>Ga0070735_10000905_pt1 | contig 30000 bp, 22 predicted proteins | sample Coa_R1_FD_66443 | JGI IMG/M metagenome (GOLD analysis project Ga0070735, IMG submission 66443) | Surface soil microbial communities from Centralia Pennsylvania, which are recovering from an underground coalmine fire - Coalmine... | ecosystem: Environmental > Terrestrial > Soil > Unclassified ...
CCGAAATCAGCCACTTCGACTGATTGGTCATGATGATTGCGGCACGATCGTTGGGGTCGAAGTCGGCGTCTTCGAGAGCGCGGGCGAGTGGAAGGGCAATTTCTTTGAAATCGGAATAGGTAAGCCGGAGTTTTTCGCGGTCGCGTTCGGCCTCGATCAGACACACCTCGGTGGAAAACTGATCGAGTGCGTCGCGCAGGGCCGCGCCTAAACAGGTGTATTTGCGGAGATCGAGCATGCCGAATTAACCGACCTTAGATTGTAGATTGCGGATGAGGAATCCGGACGCTAAGCTGCGTGGGCGTTCCTCGGCAATCAACAATCATGGACGGCAGTCAGAGGACCTCTTCTATCTATAGCCGCGATTGAATCTTTCCGGCTAATGTGCGGAAATCGGTAACTCCCTGCAACTCGTAATCCGGCAACTCGACATGGAAGTGGTTTTCCAGCTTCGTGAGCAGGTCGAGCGTTTGCAGGCTGTCGATACCGAGAGTCTTGAAAAAGTCATCGTCGGGAGACAGCTTTTCCCGCGGAACTTTGAAGTGGACCGCGGCGAGATTCAGTATTTCATCAAGAGTGTGGTCGAGTGTCTGCATAATTAGGTTGCGTCAGATCAAGGCAAATATGGCTGAGCGTCGGTGCTTTCCACAAATTTCTTCAGTCCTGCTCTTACTGCGGGCCGGCTAAATAAGTCGCAGAAGATGTCGATCTCGCGCCGCAGTTCATCATAAGGAATCGGCTTGATGAACGCCTTGGCAGCCGCCGCCGTCGCGCGATCGAACTTGCCCATTTGAGCAGCAGTGGCTCGGGCGGCGCGCAAAGCTTCTCCTTCCGAGACAACCTGGCTTACGAGCCCGATCTGTTGCGCCTTGGCTGCATTGAAGCTGCGGCCGGTTAGCAACAGATCGCGGACTACCGCATTCCCGAGATCGCGCTTCAGACGGGGAATTCCGCCGAAGCCGGGAACGAGACCCAGGCGCAGCTCGGGAAAACAGAAGCGTGCCATCTTGTCGGCGATGATCAAATCGCAGACAAGAGCGAGTTCAAAGCCTCCGCCAAACGTGACTCCGTGGACCGCGGCGATGGTGGACAATGACGACCCGTCAATTCGATTCAGCACGCGATGGATGCGCTCCAAAAAATCGCGAACGCCTTGAACCGCGGCTGATTTGTCCATTGTCTCAGAGCGCTCGTAGAGTTCGCGCAGGTCGGCGCCGGCACAGAACCCGGACTTCATTCCGCTGTGGATGATCAGTGCGTGAGCGTTCTCTTCGAGGTCGGCGAGGGCAGCGGCGAACTTTTCCAGTTCTGAGAGAGACAGCGATCCCAACTCGTTGCAAGGCGGACGATGGAGCAGGAGTTCCACGACTCCGTGATTCAGCTCCCACGATATCGCTTGACCTTTGAATTCGTACACGTCCGATCCTTTTCGGGAGTTCGTCAAACCGCCTGCCTGACTTGATACATGCTGTCGATTTCGTCCTTCATGTGCGATGAAATCAGATCGCGCTTCAGCTTCCCGTTTGCAGTCAACATACTGTTCTCGATCGAAAACGCCTCGGGACGCAGACAAAAGGCGCGTACCCGCTTGTAGTGCGGCAGTTGCGGATTGACGGCGTCCAGAGCAGACTGGACTTCCTCGCGGCTCACATTGCCAGTCACTATAGCTGAAAGATATCCTCTGCCATTTCCTACGATTACGACCTGCTGTGCCGCTGGAAGCCGACGGGCAATTTCTTCCTCAATCGTCTCCGGAGCGATTTTGTGACCGGAACCTAAGACGATCAGATTCTTGATTCGACCGACGATTCGCCACGTGCCGGTCGAATCGATCTCCCCCTGGTCTCCGGTATGAAACCAGCCATCCCGTAGAACCTCGGACGTTTGTTGCGGACGATTCCAGTATCCGGGGAAAACATTGGGACCGCGAACAAGGATTTCTTCGTTTTCGCCAAGCTTCATCTCGATGCCGGCTATGGTCGGCCCCACTCGCCCGGCAACTGGATTATGCGGATCGTCCATCGTGCAGATGCCGGTGGTTTCTGTGAGGCCGTACACCTGCAGCACGGGGATGCCGAGCATGCGGAAGTAGTCCTGCGTCTCGGGAGGCAATGGAGCGGAGCCGCAGATCAACGCTCGCAGATTCGTGCCGACCATCTTCTTGCGGATCATGGGGAAGATAGCGGCATTCGCCAACCAGAGCCAGAATCCTCGTCCGTTCGGCCTAGTTCCCTTCTCTGCCCAGGATCTTTTCGCGCGCGAGTAGACGGCCAGAACGGTTCCACCTTTTTTCGCGACCTGTTCATCGACTGCGCGACGCATGCGTTCCAACAGTTGGGGGACATTCAGGAAATAGTGGGGCGCGACCGTAGGCATGTCGGTCGGGATTTTTGTCAGGTCCGTATTCAGAGTAACCAGGCTGCCGCGCAGCATGAATGACAGAACGGCGATCCAGGATGCGCAGAAATTAAACGGGAGATAGTGAAAGATTCTGTCCTGTCCAGTTCGGCCTCCCATCAGTTCGTCCAAGCGAGCCGAAGTGCATCCCAGCATGAATGCAACATTGCCAGCCGTGAGGACGACGCCTTTGGCTTCGCCCGAGGTTCCCGACGTATAGATGATGGTGACCGGATCTTCATCCCGTACCTGCGGACGATCGAGCGTGACTCCTTCAATTCCGGCGAAGATTTCATCGAAGAGGAAACGCTGCGGAGATTGGGGCCACGCCTGCTCGACCCCGGCGCACAAGCTCGCATCCCCGCAGCAGACGAGGGACGGCGTGCTGTCCTTCATCATCGCGGCCAACTCGGCAGGCGCTTGCCGCGAGTAAAGAGGCACGACGATCAGGCCCTCGGCGATCGCGGCCAAGTCGAGCGCGATCCAGCGAATGCTGTTGGCGGCCAGAATGCCGCAGCGGTCGCCCTTTGTCAGGCGTTTCGAAGCAAGGAATGTGCGCGCTTTTCGAACCAGTTCGAGAAACTCTGATCCTGTGACGCCACTGACCTGACTGTCACGAATCTCCTGCAGCACGACTGTATCAGGCGTGGCTTTGAGTTGCGCGAAGATTTCTCCGACGAATGGCATGTTCGAAGTTGCGACTGGATCAGCTGTACGCTGCGACCAACTGGCGCAGCGAGGAATTCATGGGCGGAAGATAGTCTTCCCAACTCCACTCGCCTCGGCGCGTCGGGAACTCGGGATACCGGCGCTGCACTTCCTCCTCGAAGAAAACTCCCATGCGCGCCATGACTTTCAGATTCTTGACGACCGTGCGAGCGATCCCATCGGCGATGCGCTCGCCCTCGGTCGCCAATTTCTCCAGCGCCCCGAGAAGCTTGGGTTCGAGATCGGGATCGTCTACCGTCATCAGCAATTCCTGGTGGCCGCGTTCCCGCATCAGGTTACGAATTCGTTCGTCCATCGTGATTCCTGCGGAGGGCACGAGAGCGGGCATCGACGTGACGATGCCGTGATAACGCGACGAAGCCATCATGTGGCACGAACGCAAAATGCTGACCAGTTCGTACATATTGTATTGGTCTGAGCTCAGGACGGGGACGCCGCCCAGTCTTTCCGAGATGCGCCTGGCAGGACGAGCATCGAGCCGCTCGGTTGCCGCAAGAATTACGAAGACATGTCGTTGTTTGCGGAAGGCATCGACGGCATTTCCAATGGAAGTCAGATAGTGCTGGTACGCGCGATCGGCCGCCGGCCCGGAATTGTGGAAGTAAACCGTGCGGTAATGGCTGTCTTTGAATGCGCCGGTCAGACTGTGCATGGCATACTTCGCCACCGAGGCCCGAACCGGCCATTCAAACGGATTGATCGGGCACACGACCAGCGCGGGAGTATGACCGTCCCAGCCAAGCTGCCGCAAAACTGATTGGCCATATTCCGCGGGCCTCGGATCGAACGTCCAAGCCGTGTCGGTTCCGAGTTCCGTCGGAACTCCAAGCTCACGAAGAATCGTCCGGGACTCTTCATTGCGGGTGATGACCAGAGAATTCTTGCAATAGCGTCCACACATCTTCGCGACCAGAGGATCCATGTGGCCCGCTTCTGCGCCGTATCCGACGGAAAGCTTGTTTTCGACGGCCGCGATTCCGAGCGAGCCGATCATCATGGTCGTCAGTGCGTTTGCGAACTTGCTCTTGAACATCGAGCCTTCACAGGCGACGACGCCGTGATGTTTCCGAACCTCGTCGTACAAAAATGGAGGAAAGATGTCGGGAAGATGTACCTGCTTTGTGCCTTCAAAATACCCTTTGGAGAACTCGAACACCTGGCTCATCACGCTGAAGTCCACGCGATCGGACCCGAGGATGTGGCGAATCTGACGGATCATCTCCTCGACGCGAACATCGGAGCCCATATTGCGGGTGCCGTTATAGCCAGCAAAGAGGAGCTTCAGTTTTTCTCCGGGTTGCCAGGGCTTGTTTCCGCCCAGCATCCATCGCAATTTTGCGCGCTCGATATTGCTGCTGACCCAGGCTTCTAAAATGAAGTCCATCATGGGGCGCTACCTCCGCGGGCGGCAGGCCAGGGCTGATAGTTATATTCGAAATTATGTTCGCGGCTGAATTCTAATAGCGAAAAGCTATATTGCGAAAACGGTACCGGCTTCCGGCCGAGCTCTGAAGTAACGCGGGTATTGTCGAAAACTGTGTTCCATGTCAGATACGGCATGAAAACCTTCAGCAAGGTTGCTCCCTGGCCAATCGGTCCTTTGCGATTGGAAAGGAAGTTCACCGATCCCGCAAACGGCTTTTCAGTGAATGGCACGAAAACAGGTTTGCGCTTCTGCTGGGCTGAGGCCAACGCGTTCGTAATTTCCCGGAAAGTCTGTGATGCAGTACCGGAAGACAGATGATAGATGTCGTATTGTGGCTGTTCTTTTTGATGAAGAGTCGCGATCGCGTCCGCCACGAAGTCGACATTGACGATATCGATCTTGTCGGTCGGCCGGAAAGGCAAAGCTGGCAGCCCGGCCAGGAAGACGAAGGCCTTCACCATATCGAATTGGGTGGTTTCTGCGCGGCGGCTGTCTCCGAGGACGATGCTTGGCCGAAAGATCGTCTTGGGCGTGTCGGGCAGTAGCACGTGCGTCATGTGCTCGCAGAATTTCTTGGTGCGCGCGTAAGGATCATAGTCGGAACGATCCCATTCGATCGAGTGATCTTCCGTCACGACTTCATTGCTGCGCTTGCCCGCGACCGCTACCGTGCTGACTTCGCTGAACCGCCGGAGACCGTGATAATGCTCGGCCTGACGTGCCAGAGTCAGCACTTCCAGGGTCCCGCGGAGATTCACGTTCAGGCAGCTTTTCTCGGATTTTCGATTGAGCGACGCGGCGCAATGAATCACCGAATCGGTGGTGTGAACCAGACGGTCGTAGTTATCGCGGTCGAGGCCGAATCCAGAAGACGTCAGATCTCCACAGAAAATCCGCACTTTTGTTTGCAGATATTCGTAAAACCGGGGGAAATCGAGATGCAACTGCAACGAGCGCCACAGACGCGCCTGAGCCTCCTGCGGGTCGCGCGCACGCACCAGCAGATTGAGGGCAGCGCCGTGGCCGTCGAGAAGATTGGCGGCGACGTGTGCGCCGATGTATCCGGTCGATCCAGTCAGGAATATCGCCACGTGGCTCCGTTCGTCCCGGTCTTCAAAGTGTCTCCGTTGACGGGTGCGAGTTGAAAGGTGCGGGGCGGCCGCGCCTCCAAGGGACGGCCTTCAATCAGAGGATAGGTCCAGCGCCGCAACGCAGGGATGTGGATGTTGATCCAGTACTCCCACCAATCGAGGGAACGCGTGTCGTAGGCGAATTGTTCCCGCTCTTCCGGGATAAGCGCGTACGAGAGCTTCTCAATATTTTCTGCCGTGAAGTCGTGTTCGTTGAGCAAGATGAAAGGCTCGAATAATTCGATCAGCTTTTCTACGCGCTCCAGGTTGCGCTCGGTTTTCACGAGCGGAGCCTTCTTCAGCGGCAGCGGCGACATGATGCGTTGAATCGATTTCACGATCGCCTTTTGCGCGGGCGCAGACATGCGGTTGTAGCGCGCCTTGGAGACGGGGATAGCGTCAAACCTCAGCCGCAGCCACGATTCCAGCCCTTCCTGAGCGCGATAGTGCTTACGGTGGGCCAGAGACGTGAGTTCGATGGATCGTCCCATGTCGCAGGGATTTGTGACCGACGTGGCAAGCTGATAGAGAGGATCGTGCCGGCGCTCCATCACAGCGCCTGCGATCAACGTCATTCCGGCGCAAACGGAATCCACGGGAATGATGTCGAGCCGCTTGCTTTCATTCGAAGGCAACTGGCGGAAATAGGTTCCCAATAAATAAGATAGCGAAGCCGAGGTGTTGATGCCCTCATTCCAGCCCAGGAAAGGTTTTGACACCGACGTTTCTACGATCGCGGGCCGGACTACGGCGACGGGCAGTCCGCTTCCGTATTTCGCAATCAAAGACTCAGCCAGGCTCTTGGTGAGCGTGTAGGTATTGGGCCAGCCGAGTTCTTTGGCGCGACGGGTTCCAGTTTCCGTCAGATACGTTTTCAACCAGCGCACGCGATTCTTGCGAATCTGGTTCTCTAGAGCTGCTCCCTGCAGATTCTTCGCGGCGTGTTCTTTGGATTGAGCCTGCATGCGCAAGCCGGAAGTCACTTCCTCGCTCTCGGAACGCGCTTCCGCTTGCTTAACGAGTTCGTGCAAGGAGCGCCATTCCTGTTCGGCATCAAAGCCGTCCAGACCGCGCGGATTATAGTTGGGAGTCAGCTTTTCGCTGACGCGGCCGTCCTGCTCGCCCGCGACGTAGCACGTCGAGAGATGCAGCAGCCCGGCGTGGTCGGATGACCGGACGAACTCGAGAATGTTCAGGGGCGCGTCAGTGTTGGTCGCAAGCGCGTCGCGCAGATCGGGATTGAAATCGGTGAGACCGGAGCTGTTAATGATCAGGTCGAGATTCGACTGCAGCCCCCGACTGACCTGATCCGTGAAGCCGAGGCCGGGTTGCGTCACATCGCCTTCGACGACTTCAATCTTTTCCTGAAGAAAATCGGCGAGCGTGTCGCCATACTTCTCGAACAGAGGATCGAAAACCGGCGATTCCTCGATCATCTTCTGAAACCGTTGCTGCCCTGGATTCGATTTCTGTCGGCGAATCAGCAGGTAGATTCGCTTGATCTCGGGCAGATCGAGCAAAGTATTCGCCAACCAGACCTTGCCGATGAAACCGGTCACGCCGATCAACATGACCTGCTTGCCGGCGAATGCGCGCCGCACCGAAAATCCGTTGGGCTGCCCGTGTCCGTCGAAGTGGACAATCGGACGAACTAAGGAAGAGACTTGCCGCTCAGCAGGAATGACCGCCCCGCGCAATTCATCAAGAGAGATATCGAGGTGGCGGGCCAACGTTTTCGGTGCCCGGCGGCCATCGGGCATGTTTTCGCGGAACGGGGCGAACGCGCCTCTTGGACGGATCACAGGTTCGAGCAGGCGGCCGGTAGCCGTGCCGTCGCGGAATTCCAGACGGTTGGCGACGATGTGCCGAACGCCAAGATGCTGCGCCAGAGGGCGCATGATCTGCTCGAGAGCCTGACTCACTAGAACAACTTCCGCGCCACTACGAACCAGTTCCTGAACCTGATTGACTCCGCTCTCTTTCAAACGGGGCTTCAACTTGTACTCGAAATATTCTTCTCCCAGCAGGTCGAGCCGGTCGCGGGTAACACCGCGCAGTACTGTATGAACCATCCGGGTCGCGAACTTGCGATTGGTGGAGTAAAGAAAAGGACGCAGCAGGGCCATCATGAAGATCAGGCCGCGCCGGCGGAAGCGCTCCGCAAATGTCTGCGCATTCCAGGTGAAGAACGCCACCGGCCTGACCACGGTCAGATCGAGCAGGCTGCCTTCCACCCGCCAGTAGACGGTCGGAGACCCACTGGAGTTGTGGTTTGAGGAATCCAAAATTGCGTTCGTCCTTACAAAATCGTCTTTTTAGTCCAGACGAAACCTATATTGTAAACAATCAGGCGCAGGGAGCGAAGCAGGAAGGTACCGCAATCCCCTGCAATCAGGCACCAGACGGTGGCCGACCTGCGGCGAGAGCATCTTTAATTGCCGGACGGCCGACAATCAGGGCCGCAGCACCACTGATCGCGACCGTCGCGGCGATCGCCAGCAAGCCTCCACGGAAGCCTCCGTTCTCACTCCGAAATACTCCCACGATATCGGGGCCGAAGTAACCTCCAAGATTAGCCAGGGAGTTGATTACGGCGATTCCTGCCGCGGCCGAGAGACCAGCCATGCGGGAAGTCGCCATCGCCCAGAATGGGCCGCACATTGATTCGGCGAAGGCCAATCCTACTCCGATTCCGGCCACCACAACGATGGTCGAATGTCCGTAGGCCGCTGCGACCAGCCCTGCCCCGGCGGCAAAGGCGGGCACGGCCGTATGCCAGCGTCGTTCGCCGCTTCGGTCGGAGGTCATTCCTACAAGCACCATGGCAACGACGGTTACGAGGAATGGAAGGACGGCAACAACTCCGGTCCAGAAGTAGCTCAGTCCGGAAAACGCGCGAATCACCGTCGGCAGCCAGAGAGTTACTCCGTACATGGTTGTCGAAACACCGAAGTATACGAGGGATAGCAGCCAGATTCTGCCGCTGAACAGAACTGCCCAGAGGCTCCGAAGCGGAACGATGGCATCTTCTTTCCGTTCCTGCGCCAGGGTCTCGAGCAGCCAGGTTTTTTCGTCACCCTTCAGCCAGTGGGCCTCGTCCGGAGTGTCGGCCAGGGTGAGAAAAACGACACCTCCGAGAATGATCGCGGGCAGGCCTTCGATCAGGAAAACCCACTGCCAACCAGCAAGGCCGGCTCCGTGAAGACCGAGCAGGGTCCCTGAAATCGGGCTGCCGATAACGCCCGCGAGCGGATTCGCAGTCATGAACCAGGCCACGGCGCGCGCCCGGGACCGGGCGGGGAACCATCGCTTCATATAAAGGATGATCCCCGGGAAAAACCCCGCCTCCGCCGCCCCAAGCAGAAAACGCATCGTGTAGAAACTGAACGGTCCTCTAATAAAGACCATGAGGCAGGAGATCACTCCCCAGGTCACCATTAGCGCCGAAATCCAGCGCCGAACCCCGAACTTCTCCAGCACCAGATTGCTCGGCAACTGAAAGAAGAAGTACCCGGCGAAGAACATTCCTGCGGCGCGGCCGTAAACGCGGTCCGTAAGACCGAGTTGGCTGCGCATCTGCAGCACGCCAAAGCTGACATTAATGCGGTCGAGGTAGGCGACTATATAAAGGAGGAAAAGGAAGGGCATCAGCCGCCACATGAGCCGGGAGACTACGGCGGATTCGAGGCGGTCAGGCTGGGTGTCCAAGGGCAAGTTCCGGTGTGGTTTGAGGATTCTACTCCAAGCCGAGCTGCTTGCGAATTTGCTGAACGATCTGCGCCGGAGGGGCGGAGATCTCCACGGCTACAGCGTCATCCGGCTCCTGGAGATCGTGAAACTGACCCGCGAGAATCTGTTCGTTCGCGAAATGTCCGTGCCGAGCACTCAGGCGCTCGGCGACCAGGGCTGGACTTCCCGTCAAATAAACGAAACGGACTTCCGGCCCTACATGCAGTTTTTCGCGGTAGCTGCGTTTCAGGGCAGAACAGGCCAGCACAACATTTTGACCAGTCTTGATCCACTGAACGATTGAAGAACGAATACTTTCGAGCCATGGCTCGCGATCCGCATCCGTAAGCGATATCCCATGTCTAATCTTGTCGATGTTCGCCGGAGGATGGAAATCGTCGGCATCGGCGAATTCCCATCCCAATCGCAGAGCGAGCATCCGCCCAACGGTCGTCTTGCCGGCCCCGACTACCCCCATCACAATCACGATCATGGGCGTCTTTACTTCTTGGTGTAGGTCTTCTCCATACCGGTGCGCTCGTTCGTAACCGTGAAAGTACCGTCGCTTTGCGCGACGACCTTGATTCCCTTCCCTTCACAATTCTCTCGTACGTTCGCGATGTGGGCGGGATCGACGTTATGCTCCCGGTCGGATTCCTCGGCGTAGTGCAGCTGCCAAAGGTCCTCAAGCCCGGGAGAATCGTGGATAATCTGCCAGGCAGCCGGACTTGCGCCTTTGCGCGGGCCATTGTCGATGATCGCAACTCTCGGATGAAGCGCCCAGTCCATGGCTTTTGTGTTCGATAGATCCGTTCCGTGGTGGGTGGCAAGGAAGAGGTCCACGGTGCCGATCATGTTGTTCGGGCATGCGATTTCCAGTTCTTTTTTCTTGGTGAGGTCGCCAAGATCAAGGAACTTGAAATCGCCGTAGGTGATCAGAACTCCCACTGAGCGGGCATTCTCCGTGTCGTCGACAGCAGCTTTGGGCTCAGAGCCGCAATATTTGTTGGCCTGGCCCGCTCCGGGCAGCGGCTCGGTTATGTGTTCACCTGCCGCGGTGAGAACGCGCACTTGAATGCCTTTAATCGGAAGTCCCCAGCCCGGCTTCACGACGACGTGCGCATGTCCGGCGATCGCCTTTTCATATGCGGCATAATCGGTGCGGGTAACGTCCGAGTCTTCCATGTTCGGCCCGTGGTCCACAAATGTTCCGACTTTCATGCCGTCAACCAGTTGCGGAACTCCGCCCACGTGGTCGCGGTGATAGTGCGTGATCAGAACATAGTCGATTTGTTTCAGACCTGCTTGATGGACAGCAGACACGATGCGGTCGGCGTCGCGGCCGTCATAGCCGGGCCAGCCAGTGTCGATCAGCAGCGATTCGCCGGACGGACTCACAATCAGGGTCGACTGCCCACCTTCGACATCAATGACATAGATTTGCAAAGGCTTGGGAACTGAAGCTTTTGCCCAGCACGGCAGAACAATCGCAAAGACACAAAAACAGAGAAATGGGATAAGGGATTTTCGCATCGGTGGCACCCTGGTCAGAATCGTTCCGACGATTATGCCACGCGAGAGAAAGGAGCGGCAGGAATGTTCGCGATTTGTGGGACTTCTACGGCAACGGCGAGGTAAGCGCGAACGCTTACGAGTCGTACTTCGATTTCGCAGTTTCGGGCTCTTCCGATTGCGTTTCTTAGATGCCGGCACGGTTATGCCAACGGATTCATGCATCTCGGATCGGAAAAGCGAGTTTCCGGCTTGGACTGGGAGGTTGGCTCGCCCCTGGCAGCAAAATACGTCAAGACCGTGACTGTGCAAAGAAATTAACGACCGGCACGAAGGACGTCTTGGATGTGCAAAGGTCGTGCGGGACATAAAGGGTACAAAGAAATCGCGGAGAAGCAGGAATTGCAAGGCGTTATGGTTTTTGATCGGCGGACTGAGGGATGATCGCCACCACTATAGCAACCGTTGCAGCCGTGGAAAGCGGGCAGCCTGTTGGATTCGGATGGCATCAATGCTTCTTCGATGGGCCCCGGAAACTTTGATTCTGCGCCGCCTTCGGCCAGCAAGTACCAAGGCTCAACTCTCACCACAAGGTTGTGATAGCCTCAACAGAGCGCCAGGTTGCGTTTTCACTTGACTTTCGAAAATTATCAGAGTACCTATGCAATCCTTGAGTCTGTTGTGGAGTGGGTCCGCAGCGCGCTAACTCTGTAGCAATCCAGTGATACTTCTGGAACAAGGGTAAACGGCCTAACTCATGAGCACGATGACATTGCCTCTCTCCGGTTTCCGCACTCGGGCGACTTCTCTTTTCCGGGACTATGCCGAACTCACCAAATTGCGCGTGACGAGCCTCATCGTGATGACTGCGTGGTGCGGCTATTTCTTTGGAGCGCACAAGGCAGGCGTGCCATGGTTTAGCTTTGGGCTATTTAACGCATTACTCGGTATCGGCCTGGTTTCGAGCGGCACAGCCGCGCTCAACGAAGTCATGGAACATGACGTGGATGCGTTCATGCGGCGCACGGCTCGGCGCCCTTTGCCTGCGGGACGAATGAGTCTTCTTCATGCAACTCTGGTCGGCGTTGCATTCTCGGCTGGCGGGTCTTTTTATTTGGCGATCTTTACCAACCCGCTCACCGGTTTCCTGACTCTTCTTACATCTGTCGTTTACCTGGTTGCGTACACGCCGCTGAAGCGGGTTTCGCCGATCTGCACTTTCGTCGGAGCGTTTCCCGGAGCGATGCCCGGCGTTCTGGGATGGACTGCTGCGCGTGGGCAACTGGAGTGGGGAACCCTAGTGCTTTTTGCCATTCTGTTCGTATGGCAGTTCCCGCATTTCTTCTCGATTGCATGGCTTTATCGCGAGGATTACGCAAAAGGTGGAATTAAGATGCTGCCGGTTGTGGAAGAAGACGGACGTTCGACCGCACATCGGATCGTGGCATATTCTATCGCCCTGATCCCGTTGAGCGTGCTTCCAAGCTTCATGGGGATGGCCGGACGGATCTATCTCGTCGGTGCGGTGATACTCGGTCTCGGGCTGCTCTACTTCGGAGCGCGTCTTGCGTTCTTAAAAATGCCGCTGGTCAGCCCACAATCCAAGATGCGCGCGCGCCAAGTTCTGCAGGCGACGGTGATTTACCTGCCTCTGCTGTTCGCCTTGATGATGATCAACTCCGTCCGGTCGTAAGTCAGGAAGAAGGCTCTGCCCTTTACCGCGATGAGAGGCGGTTATTCTGCTTCGTTTTATCTTTTAGCTATTTCGCCGCGACTTGCTCCCCTGCTGGCACCGCAGGCACACTCGCGACCGCGTGGTTGTCAACCGGACGACTCGCGGCATCCGCCGGGCGATAGAGCAAGGCAAACAGAATCAGCGCAGCAAGGAATACTGCGAACACCAATACGCGACGTCTTTGCGACGATCCCATGGCGGTCCTTTGCTTCTACAAAAGATCCTAGGAGAGAAGGAAGCCGCCGAATGTGCTCTTGATCACAGTCCGGTGTGGCTCTCACCAGGCAAAGCGATGAAGGCGGTGATCGTCGTAGAATGCTGCGAGGCCGAAACTTGAAACTGACGGAAGATCCCCATCGCAGGCTAAACGCGCTCACGAATGAGTGGGTACTGGTTTCGCCCCATCGCGCAACCCGCCCGTGGCAGGGAGAAGTCGCGAAGCCGCAGACCGCCGCTGAACCGAGCTACGATCCGACTTGCTATCTTTGTCCCGGCAACGCGCGCGTTGGAGGCGTCCGTAATCCACAGTACGAGTCGACCTTCGTCTTCGAGAATGACTTTGCGGCCTTAAAACCGCAAACCTCGCGGGAACGATTAGATCTCGAAAACAAAGGATTGCTCGTGGCGGAAGGAGAGCCCGGAGTCTGCCGCGTGATTTGCTTTTCGCCGCGCCACGATCTCACGCTGGCCACGATGAATGAGCAGGAAATTGAACCGGTCGTCCACACTTGGAGCGGGCAATTCCGCGAATTGGGCGGCTTGGAAAGCATCAACCACGTCCAGATCTTCGAAAATCGCGGAGCCATGATGGGCGCGAGCAATCCACATCCGCACTGCCAAATCTGGGCAACGCACACGATTCCCGAAGCACCCGCCAAGGAGTTGATGGCTCAGGGCTCCTACTGGAAGGCTCATAAGCATTGCCTGCTGTGTGATTACGTCGCTCTGGAGCAGAGCCAAAATGCAAGAGTGATTTGCGAGAACGATGGGTTCATCGCCCTGGTTCCCTTCTGGGCTGTCTGGCCGTTTGAGACGCTCGTCTGCAGTCGCCGGCACATGGGCAGCATGAACGATTTCACTCCGGAGGATTCGCGATCTCTCAGCCAGATCCTTCATCGTATGACGTCGGTATACGACCGTGTATTCTCTGCGCCGTTTCCTTATTCGATGGGATTTCATCAGGCTCCCACAGATGGGCAAGATCATCCGGAATGGCACTTTCACGCGCACTTTTATCCGCCGTTGCTACGCTCGGCGACGATTCGAAAATTCATGGTCGGATTCGAAATGCTGGGAATGCCTCAGCGAGACATAACTCCTGAGATCGCGGCCGAGCGACTCCGCGAACTTGCCGGAACAGGCGAACGTTCCGAGTAACGAAACCTGCTCTCGGTGTATTCTTTTGAGTGGTCACCGAACTAAGGAACCCATTTCTATGCACATGAAACGGTGTCGCCGTCACGCTCTTCTATTGCTCGCAGTCGGTCTCTGGTCGATCGCCCAGTGCGCTGGGCAGGCAAGCTCCATTCCAGCGTCAAGCCTGCTGAACCCCGAAGATCTCGTCAAGATTTTGCAGACAGGCAAGCAGAAACCGTTGCTGCTCCATGTGGGCTCACATGTCCTGTATGGGGAAGCCCACATTCCCGGGTCCGAATACATTGGAGCCGGTTCTACCGCATACGGGGTGCAACAACTCCAGCAGCGTGTAAAGCCTTTGCCGAAATCGAAATCCATCGTCCTCTATTGCGGATGCTGCCCCTGGAGTCACTGCCCCAACGTGAAGCCCGCGTATGACGCTTTGGCGGCCATGGGATTCACCAACGTCAAAGTGCTGTACATCTCGAATAATTTCGGCGCCAACTGGGTGGACAAGGGCTATCCCACGGCCCGGGGAGAATAACTCTGCGACCGATTACGAAATGGATCCTGATTGGCGCGATTGTAGCGATTATTGTCGGTGCATTTTGGGAGCGAAACGGCGCCAGTTTCCTCGACAATGGCAAGGGCCCGAGCAAGGACGCGCTCGCACCGGATTTCAAACTGCCGCAGCCTGGCGGACAACAGTTACAGCTTTCGTCTTACCGAGGAAAGGTCGTGCTGCTCGATTTCTGGGCGACCTGGTGTGTGCCGTGCCGCGAAGAAATTCCGCATTTCGTCCAGATGCAGCAGCAATACGGCAGCCAAGGATTGCAGATTATCGGCGTCTCGATGGACGACAGCCCCGACCCGGTGCAGCCGTTCTATCAGCAAATGCACATGAACTATCCAGTCGTCATGGGCAACGCGAAGATCGGGGAAGAATACGGCGGCGTTCTGGGTTTGCCCATCGCGTTTCTGATCGGTCGCGAGGGGCGGATTTACAAAAAGCACATCGGAGCCACGAACGCCACCGTCTTCGAGCACGAAATCACGACGCTTCTTGCCAATTCGGAAAAATGAAGTAACGGCTTCTATTGCAGCAACTTAGATTCATCCCGAGGCCCACATCGACCCGCCTCTCCGGTTGCAATCACACCACACTGTGATTTCCGTCGTCGTGCGCAATTTTCGCCCCGGATAGCCTCGATGGGTCGCATCGGAAGCTGCTATGCGAGAGACCGTCCTGCGCCTGTGGCCTGAAATCGGGTGGATTCAGAATCCGGAATTGCGCGAGCAAGTGACCCAGACATGGATCACTGCGCTCGCGCGAAGTCCGCTTTCCCCCGACGATCTGAATCAGATTCCGTTCACCTTATTAATCCCCAATTGTCCGATCACATTTATGGAGCACAAGCGCTGCGTGGTGCACATCGCGCGCGATAGCGCTCGGGCGATGCAGGAGTTTATGGGACGTGCTCTTCCAGTCGACATCGACACGGTAATTGCGGGAGCCATTCTGGCCGATGTCGGCAAGTTGCTCGAATACGAGATCGGCTCAGACGGTAAAAGCCGGCAGAGTGAACGGGGAGAGGCGCTTCGCCATCCCTTCACTGGAGTCGCGGTGGCGTTGGAGTGCGGCGTTCCGGACGCAGTCTGCCACATCGTCGCCGCTCACGCTGCTGAAGGGGATCTGGTCAAGCGAACGACGGAAGCGTTCATCGTCCATCACGCCGATTTCATGGCATTTCTTCCATTCAAGAATCCGAAGAACATACGAACCAAATAAGGAGCATCTCTTGTCCGCGACCAAGGCCGTTTCTCCGAGCGAAACAATCACCGAGAAGATGTCGCGCTGGGCAGCCGAGTTGAAGTACCAGCAACTCTCTTCCGATGCCATTCACCAGGCCAAGCGATTCCTGCTCGACTCCTTCGGCTGTGCACTGGGCGGCTTTCAGCAGCATGACGTGAAGATCGCTCTCGAAGTGCTCGATGAGACCGCCGCGCCCGGTCCGGCGACGGTCATTGGGACAGGTCAGCGCGTTGATGCGGTTTCCGCGTCGCTCGCGAATGCGCTGATGATCCGCTGCATGGATTACAACGATATTTATTGGAAGCAGGATCCTTCGCATCCATCCGACATTTTTCCCGCCGCGATTGCCTGCTGCGAACGCGCAGGCACGGGTGGCGACGAACTCATAGTGGGTATTGTCCTGGGACACGAATTCGAAATGAGGCTCTGCGAGGCCGCTTTCCCGGGCATTCGCGAACGCGGCTGGCACCACGCCACTCTCACGGCATTCGTTTCGCCGTTGGTAGCCGGACGCGCCCTTCACCTCACATGGGAACAGATTCAGCACGGTATTGGAATCTCCGCCAGCCGCCATTGCACGTTAGGAGCAGTCACTGCCGGCAAGCTGACGATGATGAAGAACACCGTCGATCCTATGGCCACGCAAAGCGGAGTGTTTGCCGCATTGCTGGCAGAGAAGGGGTACACGGGCCCCGAACACGTCATCGACGGCAAAGAGGGCCTTACGCACGTTTTCGGGCCGGAGTGGAAACTGAACCGGCTCACTGATGGCTTGGGTTACTCCTGGCGAATCACGCAGTGTGGAATGAAGGCCTTCCCTACTGAAGCCTTGACCCACACTGCGATTTCTGCAGTCCTCGACCTGGTGAAGACCAATGACCTCCATCCCGATCAGGTTGAGAGGATCAAGATCAGATCGCTCGCGCGTGCCGCCGATATTCTTTCGGACCCGAGTAAATATGATCCGCGCACAAAAGAGACTGCCGACCACTCACTTCCCTATGTGATCGCCGCAGCGCTGGTGGATCGTCAGGTGACTCCCGCGCAGTTCACGATGCAAAAGATTATGGATCCCACGATCCGGCAACAGCTGAACAAAGTCGAGGTCGTGGCTGATCCAGAGATTGAGAAGGTATTTCCAGCATTACAGAGGGTGATTGTGCATATCGACACGACAGACGGACGTTCATTCGACAAACAACTGGACTATCCCAAAGGCGATCCGCGGAATCCGCTCACGGATCAGGAGATTGAAGAAAAATTCACGGCTCTTGCGGAAGGAGTCCTTTCCCCCAGCGCCCAGCAGCGCGTGAAAGACGCGGTCTGGAATCTGGAGCGGGTCGGTTCTGTGACAGAACTGATGGCGCTGATGGAGTCCGACGCCCGCAAGGCAAAGAACGCAAGGCCCAAGCTGACGAAGCAGGCCGGCCGCAAAAGCAGGAAGCATCCTGCACTTGCGTAAGAAGTTGCGCCCGTCGGCAGCCCGCGTCGTTCGTGCGGAGGAGATCCCCATGCCACAGACTATCGTCGAAAAGATCGCTCAGGCTCATATGGCGGATGGCCCCCGGCGCCCGTTGCGCGCGGGAGATTTTGTATCCATTCGCCCCTCTCATGTGTTGACGCACGACAATACCTCGGCAGTAATGAGCAAGTTCAAGTCGATTGGAGCGAAGAGAATTCACGATCACCGGCAACTGGTCTTCGCTCTCGACCACGACATTCAGAATCGCGATGACGTCAATCTGAAGAAATACCGCTCGATTGAAACGTTCGCCGCCGAGCACGGAATCGATTTCTATTCCGCCGGATCGGGCATTGGCCATCAGATCATGATCGAGCGTGGCTATGTGCTACCCGGCACATTCGTGGTCGCCTCCGATTCGCACTCGAATATGTATGGCGCGCTTGGGGCGGTCGGCACTCCGATCGTACGGACGGATGCGGCTGCTGTCTGGGCCACCGGGGAATTCTGGTGGCAAATTCCGCGCACCATCCAGGTCGTGTTCGAAGGCAAGTTGCCGCTTGGAGTCAGCGGCAAAGACGTCATCATCACGCTCTGTGGTCTCTACAACCATGACGAAGCGCTCAATGCTGCGATCGAATTTTCGGGGTCTGGCATCGCCAGCCTCCACATGGATGACCGCTTTTCGATTTCGAACATGAGCACGGAATGGGGACCCATCGCGGCATGGTTCCCCGTCGATGAAATTACGCTGCGCTATTTGCGGCGTATGCGGCTGCGCCTGCGTGAACAGGGCACGGAAAGATTTACCGAAGAAGATATCGACAGGTGGACCGCCACGCCTCCTCAGCCGGATCCCGGAGCGACGTACGCGGCGCGCATCATACTTGACCTCAGCGAGGTCACGCCCCACGTCGCAGGTCCGGATACGGTGCAGACCACTCAGTCCCTTAGCGAAATCGAAATCAAGAAGGTTGCGATCCAGAAGGCATATCTGGTTTCGTGCGTGAACTCGCGCATCGACGATCTGGAAGCGGCGGCGTGGGTCCTTTGTGGCAAGAAAGTCGCACATGGCGTGAAGCTTTATGTTGGCGCGGCCAGCGCATGGGTACAGGAAGAAGCTGAGCGCCGTGGCGTATGGCAGGCCCTAATCGATGCCGGCGCGATTGCGCTGCCGCCGAGCTGTGGCCCCTGCATCGGTTTGGGAACAGGCCTGCTGGAAAGCGGAGAAGTCGGCATCTCGGCTACGAACCGCAATTTCAAAGGGCGCATGGGCTCGCGCGATGCCCGATGCTATCTGGCCAGCCCGGAAGTCGTCGCGTCTTCCGCGATTGCCGGATATATTACGGGACCGCGGCATTTCCCTGAGCGCGCTGTGGTTCGCAATTATCAGGAATTCAAAAGCGCGGCTGCCCCGGCAGAAAAAGTTGAAATTTTGTCGGGATTTCCGGCGAGCATTCGTGGCCGCCTGATCCTGCTTCCGCAGGACAATATCAATACCGATGCTATCTACGGCAAGGATTACACCTATCGCGACGACATGACGTCGCAGATGATGGCTCGAGTCGTGATGGAGAATTACGATCCGCAGTTCTTTGGTCGCGCTCGCAGCGGAGACATCATCGTCGGCGGATTCAACTTCGGCACCGGATCGAGCCGCGAACAGGCGGTCACTTGCCTAAAGGCTAAAGGCATTCCGCTGATCATTGCGGGTAGCTTCTCACAAACCTACCTTCGGAACGCTTATAACAACGGATTTCTCTGCATCGAGGTTCCGGAACTGGTTAAGCGGCTGCGCGAACAGTTTGCGGATGAGATTGCCGCCAAAGAAAAGACGATCATTCCCGGCCAGAATGTCGAAATCGATTTCACCACAAGCACTCTCCGCTGGGGTGGCGAAGACTTCGTCTTCCCGGCTCTCGGAAATGTCCCGCAATCCCTGGTGATCGCAGGCGGCGCCGAGAACGTAGTCGAGGCGAAGTTGGGCGTTGAGCGGAAGCAATCCCAACCACAGCCCGCTGGAATTTCAGGAGACTAGCAACTTATGGCCAAGCACACTGTCGTCACCATGCCCGGAGATGGAATCGGAAATCAGGTTCTCCCTGAGGCTCTTCGAGTTTTGAAAGCTGTCAATTTCGATGCCGAGTACGTTCACGCCGATATCGGTTGGGATTGCTGGTGCCGCGAGGGCAACGCCCTTCCCCAGCGCACGACAGATCTGCTCGTGAAACATAAGCTCGGATTATTTGGCGCCATCACTTCGAAGCCCAAGAAGCAGGCAGAAGCCGAACTGGTTCCGGAACTGCGGGGCAAGGGTTATTCCTATTTCAGCCCCATCGTAACCATGCGGCAGAAATTCAATCTCGACACCTGCATTCGGCCCTGCATTTCGTTCCCCGGAAATCCTCTGAATTTCATTCGCCAGCGAGCCAGCGGAGGCTTCGAAGAGCCTTTCGTGAACGTCGTCGTCTTCCGTCAGAACACGGAAGGTCTCTATGCTGGAGTGGAATGGACAAATCCTCCAGAGCAGGTTCGCGCAGGGCTCGCCACGCATTCCAAGTTCAAGCCATTCGCCAATGTTCCTGGGGCAGATCTAGCGATTTCCGTTCGCATCATCACGCGCGCCGCGGCTCGCAAAATCTGCGAGGCTGCATTCAAGTGGGCAAAGAAGTATGGATACAAGTCCGTCACGATCTGCGAGAAGCCGAATGTCCTGCGCGAAACCTCCGGCATGATGGAGGAAGAAGCCAAATCCGTCGCGAAGGAATATCCCGGAATGGCGCTCTGGTCCACGAACATCGACGCGCAAACAATGTGGCTGACCAAGAATCCTGAACACTATGGCGTCGTTGTCGCTTCGAACCTTTTTGGAGACGTAATCTCCGATGCTTTCGCCGGACTCATCGGCGGCCTGGGCTTTGCCGCCTCTGGAAACATCGGAGACGAAGTGGCGGTATTCGAACCGACCCACGGATCTGCTCCGAAATATGCAGAACTTGATCCACCGATCGTCAATCCCATCGCGATGTTCCTCTCTGCCGTCATGATGCTCGAGCATGTCGGCGAAATCGAGAAGGCGCGTCGCATTCGTCAGGCCATTGCTGACGTCGTGAAAGAAGGTAAGGTGCGCACGTACGACGTGATGCGCATTCCCGGCGGACCGAAGGCCATCGCACAGGGAGCAGCCAGCACCATTCAGATGACCGATGCGGTGCTCGAAAAGCTATCGGGACGCAAGTCCCACACTCAGCGCGCACTCGAGCACGTTCACGCATGATGGAAACTCTATGCCCATAGCAACCGAAACCCGGACCGGCACTGCCGGGCACTACGGCCCCGACGTCAGGTCGGATCTTCAGGTTCGAATCGAAATCCACGATGCCGGCGGAATTGTCGTCGAAATCGAATCCCGCGTGAAGACATACTACGGCGATGCCATCCGGCGTCAGGCCGAGGAGGTGCTGGAAGCGCTCGGCGTCCGGCACGCTCGCGTCGAGATTCACGATGAAGGCGCCCTTCCGTTCGTCGTCGCCGCGCGTATTGAAGCCACGGTTCGCCGCGCCGGGCTCGGTCAGAACACCCGTGTCCTTCCCGACCGGCTCCGTCTCCCCGAGCCTTCGGCGCGCGACCGCGTTCGCCGATCGCGCCTCTATGTTCCGGGCAGCGAGCCGAAATATTTCATCAATGCCGCGCTGCACGGCGCCGACGCCGTCATCCTTGATCTGGAAGATTCCGTTCACGTAAGCGAGAAAGATTCAGCACGCCTCGTCGTGCGCAACGCCCTTCGTGCTGTTGATTTTCTCGAATGCGAGCGAATGGTTCGCATCAACCAACTCCCGCTTGGACTCGAAGATCTGAACGAGATCGTGCCGGAATCTCCAGATCTTGTCCTCATTCCGAAGGTCGAAACGCCGAATCAGGTACTCGAAGTGACCACGCGCATTGCCGAAATCAAGGCAGATTACGGCATCACGCGCCCGATCTGGATCATGCCGATTCTCGAGTCAGCACTCGGAATTGAAAACGCCCTCGCCATCGCGAAGGCGAGCGATAAGATCGTGGCACTGACGATTGGCCTCGAGGACTATACGGCCGACCTTGGCGTGGTGAAGACTTCCGCCGGAGCCGAGTCTCTTTATGCCCGGCAAAGCGTCGTCAATGCCGCGCGTGCCGCCGGCATTCAAGCAATCGACTCGGTTTTCGGAGATGTAGGCGACCTGGAAGGTCTTCGCGCCTGGGGCCTCACTTCCCGTGCTCTCGGCTTCGAAGGCATGGGATGTGTTCACCCCACGCAGATTCCAGTGATCCATGAGGCCTTCGCTCCATCGAACGCAGAAATCGAGCGGGCGCGAAAGATAGTCACCGCTTACAACGACGCGCAGGAGCGCGGAATTGGCGTGGTCAGTCTCGGCTCGAAGATGATTGATCCTCCCGTCGTGCAGCGCGCGCTCAAATTGATTGCCCGCGCCCAAGCGATGGGCCTCATTTCCTGATTCACAGAAGAAGACTTTATGCCTGTCATCGAAAAAACGGAATTAGCCGCAAACGCCGCGGGACGCATGGTTCCCGACACAGTCAACGGGCGCCATCAGATCGCCTACATGGGCATCGGAGAATATCGGCCGGTGGGCGCCAAGGCCGCGCCGCCCATCCGCTCCGCGGCCGACTATCCCGCGAACGGCGACAAACGCGTTCCCGATCTCGAAACCGCGCTCCGGAAGTGTGGCCTGCGCGACGGCATGGTGATCTCTTCTCACCATCACCTTCGCGACGGCGATCGCGTCGCGTTGATGGCTCTGGAAGCCGCGTCGCGCATCGGCGTCAAAGGTCTAACCTGGTTTCCCAGCGCGTCGTTCCCTTCGCAAAAGGGCGCCATCGAACTGATGCAGTCCGGTGTGATCGATCACATCGAAGGCAGCATGAATGGTCCCTTGGGCGACTACTGCACTCAGGGCAAGATGCGCGGTATGGGCGTGCTTCGCTCTCATGGAGGCCGCTGGCAAGCCATTCAGGATGGCGAAGTCCACATCGACATCGCCGTAATCGCTGCGCCGACTGCCGATCCATTTGGCAACTGCGACGGATCGCAGGGCAAGTCCGCCTGCGGATCTCTCGGCTTCGCCCTTGCGGATTCGGTCTATGCAGATCACGTCATCGTCGTAACCGACAACCTCGTTCCCTTCCCCTGCGTCCCGTGGCAGATTCAGGGGAACAACGTCGACTACGTAGTTGAAGTGGACTCGATTGGAGATTCCTCCCGAATCGTTTCCGGCACAACTCAAATTACCCGTTCTCCCGACCGCCTGCGCATTGCGGAGTTCGTGGCGCGATTTCTTCGCGATGCGGGCATCATGCGCGACGGCTTCTCGTTTCAGGCCGGCTCCGGAGGAATCGCCCTCGCCTTCGTGAGTTATCTCAAGCAGATGATGAAGCAGACCGGAGTCAAGGCGAGATTTGTCCGTGGAGGTTCGACCAAATATCTCGTCGAACTGCTCGAAGAAGGACTCACGGATTACATCCTCGACGGGCAGACGTTTGATCTCGACGGAGTGCGTTCCATCGCTGAAAATCCACGTCATGTCGCCACGTCGCCATTCACGTCTTACAACTATCATGGCAAGGGAAACTTCGCGTCGATGCTCGATGCCGTCGTTCTCGGCGCAACCGAAGTCGACACGAACTTCAACGCCAACGTCGTCACGCACTCCGACGGACGCCTGCTTCACGGCATCGGAGGCTGGCAAAACTGCCTTGAGTCACGATGCACGATACTCGCGGTTCCATCCTTCCGCGATCGTATTCCTGTGATTGTCGACGAGGTGACCACGCTATGTGGTCCGGGAGAACTGATCGATGTGGTCGCCACGGAGCGAGGCATTGCGATCAATCCGCGGCGTCAGGATCTGATCGATGCGGTGAAGGGCTCGAAGCTGCCGATTCGTCCTCTTCAGGATATCAAACAGGAAGTCGAGCGCATCTGTGGCGGAAAGCCTCAGCGGCCGAAACGCGAAGATCGTCCGGTCGCAGTTGTGAAGTGGGTCGACGGGACTGTGCTCGACACCGTCTGGCAGATTTCTTAAAACTGTCATCTCGACCGTGGCAATGCCTTCCGCCAAGCGGCAGGCATTACGGAGTGGAGAGACTTTTTGTTCTGCGATCGGAATCGCTCTACTTTACGGTCTCAGTGAAGTTCAACGGTGTCAAACTTCCCGATGTAGCAGTTATTGTCACCGTTCCCGCGGTCGATCCTGTCGTGTAGCTGACGGAAGCTTGTCCGTTCGCTGCCGTCACCGGTTTCGTCGAGGAGAACGTTCCTCCCGCGCCATTGTCCGCAAATGTCACGGTCACGCCCGAGATCGGATTGTTGTACTGATCCGTCACTAATACCACCAGCTTCTTCGGCAAGAGCGTGTTGGGATTCGCGGACTGGTTGTTCCCCGAAACGATCGTGAAATCCGTCGCCGCGCCGGCAACGGATTTCTCCTGAGTAGTAATGCTCGCGCTGCCATCGGATGCCGTAACCGTGATCGTCGCTTTCGCAGCCGTTGGAAGCGTGTACGAAGTCGATGCCTGGCCCTTGCTGTTGGTCACTGCCGGATTCGGGCTGAACGTACCGCCGAGGCCTCCATCACTGAAGCTGATCGATGCCCCGGAGACGGTTTTCCCCGAGGAATTCTTGGCCGTGATCACGATCGGCAGCGGCAGCGTGGTGCCTACCGTTCCAGTCTGTCGCCCTCCCGAAGTAACAGTCAAGGTTGTCACGACAGCCGAAACCGCCGTCTCGGTGAACGTGATCGGCGTGTAGCCAGTGGCGGTCGCAGTAACAGTCACCGTCTGCGCTGTCGGTGGCAGCGTGTACCTTGTCGACGCCTTCCCTCCCGTTCCAGTCGTGACCGTTCCGGCTGAGAATGACCCGCCAACTCCGCCATCGCTGAAGGTGATCTTCACGCCAGAAGTCAGCACGCCGTTATTCGTGGCGCTTACACACAGGGCGATGGGCAAGGTTGCGCCGGTGTTGCCACTCTGATTGTTCCCACCGCAAATTCCAAGAACCTGAGAGTTTGCGGTCGCCGTTTCTGTGAAAGTCGCAGTTGAATATCCAGTGCTGGTTGCGTTAATCGTGACCGTCTGCGCCGTCGACGGAAGCGTGTATGTGGTCGACGCGATCCCGTTGCTGCCGGTGATCGCGACGGGCGTTCCGAACGTGCCTCCCACGCCGCCATCGCTAAACGTAACACTGATGCCCGAAGCAGGATTGCCATTGATCGTCGCCAGCACGCTGAGGGCGGTAGGCAGCGTCGTTCCTGTGCTGCCGCTCTGATTGTTGCCGCCGTTCACAGTGAGAGTCTGGACACTCGCGGTCGCCGTTTCGGTGAACGTAGCTGTTGTGTAGGCATTACTCGTGGCGCTGATCGTGACCGTTTGCGCAGTGGAAGGCAGCGTATAGGTCGTCGACGCCGTGCCGGTGCTGCCGGTCGTCGCCGTAGGCGTCCCGAAGGTTCCGCCCACTCCGCCGTCGCTGAAGGTCACTGTCACACCAGAAACAGGATTGCCTTGATTCGTCGCAGTGACGGTCAGAGGCGTCGGCAGCGTGCTGCCTGCACTCCCGGTCTGATTGTTTCCGCTCGTTGCAGCCAACAGCTTGTTCGAAGCCAGATACCACGGAGTCGTCGTGTCATCCGTCTTGAGGAAGTTCAGCAGCGGACTCGCAACTTTCAGCTGTCCGTAGGTCGAAGAAGGATGCGTCCCATCGGACGAGAAATCTTCGCAATCCCAAACCGTGCCGTCGCTGCGTCCCAGCATTCCGTTCGACCAGTAATAAGGACCCCACGACATCCAGGGCGCGACCACCGGTCCGAGGGTGGGGTTGTAGTTCAGATTCGCGTTGCCATTGATCTGATCCTGAATCGCCCACTTCACCGCATATCCAACTTCAAACGCGTACGGCTCAGGATTGTCTGGATTGCCGACACCGTTCGAATATCCCCCGTACACGCGCGAGGAGAAATAGACCAGTTTCAGGTTCGGGAAGAGCGTGAGCATGGTCTGCATGATCGTCTCGTACTGCGTTTGCAGATTCGAGATATCGCTGGGGAACGTTCCGCTCGCGATGCCGTCGGTGTCTTCCATCCAGATTGCAACTACCTGTTGCGGAGTCACTCCGTTCTGCGGCAGGTAATTGTTCAGCACGGTCGCCCAGTAGGCGGAAGTTGTGCTGGTGAGATTATTCGGAGTAGCGCCGCCCTGGGCGCCGTTCACAATCACCAGATATGGACTCTTGGCCGGATCGGAATTCGCAATCGGAAGCATCCGATTGAATTCGTTCTGCGCCGTCGATTCGCCGATCGCCATGAAAACATATTTTCCGGTCGGACTGTAGTTGCCGTTCTGATCGAGCGGCACAATGCCTTGCGCAAAGGCCACGCCGTCGGAGTCGTGCGATGTCGGGCGCACATTGCTTCCGTTGGGATACAAGCCGCCCTCGTAGCCCTGGTACGTTCCCGTGCCCAGATCGTTGAGCGCCACCATCGGAGTGGTTGTGTTGGGAACGTCAAAGGAGAGATCGTTGCAGTTGTCGCCGAGGTTCGCCCACACGCCCAGAGTGAAGGTACTGCTCGCGGTGGACCCCGTCGTGGAATCCGTGACCTGCACCGTGAAGGTGTAATTCCCTGTCGCCACCGAGGGATCAAGGGTTCCACCGATGACTCCCGAAGGTGAGAGTGTCAAACCAAGCGGTAGTGTCGAACCGCCCGCCAGCGACCATGTATAAGGACCGGTACCCCCGCTCGTCGCCAGGTTTACCAGGTACGCCGCGCTTTGCGTCGCTTGCGGCAATATCGGATTGTTCGAGATCGCCAGCGTAGTTGCCGCTACGCCATTTCCACTCAGAGATGTCCCAGCATCCGGAACCTCGGTGAATGTGAAATCGAGCGAACCGGTTTCCGACGACGTCTGGCTCGGAGTGTAGTAAACCGACAGGGGCAGACTCGCGCCCGCCGCAATCGTGGCCGGTAGAGTCACCGCACTGGTTGTGAAACTCGAAGAGAATGGTGTGATCGTGTCCAGCGTAAGGTTGCTGGTTCCGGTATTCTTGATCGTCACAGTCTGCGGCGCGCTGGTCGATCCCACGCCCTGGTTCGAAAACGACAATTTCGCGGGAGTAACACTCGCCGCCGCACCGCCAGTCAAGCCGGTTCCACTCACCGGAACATCGAGATACGTGCCGTCTTGCAGCGTAATTACGAAATTGCAGTTGTAGGTCTGGGTCGCCGAAGGCTGAAAGAAGACGGAGTAGTGCGTAATTTTCTGAAACTGCCCCATCTGAAATGGCGCTATGCCCGACGAGATCCCGTACTCTCCGGGACAGTCAAAGGCGACGGTCTCAATCATGATCGTGCCGCTGGTTGTCAGATTGTTAATGGTCAGCACTTTGCTGCCGGACGCTTTACCCACGTACGTATTGGCAAACGTCAGTGAACTGGGTGTGGAAGAAATCTCGGTAGTCTGCTGCGCGGGAGCGATTGAGGTGAGTACGAATGTCAGCAGAATACAAATGGCAAAAGCAGGAAGAATGCGGCGCTTCAGAACGTCCATCGAATCTCTCCAGCGGATACAAGAATGCCCATCTCAGGGGCATCCCGAACCCCGATTCAAAGCTGTTTTCGGACAATCCCGGGAGTTCTGGACAGACCGCAACTGGCCGGAAACTCTAAGGAAAGCTTGTTTTGCAAAATTACTGAGGCGGGTGACGTCCAGGCGCGCAAAAGTAGGCACCCAGCCCTGGGGAGTTCAACCATTCTGGGTTCGCAGACCGGAGGTGTCAATAATGAAAGTTCCTGCACACAGTAGGATGGTTTCCGTGCAGCAGAGAGAAAAGTTTTATACCGGAAAATCCCAGCCTTCTTCCTTCATTTTTCGGTTTGTCCAGTGCTGAAGCTGTTCGAAGAGAGGCGGTTCGATCACGGCGAAGCGGATTCCCACACGTTCTTGGTCTCCGATCCACATCAGTCGCGCCTTAGCCTGGAAATGAACGTCGGTTTCAGGAAGGTTGAAGCTGACATCCAGCAAGCCGGCAAATCGCAGCGGCTCTTTCAGTCCGTCCAGGCCCATGCCGCCGGTGCTGAGATTGACGCCCTTCACGAGGATTTCGTCGCCCTGGGCATTGCGAACCGTGACTTCGGTCTCGACCTGAGCGCGGAAGAATTTCTGTTGTTCATTGCTAATGAATCCCAGCGACGGGCTGCTCTCGCCAGGCGCGAAGTTGATGTTGTATTCCTTTAGCTTTCGGCTAAGGGTCCGCCGCGAAATTCCGAGTTGCTCGGCGGCGAGAGTTCGCTGCCCACCCGTGCGCTCGAGCGCCTTGATAATCATCTGCTCTTCCATGCTTTCCAGGTTGCTGACGGGCATGGAGGCAGTCTGCCGAAGCGCCGCCGGCCCTCCGACAAGCGCTGCTGTCAGGCGTGGGAAATCGATCTCCCGGCCGGGAGATTCCATGGCGAGCCGCGCTACTAAATTCCGCAACTCGCGAATGTTTCCCGGCCAGCTATGCGACAGAAGAGCCGAGATTGCCTGTTCCGAAAAGACTTTATTCGGCGACTTCAGGCGCAGAAAGTATTCGGCGAGCGCAACGATGTCTTCCGGACGTTCGCGCAACGGCGGGACGCGCAACTGAAATTGCCCGAGGCGGTGGAAAAGATCTTGCCGGAAGCGTCCTTCTTTTACCGCTGCCTCGAGATCCTGATTCGTCGCTGCGACGATCCTTACGTCTACTTTGATCTTGCGATGCCCGCCTAGCCGGTAAAAGGGCTGCCCATCGAGCACGCGCAGCAGTTTCACCTGCGTCTGTAGCTGCAATTCACCGATTTCATCGAGAAAGAGCGTGCCCTTATCGGCCATCTCGAACAGGCCGGGCTTGGAGGAATCGGCCCCGCTGAATGCGCCCTTTTCGTATCCAAACAACTCGCTCTCGACGAGGTTCTCCGGCAGCGCAGCGCAGTTGATGTCGACCCACGGACGATTACGGCGATGCGACGACTGGTGGATCGTTCTCGCAATTAGTTCCTTGCCGGTACCGGTCTCGCCCGTGACAAGCACCGTCTCGCTGTGTCCCGCCACCCGGTCGACGAGGCTCATGAACCGGTGCATGACCGGACTCGCCAGAATGAACTCTGTGTCCTCAATTTTTCGGGACACAATCCCCGGAGCGATCGGAATGATTGGCCCATCTGCCCCATCCGTCGTGCTCTGAGCGAGCGGCTCAACCATGCCCACCAGCCCCATCGGCATGGAGCCGGAGTCTCGAAGCAACGTCACGGACACATTCACTGGAAAAGTCTTGCCGGTCTTTGGCTGAGCGAATAGCTTTGAGCGATAGTTTCCTTCCGCCGTGACGGTCGCCATGATCTCCCGCCCCAGGCGCTCTTCCAGTCCCGCTCTTTCCGTCTTGGCAAAAAGCGCCGCGAAATCGCGCCCCACCAAATCGGCTGGTGAATATGAAAAGAGCTGCGCGAAGGTCGTATTGCACGCACCAAACTCGCCCCGAAGATCGGCGTAGAAGACGGCCGTCTCAGATGAGGACGGGCATAGCCCTGCGCTGCCTCTTTGGACGGACGCAGGCAGCTTCTGCTGCTCCGAGCTATAACGCGGACTCGCCATAATGCGTTTGGGATGATGTTGACACAGAGGGAGAGCTTCGACCGAGCAACCTGTCCCACAGGACATAACGAAAGTAATAAGTCCTCGCCAATGAAAATGGGGGGATGCGAATCTTGCTTCACCCGTTCAAGCTTGTGCAACACTTATGTGACCGGCGGAGGTTACTTCAGTAAGCTACTGAAAACCTATTCCTTCCAATACGATTCGGGCGAGGGCCAAACCACCCCCAGGTGCGGTCGAAGCTCGGTCTCGAGCGAAAGATCTTTCTGTAATCCAATATTTACGGCTGAGGGCGTCGCTGGATCGCGCGTCTTTGCGGCCGGAGTACGCAAGCCCGATGACAGAAGAAAACGACGGTCTATCGCTGCAGACAAAAGCATTCGTCGGCATCACCGTGTCGATTGGAATGTTCGTGCTGGGCCATGCGTTGTGGCATTGGCAGTCCCAGGACCTCGTGCGATTCGTCTGTTATCTCGCTGTCGCGCTTCTCGCCTCTGGACTCAAAGTGCAACTGCCGGGCATCGACGGCACGATGTCAGTGAACTTCCTGTTCATCCTGCTCGGCGTTCTGGAACTGAGCCTCCCCGAGACGCTCGTCATCGGCTGCACTGCAACTCTGGTTCAAAGTGTCTGGCAGGCACGCAAACGGCTTGACCCGGTGAAGGTTCTCTTCAATGTCGCCGGCATGATGGCGAACGCCAGTTGCCTGACCTATCTCACCTATCACTGGCTCTTGCAGAGATTCGGCGCGAACAAGCCCATCTTGCTGATGCTGGCCGCGCTGGTCTTCTTCTTCGCCAACACCCTGCCGATCTCTGTCGTCATTGCGATGACGGAAGGAAAGTCAGCCCGTCGGATCTGGTCCGAATGCTACTTCTGGTCGTTCCCCTACTATCTCGTGGGCGCGGCCGCGGTCGGTCTCGTTGGGATCGTCAACGGCTCGGCGGGATGGCAAACTTCGTTGCTCGTCCTCCCGCTGATTTACTGGGTCTATCGCTCGTACCGTTTGTACCTCGGCAGGCTGGAAGCGGAGAAAGAACGAGTCGAAGTAGAAAA
>Ga0070735_10000908_pt1 | contig 29974 bp, 42 predicted proteins | sample Coa_R1_FD_66443 | JGI IMG/M metagenome (GOLD analysis project Ga0070735, IMG submission 66443) | Surface soil microbial communities from Centralia Pennsylvania, which are recovering from an underground coalmine fire - Coalmine... | ecosystem: Environmental > Terrestrial > Soil > Unclassified ...
GCTTCCCGATCCGAAGTTCACGGATCAGCCGGTCGATACGCGTCGCCGCGTCACGAAGTTCGTGAACACCGTCATGAGCTCGGGCAAGAAGTCGATCGCCGAGGGCATCGTCTATGGCGCCTTCGACCTCGTCGCCGAGCGCGCGAAAGAGGACCCGGTCAAGGTGTGGGAGCGGGCCCTCGCCAACGTTCAGCCGAAGGTCGAGGTCAAGAGCCGCCGAGTCGGCGGCGCGACCTACCAGGTGCCCGTCGATGTCCGCCCGGACCGCGCGCTCGCCCTCGGCATGCGCTGGATCATCGGCGCCTCGCGCGATCGCTCGGACGGTCGCACCATGCAGGAGAAGCTGGCGAGCGAGCTCCTCGACGCGTCGTCGAACAAGGGTAACGCCGTCAAGAAGCGCGAAGATACGCACAAGATGGCAGAGGCGAACAAGGCATTCGCGCACTACCGCTGGTAGTGAGCGGCCGCCCGCTTCGGGAACGTAGGGCGGCCGATGGCCGCCCTACTCGCTGAAGCAGCATACTTTACGAAGAGGTTAAGAGATCGTGGCGAGAGAGTTTCCGCTCGCAAACACCCGAAACATCGGTATCGCGGCGCACATCGACGCCGGGAAGACCACCGTGACCGAGCGCATTCTGTTTTACACGGGGCGCACCCACAAGCTGGGGGAGGTCCACGAGGGTGCCGCGACGATGGACTGGATGGAGCAGGAGCAGGAGCGCGGCATCACCATCACGTCGGCCGCCACGGCGTGCACCTGGAAGAACACGCGGATCAACATCATCGATACGCCTGGCCACGTGGACTTCACGGTCGAGGTGGAGCGGTCGTTGCGCGTTCTGGACGGTCTCGTCGCCCTCTTCGATGCCGTCGCTGCCGTCCAGCCCCAGTCCGAGACGGTCTGGCGCCAGGCCAACAAGTACCGCGTCCCGCGCATCATCTTCGTCAATAAGATGGACCGCATGGGCGCGAACTTCTTCAACGCCGTCGACAAGGTGCGCGAGCGGCTCGGCGCGCCCGCCTATCCCATCCAGATTCCCGTCGGCGCAGAGGATCAGTTCCAGGGCGTCATCGATCTGTTCTCGATGAAGGCCGTCATCTATACGGACGATCTCGGCACGACGTCCAAGGCCGCGGATATCCCCGAGGATCTCGTCGAGGTCTGCAAGGAGTGGCGGCACAAGCTCGTGGAGGCTGTCGTCGAGACGGACGACGAGCTGATGGAGCAGTACCTCGAAGGCGCCGAGATCGGCGAGGCCGAACTCAAGCGCGCGCTGCGCAAGGCGACGATCGCCGGATCGGTGATCCCCATGCTCTGCGGCTCGGCCTTCAAGAACAAGGGCGTGCAGCCGCTGCTCGACGCCGTCGTGGACTTCCTACCCTCGCCGCTCGACTTGCCGAAGGTCGAAGGGACCAATCCCGTCACAGGTGAGACGGAGACCCGTGAGGCGCGCGACGATGCGCCGTTCGCGGCTCTCGCTTTCAAGATCGCCAGCGACCCGTACGGAAATCTCACCTACTTCCGCGTCTACTCCGGCGAGCTGAAGAAGGGGAGCTACGTCTACAACTCTACCAAGGATCGCAAGGAGCGCGTTGGGCGCGTCTTGCGCATGCACGCCAACCACCGCGAGGACATCGACAGCGTGGGCGCGGGAGACATCGCGGCGGCCGTCGGGTTGCAATACACGACGACGGGTGACACGCTCTGCGACGAGAAAGCGCCGATCGTCCTCGAGGCGATCACGTTCCCGGAGCCGGTCATCCATCAGGCCATCGAGCCGAAGACGAAGGCTGACCAGGAGAAGCTTGGTCAGGCGCTCCAGAAGCTGGCGATCGAAGATCCCACGTTCCGCATGTTCACGGACGAGGAGACGGGTCAAACGATCATCGGCGGCATGGGCGAGCTGCACTTGGAGATCATCCTCGACCGCTTGAAGCGCGAGTTCAAGGTCGAGGCCAACGTCGGCAAGCCGCAGGTCGCGTATAAGGAAGCCATAACGAAGACCGTCGAGAAGCAGGGCCGTTTCGTGCGCCAGACGGGCGGCAAGGGGCAGTACGGCGACGTGTGGATTCGCCTGGAGCCCCTCGAGCCCGGCAGCGGCTTCGTCTTCGAGTCGAAGATCGTCGGCGGCGTCGTGCCCAAGGAGTACGTCAAGCCGGTCGAGGAGGGCATCCGGGAGGCCGCGCAAAGCGGATGCCTCGCGGGTTACCCCGTGCTCGACTTCAAGGCGACGCTCTTCGACGGATCGTACCACGAGGTCGACTCCTCGGAAATGGCCTTCAAGATTGCCGGCTCGATGGCGTTCAAGGAAGCCAACAAAGCCGCCGGCCCGATCCTCCTGGAACCCATTATGGCCGTGGAGGTGACGACTCCGAAGGACTACATGGGCGACGTCATCGGCGACCTCAACAGCCGCCGCGGCATGATTCAGGGCACCGAGGAGGCGCCCGGCGGCGCGCAGGTCATCAAGGCCCACGTTCCGCTTTCGGAGATGTTTGGGTATGCGACGGATCTGCGCTCGAAGACGCAGGGCCGTGCCACGTACACGATGGAGTTCAGCCACTACGAGCGAGCTCCAAAGACGGTGGAAGAGGAGATCATCGCGAAGTCGACCGGCAAGAAACCGTCGGCAGCCTGATCTTACGACACACGAACACGCATCGCTCCGCTGGTGGGCGATGCGGGACGGCCCCTTCCGGGGGCAACAACGCATAGCACACGCAGAAGGAGCTAGGAGAGACTTCATTGGCGAAGGCAAAGTTTGAGCGGACCAAACCGCACGTCAACATCGGCACGTTGGGTCACGTCGACCACGGCAAGACGACGCTGACCGCGGCGATCACGCACTGTCTCTCGACCGAAGGTCTGGCGCAGAAGAAGAGCGTCGACGATATCGACAACGCGCCGGAAGAGAAGGAGCGCGGCATCACGATCGCCATCTCGCACCAGGAGTACGAGACGGCGAAGCGCCACTACGCGCACGTCGATTGCCCCGGTCACGCCGACTATATCAAGAACATGATCACGGGCGCCGCCCAGATGGACGGCGGCATCCTGGTGGTCTCGGCGGCAGACGGGCCGATGCCGCAGACGCGCGAGCACATCTTGCTGGCTCGTCAGGTGGGCGTGCCCCGTCTCGTGGTCTTCCTGAACAAGGTCGACATGGTCGACGATCCCGAGTTGCTCGAGCTGGTCGAGATGGAAGTCCGTGAGCTGCTCTCCAGCTACGAGTTCCCCGGTGACGAGATCCCGGTCATCAAGGGTTCCGCGCTTAAGGCGCTCAACTCGAGCGGTCGTCGCGGCGACCCCGATGCCGATCCGATCTTCCAGCTCATGGATGCGGTCGACGAGTACTTCCCGACGCCGGAGCGCGATGTCGACAAGCCGTTCTTGATGCCGATCGAAGACGTCTTCACGATCACGGGCCGCGGCACCGTCGGAACGGGTCGCGTGGAGCGCGGTCAGATCAAGGTCGGCGAGGAAGTCGAGATCGTCGGTCTGAAGGACGAGACCAAGAAGTCCGTCGTCACCGGCATCGAGATGTTCCGCAAGCTGCTCGACGTTGGCATTGCCGGCGACAACATCGGCGTGCTCCTGCGCGGCATCGAACGTAACGACATCGAGCGCGGGCAGGTGCTCGCCAAGCCGGGCTCGATCAAGCCGCACACGAAGTTCAAGGCCGAGGTGTACGTCCTCTCCAAGGAAGAGGGCGGACGTCACACGCCGTTCTTCTCGAACTATCGTCCCCAGTTCTACTTCCGTACCACGGACGTCACGGGCACCATCAAGCTCCCCGAGGGTGTTGAGATGGTGATGCCCGGCGACAACGTGACGATGGAAGTCGAGCTGATCACGCCGATCGCCTGCGAAGAGGGCCTGCGCTTCGCCATCCGCGAGGGTGGACGCACGGTCGGCGCCGGCGTCGTGACGGCGATCAGCGCCTAACCGGCGCGAGACGTAGCGGTTGCCGGGAAGGGTCTTGCCCTTCCCGGCACCCTGTGATACCATGCAACGGTTGATGCGGGGCCGGCAATGGTCCCGGGTTGCTCTTTGATAATCGATGTGTCCGTGACGGAATCGGGATAGGAACGACGTAGGTATGGCCAAGCAAAAGATTCGCATTCGCCTCAAGGCGTACGACCATAAGGTGCTCGACCAGAGCGCCGCACGGATCGTCGAGACCGCCCGAAACACCGGTGCGTTCGTGAGCGGCCCGATCCCGCTTCCTACCGAGATCAACCGCGTCTGCGTGTTGCGCTCGCCGCACGTCGACAAGAAGAGCCGCGAGCACTTCGAGATACGCACGCACAAGCGTCTCGTCGATATCCTCCAGGCCTCGCCGAAGACGATGGATGCGCTGATGCATCTCGATCTTCCGGCCGGCGTCGATATCGAGCTCAAAGCCTAGCACGAGATCTCCGCTTCAGGCTTCAAGGCATGGCCGTCCGCAAGGCCGTGCCTTTTTTATGCGCGAAGCCACCTGCCATGGGCAAGCCGCTCCGCATCGTCCGCTCCCGCGACATCAAGGCGACGTCGCGCCGGGCCTTTGAGCTCATCGCCGACCTGGGTACGTCGGCCGACAAGATTTGGCCGTTCAAGTCGCAGCCGTTCCAGCGCACGGCCGGGCCGCTGGAAGTGGGGAAGAGCGAGGAGTGGCACGGACCGTTTCACGCACGACTCGAGCGCCTCGAGCCCCCGAAGGAATTGGTTTGGCGCCTGCTCACCGACGGCTTCATCGGAACGCACGGCTTCTATTTGTCGGATAAAGGGGAGAAGCTGACGCACGTGGAGCACCGGTTGGAGGTGGAGCTGGAGACGCCCGAGGCCGAGCAGCTGTGGCGGCGCGCCGAGGACGCGCACGAGCGCTCGATCGCGGGACTTTTCGATTTGTTGGCTAAGGTCGCTGCGAGGAAATCATGAGCGACGAGACACCGGTCATCAACGTCTGGTCGGACGTCATCTGACCGTATTGCTATCTCGGCTCGGTCTGGGCTGAGGAGGCTGCGCGTCGCATGGGCGCTCGATTGCGCTGGCTTCCATTCGAGTTGCATCCCGAGACGCCGCCGGAGGGCGCTCCCAAACCGTACAGCGCGGACCAATGGCCGAAAGTTCGTGAACGCTTGATCGAATTGGCCGAGGAAGTCGGGTTACCCATCGAACCGCCGCAGCGCAACGTCAACTCGCGCGCGGCGCTTGAGATCGGCGAGCTGGTGCGCGAGCGCGCCGGCGATGAGGCGCAAGGACGATTCCATCACGACGTGTCACGCGCGTTCTTCGCCGAGGGGGCCGACATCAGCAAACTCGACGTATTGGCGCGGCTGACCGCGCGGTACGGCGTCGGCGGTGCCGACGTGCGCTCGGCCTGGAGCATGCGCCGTTATCGTGGAGCGGTCGACCGGGCGCTCGAGGCCGGTTTCCGCGCCGGCGTCACCGGCGTTCCGGCGTTCGGCTGGGATCGAGGCCCTGCCGCCGCCGGCATGCGCGATCCCGAAAGCCTCGTTGAGGTCCTTCGAATGCTGCGCTCCCGGTAGCGCGAAACGAGCGGGGATCCTCTAACGATCCTCCGCTCGTTCCTATCGTCGAAAGCCTCACGCTACGTCGGCTGCGGCCGTGCGGTGGTAGCCGTCGGTGTCGGCGCCGCGGTCGGCGGCATGGTCGCGATGACCTCACGGAAGGATTCGATCCAGGCGTCGATCGCGGAAAGGATCCCCATGATGGCCGCGACCTTCAATGCCCACGCTCCGGTATGGAACGCCATCGCGATCCACAGAAAAACAAAGAGCGTGAGGAGCAAGCCCATCAACAGTTGGACAGCTTGCAAGTTCGTTCGCAGCGATGCAAGGAACATATATCCGGTAAAGACGCCCCATGCCACTGCGACCCAGGCAAGGTCCGCGCTCAGATTGGCGGACTTCCCGGCAAAGAACCAGAGGTAGAAGGCGGTAGATGGCCAGAACGCAGCGTATCCACCGAGCAGCGTCGCAGCAAATGTGTTTCCCGCTCTATACGCCGCTAACGCGGCCAAGAACATGCCAAGGCCGCCTGTGAAAAGGCCGTAACCGATCACAGGCTGCGGCTCTAACTTGCCCCACAAAAATCCCGACAAGATGAACACCGACACTCCGTAGCAAAGGAGCCCGAAGGGAAGCGGGTTCGCCGGGGGTGCTTGTGTGTCGTTTGCCATGTGTCACCTCCGTGGAAGGTGATCCCGGCCGCGAGGCCGTTGGCATCTCCCCGGTAACCATTATAGTCCTTTCCTGCGGTCAACGAACTGCCCCCAAACGTCGTCTGCTTTTCAGGAGGGCGCCGAGGTTGATCGTGCCGTAAGAGAGCGCTACCTCGTGCCTTCCCGTTCCGGAGCGACGCGTGTGACCGATTTGCATGATCTGACTGCCTTCGAGCTCCTTGAGCTCTATCGCCGCAAGGCCACGTCTCCCGTCGAGGTGACGCGCGCGGTGTTGCGTCACATCGAGCGATGGGAGCCGTCGCTGAAGGCGACCTACATGCTCGATCCCGAGGCGGCGCTCGCGGCGGCCAAGGCATCCGAGGAGCGGTGGCGGGGCGGCGAGGCGGCCGGCACGCTCGACGGCGTGCCGATCACCATCAAGGAAAACATCGCCACGAAGGGTGTACCGGTGCCGCTCGGCACGGCAGCCACCGACCCGACGCCCGCCCCGGCAGATGCGCCGCCGGCAGCGAGAGTGCGGGAGGCCGGCGCGGTCATCGTCGGCAAGACGACGATGCCGGACTACGGCATGCTGTCGTCGGGATTGTCCAGCTTCCACCCTTTGACGCGCAATCCGTGGGACCTCAGGAAGAACCCCGGCGGCTCCAGCGCCGGGGCCGGTGCCGGTGCCGCCGCCGGCTACGGCCCGCTCCACATCGGCACGGACATCGGCGGCTCGGTGCGCCTGCCGGCGGGCTGGTGCGGCATCTTCACCCTAAAGCCCAGCCTCGGGCGGATCCCGATCGATCCACCGTATATCGGCCGCGTCGCGGGTCCCATGACGCGGACGGTCCGGGATGCCGCCTTGCTGATGAACGTGCTCTCGGCGCCGGATTGGCGCGACCACATGAGCTTGCCCTACCAGCAGGTCGAGTGGCTGAAGTTGGATCGCGACGTGCGCGGGCTGAGGATCGGTCTCTTGCTGGATGCCGGCTGCGGCCTGGACGTCGAACCTGAGGTGCGCGTTGCCGTCGAAGGGGCGGCAAAGACCTTCGAGAGAGCTGGTGCGATCGTCGAACCAATGAAGCCGTTCTTCACCAGGGATATGCTCGACGGTGTCGATGCGTTTTGGCGCGCGCGGGCATGGGCGGACATCTCGGCGCTCGACGACGAGCGGCGCGCCAAGATCCTGCCCTTCATCGTCAACTGGGCTCGGACTGCGGAGCGCCTCTCGGGCATGCAGCTCTTTCAGGGCTTCAATCAGGTCATGGCCATACGGGCGGCGGCTCACACAGCGTGCCAGCCGTATGACTACGTCCTGTCACCGACTTCGCCGATCCCGGCGTTCGCGGCCGAGCTGCCCAGTCCGACCAACGATTTCATGCGGCCGTTCGAGCACATCTGCTTCACGATGCCGTTCAACATGTCCGAGCAGCCGGCGGCTTCCATCAACTGCGGCTATACGAAGAGCGGGCTGCCGATCGGCCTGCAGATCGTGGGCAAGCGGTTCGACGATCTCGGCGTCCTTCAAGTCTCCCGCGCCTACGAGCAGATGCGGCCCCCGCAACGTCCGTGGCCGGTGCCGCCTCACAACGCTTGACAACCCCGCCGCCGGTTGATACTATCTTGCGGTCGTGGCCGAGGGCCACGGCCGCGGCATACTGTGCCGCACCATGATCTCCGCGCAACGGCGCGGGGACGAACGTAGCCTCAAACGCTAGGTTCCGTGGACATACGCGGAGCCGAATCGTGCGAGAAGCGCGAAAGGACGAGCGAGACGTGAAGAACATCATCGGCCGCAAGGTCGGGATGACGAGTGTCTTCCTGGATGACGGGCGGTTCGTGCCGGTAACGGTCGTCGAGGCCGGCCCGTGTGTCGTGACGCAGAAGAAGACAAAGGAGCGCGACGGCTATGAGGCCGTGCAGCTGGCATTCGGTGACGCCAGCGCCAAGCGTTTGACCAAACCCGTCCTGGGTCACCTCAAGAAGAGCGGATCAGCGCCCAAGAAGTATCTGCGTGAATTCCGCCGCGGCATCGACGGGGTCGAGGTCGGCCAGACCGTGACCGTCGCCAATTTCAACGTCGGGGACCGCGTCGACGTCGTGGGCATCTCGAAAGGCCACGGCTTCTCCGGCGGCATCAAGCGTTGGAACTTCAACGGCGGCGGCGCCAGTCACGGTTCGATGATCCATCGCCAGCCTGCCTCGAACGGCGACACCAACGCCGGTCGCACGACCAAAGGCAGCCGTCGTCCCGGTCACTACGGCGTCGACCGCGTCACCCATCAAAATCTGGAAGTCGTCCGCGCGGACGCCGAGCGCAACTTATTGCTGTTGCGCGGCCCGGTCCCCGGCGCGAAGAACGCGCTGGTCGTCATCCAGCCGTCGGTCAAGGTGAAGGGATCCTAAGCGCTATGCCACAGCTGATCGATGCGAGCGGGAAGCCCCTGCGCACGGAGCCGACGCCGGCTGTTTTCGCCCGATCGGAAGATCCGAAGGTGGCGGTGATCTTCCGCGCCATCCACCGCGAGCAGGCCAACCGCCGCGCCGGCACGGCCTCCACGTTACGTCGCGACGAAGTTTCCGGCGGCGGCAAGAAGCCCTGGCGTCAGAAGGGCACCGGCCGCGCTCGTCAAGGATCCATTCGCGCGCCGCAGTGGCGTCATGGCGGCATCGTCTTCGGGCCGAAGCCGCGATCGTACGAGGAGTCGCTCAATAAGAAGGAGCGGAAGGTGGCGCTGAAAGCGGCGCTTGCCGACCGCTTCGCCAACGACGCCGTCCTCGTGCTCGAGGCGGCCTCGTTCGAGATGACCAAGACCAAAGAGTTCGCGACGGCGTTCTTCGGCTCGCCCAAGGCCGCCAAAACCGGCCCGAAGACGCTCTTCGTCTACGACGTGAGCGAAGCCGACACCGTGGGGCGGAACCTCGTCCGCGCCGGCGCCAACGTACCGCGCGTCGGCATCCTTCCCGTGAGCGATCTGGAGATCGAGGCGATCATCGCCCACGAGCGCCTGATTCTCACCGCTGCGGCGTACCGACATCTCCAGGAGGTCTGCGCGTAACATGGATGCCCGTGATGTTATCATCGCTCCGTTGATCACCGAGAAATCGATGACCAACACCATGGGGCAGCAGTACACCTTTCGCGTGGCGCCCGCCGCGACCAAGACCCAGATCCGTCACGCGGTCGAGGAGATCTTCAAGGTCAACGTCACCAAGGTCAATACGGTCAACGTGAAGGGCAAGGTCAAGTCGTTCGCTCGTCGACGCGCGCGTCCGACCGTCGGCAAGCAGAGCGATTGGAAAAAGGCCATCGTGACGCTCAAGGAAGGTCAGAAGATCGAGCTCGGAGGCGTGAGCTACTTCGAGCAATAGCAGCCGCCTCCGCGCGGTCCGCAAGTATGGACCGGTTCGCCGGTCCGCAAAGCATGAAGAGAGCAGAGAAACGTGCCCGTCAAATCGTTCAAACCAACCTCGGCCGGTAAGCGGTTCATGACCGTCGCCGACTTCTCGGAGCTGACGAAGAAGGCTCCCGAGGAGCGGCTGCTGGAGCCCAACAAGAAGCATGCCGGCCGCAACCACAGCGGTCACATCACCGTGCGCCACAAGGGCGGCGGGCGGCGGCCGCAATACCGCATCATCGACTTCAAACGCACCAAGGACGGCGTCCCGGCGAAGGTAGCGGCGATCGAGTACGACCCCAACCGCTCGGCCCGCATCGCGCTGCTGCACTATCTCGACGGCGAGAAGCGTTACATCATCGCTCCGCTGGGCCTGAAGGTGGGTGATCGCGTCGAGTCCGGCGAGAAGGCGGACATCAAGACGGGCAACGCCCTGCCCTTGAGATGCATTCCGCTGGGCACGGTGATCCACAACGTGGAGCTTCGCCCGGGCCAGGGCGGCAAGCTCGTGCGCTCGGCGGGCGGCGCCGCGCAGCTGATGGCCAAGGAAGGCGACTACGCGCAAGTGCGCATGCCGTCCGGCGAAGTGCGCCTCATCCACGTGAATTGCCGAGCGACCATCGGTCAGATCGGCAACATCGAGCACGAGAACATTGTGATCGGTAAGGCCGGCCGTCAGCGTCACCTCGGGAAGCGTCCGGCCGTCCGCGGCGTCGCGATGAACCCGGTCGATCACCCGCACGGCGGCGGCGAGGCCCGTTCGACGTCGGGTCGTCCGCCCACGACGCCGTGGGGCCAGATGACCATGGGTAAGAAGACGCGTCGAAACAAGCGTACCGCTAAGATGATCGTGAGGAAGCGCAAGTAACCATGTCGCGCAGTTTGAAGAAGGGTCCGTTCGTCGCGGATCACCTGCTCCAGAAGATCGAGCGCATGAACGCCTCGCGCGAGAAGCGCGTCGTGCGCACGTGGAGCCGTGCCTCCACGATCGTCCCGCAGATGGTGGGGCACACGATCGGCGTGCATAACGGCAAGGCCCACGTGCCCGTGTACGTCACGGAGAACATGGTCGGGCACAAGCTTGGCGAGTTCGCTCCGACGCGCAACTATCGCGGTCACGGCGACAAGAGCTCGGTGAAGTAAGATGGCAGCCACGACGCAAGAGCGCACTGAAGCGCACGCACACCTCAAGTTCGCCCGCATGGGCCCGCGCAAGCTGCGCCGGGTTGCCGACGCCGTGCGCGGCAAGAGCGTCAAAGAGGCGCTGGCCCTGCTGAAGTTTACGCCGGTCTACGCCGCGGCGGTGATCGAGAAGTTGCTGCGCAGCGCCGTCGCCAACGCGGAGAACAATCACGACATGTCCACCGACGATCTCTACATTAAACGGATCATGGTGGACGGCGGTCCCGGCGGCAAGTTCACCAAGCGTCTGGACCCGCGCGCGCAAGGGCGCGCTGCCTTCAAGCGCAAGCGGATGTCGCACGTGACGATCACGGTTGCCAACAAGAGCAATAAAGAAATCGCGACTCGCGCGATTTCGTCTTCGAAGGAGCTTCCAACGAAGAAGGGGACCCCACGAGCGCAGCGCCGCGAAGCGAGCGGGGAGAGCAAGAAATAACATGGGACAGAAAATCCATCCTCTTGGTCTGCGCCTGGGCATCACGCGCACGTGGGACAGCCGTTGGTTCGAGAAAAAGCATTACCAGGAGTGGCTCCACGAGGATCTCAAGGTCCGCAAGTATTTCACGCGGCTCGCGCGCGTGGCGGGCATCAGCCGCGTTGAGATCGAGCGTCGTGCCAATCAGGCGCGCATCATCATCAACACGGCCAAGCCGGGCATCATCATCGGAAAGCGCGGCGCGGGGATCGAAGAGATCCGCAAGAACCTCGAGAAATTGACCAAGAAGTCCATTCAGGTCAACGTCGTCGAGATCAAGCACCCCGAGCTCGACGCGCGGTTGGTGGGGCAGAACATCGTCGATCAGCTGGAGAAGCGCATCGCCTTCCGCCGCGCGATGAAGCAGGCCATCATGCGTACCATGAAGGCCGGTGCCCGGGGCATCAAGGTGCAGGTTTCCGGCCGTCTGGGCGGCGCCGAGATCGCGCGCACGGAGCGCAACTTCGAAGGCAAGGTTCCGCTGCATACGCTGCGGGCCAACATAGACTATGCCAATGTTGAGGCGTTCACCACGTTCGGCCGCATCGGCGTCAAGGTGTGGATCTACACGGGCGAGCAGCTGCCGGAAGCTCCGCGTGAAGGCGCTCAGCAGCGTGGCGAACGCGTGCAATTCCGCGATCGCCGCGGCGATCGCGGCCGCCGCGGCGGCCGTGGCGGACGCGGGGGCGGCGCCCGTCAGGAGCCGGCAACGATTGCCGAGCCGCCGTTGGACCAGGCCGGATTCGCCGAGGCGTTCGAAGTGGAGCCCATGCCGGCGGAGCCGTCGGGATTCCAGCTCGCCGGAGAGCAGAGCGAATAAAGGCGGTCGTGACGCACGCGATCGTGCCCCCTGAGGGGCGTTCAAACAGAAAGGGCTCCCGCGAACGAAGCGGAGCGAAGTGAGTCGGAAAACATGCTGACACCGAAGAGAGTCAAGTGGCGCAAGCAGCAGCGCGGCCGTCTGAAGGGCCGGGCGCTGGTGGGCAATTCCCTCACGTTCGGCGAGTACGGACTGCAGGCGTTGGAGCCGGTGTGGCTGACGGCGCGGCAGATCGAGGCTGCTCGTATCGCGATGACGCGACACATCAAGCGCGGTGGTAAGGTGTGGATCAAGGTCTTCCCGGACAAGCCGGTCACCAAGAAGCCCGCCGAGACGCGCATGGGCTCCGGTAAGGGCTCGCCCGAGTACTGGGTCGCGGTCGTGCGTCCGGGACGCGTGCTCTTCGAGCTCTCCGGCGTTCCGGCGGACGTCGCGAAGGAAGCCCTGCGCTTGGCGGCTTTCAAGCTGCCCATCCGCACGAAGTTCGTTCAGCGCGAAGAGACGGGGGCGATAGCAGTTGAAGCGTAAGGATGTAGCCGCTCTGCGCGAGCTGTCGGTCGACGAGTTGCAGAAGAAGGCTCGCGAGGTCAAGGAAGAGCTTTTCAACCTGCGCTTCCAGCTGCGCACCGGGCATCTCTCGAATTTCAGTACGGTGCGGGCGATCCGTCGCGACTACGCGCGGATCTTGACGGTGATCGCCGAGAAGCGGATGGCGGAGGACAAGCATGGCGCAGCCTAACGGACAGGCGGGAACAGAGCGCGGCCGGCGCAAGATCAAGATCGGTCGCGTCGCGTCCAACAAGATGGAGAAGACGATCGTCGTCGTCACCGAGACGCGCGTTCCTCATCCCGTGTACAAGAAGATCGTCCGCAAGTCGGAACGCTTCAAGGCGCACGACGAGAAGAACGAGTGCAACATCGGCGATCTCGTGAAGATCATGGAATGCCGGCCGCTCTCCAAGGAGAAGCGCTGGCGTCTGGTCGAGATCGTGGAGCGAGCGAAGTAACATGATTCAACAGGAAACCAGGCTCAAGGTCGCCGACAACTCCGGCGCTCGCGAGATCCTCTGCATCCACGTCGCGGGCGGCAGCCGTCATCCCTACGCCCACATCGGCGACATCATCGTCGGCACGGTGAAAAGCGCCATTCCCGGCGCCGCCGTGAAGAAGGGCCAGGTCGTGAAGGCCGTGGTGGTGCGCACGACGGCGCCCGTTCGCCGGCCCGACGGCTCGACGATCAAGTTCGACGAAAACGCCGCCGTGCTCATCAAGGGCGAGAAGGACAACCTCGATCCGCGCGGGACCCGCATCTTCGGGCCCGTGGCGCGCGAGCTGCGCGACCGCGGGTTCATGAAGATCATTTCGCTGGCACCGGAGGTGCTCTAGCCGTGGCAACGACGCACATCAAACGCGGCGACACGGTCTTGGTGCTCGCCGGCAAGGACAAGGGCAAGCGCGGCACGGTCAAAGCCGTCTTTCCGAAAGAGGGCAAGGCCACCGTCGAGGGCGTCAACATCGTGAAGCGCCATACCAAGCCGCGTCCGGCAGGCGGGGCGATGTCGAGCGCCAACGCGGGCGGCATTATCGAGAAAGAGTCGCCGTTGCACCTTAGCAAGCTGATGTACGTCTGTCCGAAGTGCCAGACGCCGACGCGCACCAAATCGGAAGTGCGCGCCGGTGTCCGTGAGCGCGTTTGCCGCCGTTGCGGCGAGGTCGCTGAGCGGCCTGGGAAGGGCTAATCGGAGAAGCTGTCATGCCATCGCGTTTGAAAGAACGGTACCACACCGAAGTCCGCAAGCAGCTCATCGACCGCTTCGGCTATCGCAACGTCATGCAAGTGCCTCGGCTGGAGAAGGTCGTGCTCAACATGAGCGTGGGCGATGCCGTCGGCAATCCGAAGGCGTTGGAAGCCGCCGTCAACGACATGTCCGCCATCAGCGGGCAGAAGCCGGTGATCACCAAGGCCAAGAAGTCCATCGCCGCGTTCAAGCTGCGCGAAGGGATGTCCATCGGCTGTAAAGTGACGCTCCGGGGCGAGCGGATGTACGCGTTCCTCGACAAGCTGTTCAACATTGTGTTGCCTCGCTTGCGCGACTTCCGCGGCCTTTCGCGCAAGTCGTTCGACGGGCGCGGCAACTACAACATGGGCCTGCGGGAGCAGCTGGTCTTCCCGGAGATCAACTATGACAAAGTCGATAAGGCTCGCGGCATGGACATCGTCATCGTGACGACGGCCAAGAGCGACGAGGAAGCGGCCGAGTTCCTGTCGGCGATGGGGCTCCCGCTGCAAAAGGAGAAGGCTTAATGGCGAGGACGGCGAGCATCGAGAAGGCAAAGCGGACGCCGAAGTTCCCCGTGCGCCGGCACAATCGCTGCCAGGTCTGCGGGCGTCCACGAGGGTTCCTGCGCAGGTTTGCCATGTGCCGCATTTGTTTCCGAGAGAACGCGCATCGCGGATATATCCCCGGTGTGACGAAGGCGAGCTGGTAAGAGATGGGTGGAACGATCACGGATCCGATTGCCGATCTTCTGACGCGCATTCGCAACGCGAATCAGGCGGGCCACAGCACCGTCGATGTCCCTGCGTCGCGCATGAAGATGGCCGTCGCTCAGATCCTCAAGGACGAAGGCTACGTTCGCGACGTCGAAGTCATCTCGCAGCCGCCGCAAGACACGCTTCGCGTGCATCTCAAGTACGGCCCGAACCGCGAAAAGGTCATCACAGGCCTGCGCCGCATCAGCCGTCCCGGCCTGCGGATCTATACGAGCAAGACGGAGATCCCGCGCGTGATGGGAGGCCTCGGCCTCGTCATCATGTCGACCAGCAAGGGCATCATGTCCGGCAAGCGCGCCAAGCGCGAAGGCTGCGGCGGCGAAGTCCTGGCGTACGTTTGGTAGGTAGCTGATATGTCGCGTATTGGTAAGTTGCCGATTCCCGTTCCTGGCGGCGTGAGCATCCAGGTCGGCGATTCCGTGGTCAAGGTGAAAGGCCCCAAGGGCGAGCTGGTGCAGCAGATTCGGCCGCAGGTGGAGGTCACCGTCGACGGCGATCGCGTCGTCGTCACGCGCAGGAGCGACGAGCGCGAAGCGCGTGCTCTGCATGGACTGACGCGCACGCTTGTGGCCAACATGATCGAGGGCGTGACCAAGGGCTTCCGCAAGTCGCTGGAAATTCAGGGCGTTGGTTACCGCGCCGCCAAGGCGGGGGAGGACCTCAATCTGACGCTGGGCTTCTCGCACCCCGTGGTCTACAAGGCGCCCAAGGGCATCTCGTTCGTCACCGAAGGCACGACGAAGATCCACGTCGACGGCATCGACAAGCAGCTGGTGGGCCAAGTGGCGGCCGAGATTCGCGCGATTCGTCCCCCCGAGCCCTACAAAGGCAAGGGTGTGCGCTACGAGGGCGAGTTCGTTCGCAAGAAGCTCGGCAAGGCCGGCAAGACTGGTAAGAAGTAGGCGGGGCTCGGAGAGACGACGAGATGATTTTGAAAGAATCGAAAAACGAGCGGCGCCTCAAGCGCCACCGTCGCCTGCGCAAGAAGGTCGAGGGAACGGGCGCGCGTCCGCGCCTCGCGGTCTTTCGAAGCCTTCACCACATCTACGCGCAGGTGATCGACGACGAAACGGGTCGTACGCTGGTCTCCGCGTCCACGCGCGAGAAGGCGATTGCCGACGGTTTGGCGTCGCTCACGAACCTCGTCGCCGCCGAGAAGATCGGCGCGACTGTGGGCCAGCGCGCGAAGGCAGCCGGCATTTCGGCCGTGGTCTTCGATGCGGGCGGTTACAAGTATCACGGTCGCGTGAAAGCGCTGGCCGACGCGGCGCGCGGCGCCGGACTGGAGTTTTGAGGTCATGGCTGGTCCGAGAGATCGGGATAGTTCGGGGTTCGAGGAGACCGTGGTGCGGGTCAATCGCGTCGCCAAGGTCGTCAAGGGCGGTAAGCGCTTCAGCTTCAGCGCGCTCGTCGTCGTCGGCGACCGCAAGGGTCGCGTGGGCTTCGGCCTGGGCAAGGCGGGCGAGGTCCCCGAGGCGATTCGCAAGGGCGTCGAGCAGGCCAAGAAGGCCATGATCAACGTCCCCATGGTCGAGAAGACGATCCCGCACGAGATCAAGGTGGAGAAATCACGCGGCCTCGTGCTGCTCAAGCCGGCATCGCCGGGTACGGGCGTGATCGCGGGCGGTCCGATGCGCGCCGTGCTCGAGCTGGCGGGAATCCACGACATCCTGACCAAGTCGCTGGGCAGCTCGAATCCGCTCAACGTCGTCGCTGCGACGTACGAAGCGCTCAAGCAACTGCGTACGGCCGAGCAGGTTGCCGCGTTGCGCGGAAAGAGCGTCGAGGAGTTGTTCGCCTAATGTCTCAAAAGAAAAAGCAGCGCAACCACGCGGTGAACGGCATGCTCGGCATCGCCGACATCCGTCCGGCGGAAGGCTCGCGCCCCAAGCGCGTTCGCATCGGCCGCGGACACGGCTCCGGCATGGTGAAGACGGGCGGCGAAGGCGGCAAGGGGCAGACCGTGCGTTCGGGCGGCGGCAAAGGGCCGTGGTTCGAAGGCGGCCAGACGCCGTGGTCCCGTCGCCTTCCGCATCGCAAGGGCTATTCGCAGAAGTCGCGCTCGACGAAGGTCTTCCGTACGGAATACACGACGCTCAACATCGAGGCGCTGGCCGACTGGGACGTCAACGTCGAAGTGACGCCGGAGAACCTCAAGGCCTCGGGTAAGGTGAAGAAGCTCCGTGACGGCGGCGTGAAGATCCTTGCCGGAAACCGCAAAGGCGTGCAGGTTCCCGCCGGCCTGAAGCTGCGCGACGTGGTCTTCTCGGACCCGGCGCGCGAGGCGTTGGTGGCCGCAGGCGCCACGATCGTGGAAGAGTAAGCAAACCCCGCATGTTCAACAACCTCCGCGCGGCCTTCATCGTTCCGGAGATTCGCAAGCGAGTCGGCTTCGTGTTTTTCGCGTTCGCCGTCTTCGTGTTCCTGATCCACGTCCAGATTCCGGACGTGAACCTGGACGCTTGGCAGCGTGCCATCCAAGGCGGAACGTTCTATAACTTCCTGGGCTTCCTCTCGGGCGGCGCGTTGCAGCGCCTTTCCATCATCGCCATGGGCATCACGCCCTACATCAACGCGTCGATCATCATGCAATTGATGACGATCGTTCTGCCGCAGCTGGAAGAGCTGGCCAAGCATGGCGGTGAGGCGGGGCGCAAACAGATCAACTACTACACGCGGTGGTTGACGATCGTCCTCGCCTTGGTGCAGGCCACGACGATGACGATCGCGATGCGCAACTTGGGAGTCTTCTACGATCGTAGCCTTGCCTTCTCATTGTTCGTGATCGTCGCGCTGACCTCTGGAACCATGTTCCTGATGTGGCTGGGCGAGCAAATAACGGACAAGGGCATCGGCAACGGCGTCTCGCTGATCATCTTCGTAGGCATCATCCTCCGCTATCCGACGTACCTCGCCAACACGGTCAAGCTGAGCGCGGGCGGTGGATTGAACATCCTTGGACTGATCGTCTACGTGATCATCGCCGTGATCACCGTGATCTCGATCATCTTCATGTATCAGGGGCAGCGTCGCGTGCCCGTCCAGCAAGCCAAGCGCGTCGTGGGGCGGAAGATGTTCGCGGGTCGCTCCAGCTACATTCCGTTGCGTCTGAACAACGCCGGCGTCATCTCGATTATCTTCGCCATCTCCATCTTGTTGCTGCCCCAGCAGGCGCTCTCGTGGTTCCAGCACGGCAACCAAGGGGCGGCCTCGAGCATTGCTCTCTTCGTTCAAACGTGGTTCGGTCCCAACACGCTGATCTATAACGTCGCGTATTTCATTTTGGTGGTCGTCTTCACGTTCTTCTACGCGAACGTCGTCGTGCAGACCAAAGACATCGCGGAGAACCTCAAGAAGAGCGGAAGCTTCATTCCCGGCATCCGTCCGGGCCAGCCCACCAAGGAGTTCCTCGATCGCATCATGCTGCGCCTGACGACGGTGGCGGCGATCTACCTTGGCCTGCTGGCCGTCCTGCCGTCGATCCTCCAGCAGGCGACGAACGTGACGACCTTCTACCTGGGTTCCACCTCGCTCTTGATCGTCGTCGGCGTCGCGCTCGACACGATGACTCAGATCGAAGCGCGCCTGGCGATGCGCGACTACCGCGGGTTCATCAAGAGATGAACGATCGCGTCTGGCGCGACCGGCTTGCGAACCGGCGCGGGGAGCACGTGGAATGAGCATCAGGGTCGTTTTTCTCGGTCCGCCGGGTGCCGGCAAGGGCACTCAGGCGCAGCTGCTCGCCTCACAGTACGGCGTGGAGCAGGTGGCGACGGGCGACATCCTCCGCCAAAACGTGCGCGAAGGGACGCCGCTCGGTCTCGAGGCCAAGCGCTACATGGATGCCGGGGAGCTCGTGCCGGACGACGTGATCATCGGGATGGTCGAGCGCGCTCTGGCCGACACGACGGGCTTCATCGTCGACGGGTTTCCGCGCACCATCGCACAGGCTGAAGCCTTCGATGCCCTGCTGGAACGCTTGGGCACCCCGCTCACGGCCGTGCTGTTGTTCGAAGTGCCACGCCGGCAGTTGATCGAGCGTCTCACGGGACGCTGGACGTGCCCGAAGGATCAGTCGTCCTATCACAACACGTTCAATCCGCCGCGCACGCCGGGTCGCTGCGACATCTGCGGGACGGAGCTGATCCAGCGTTCCGACGATTCGCTGGAGACCGTGACGCGCCGCATGGCCGTCTACGATGAGCAGACGGCACCGCTGGTCGATTACTATCGCAAGCAGGGCAAGCTGATCGAGATCCATGCCGATCGCCCCGTCAGCGACGTGACGGCGGAGATCCTGTCGGCGCTCTCGGAGCGGACGGGTGCGGAGCGGTGATCACCCTCAAGTCGGCGCGCGAGATCGAGAAGATCCGCCGCAGCGGCGAGATCACGGCGGCCACCCTCTCCATGTTGATCCAGGTGGCCAAGGCCGGCATGACGACGCGCGAGCTGGATGCGCTGGCGGAGAAGTCGATCCGCGAGCGTGGCGGGATTCCAACCTTCATCGGCTACCACGGCTATCCGGCGTCCATCTGCGTGTCCGTGAACGATGAAGTGGTCCACGGCATCCCCGGAGACCGTGTGCTGCGCGACGGCGATCTGCTGTCGATCGACATCGGCACGACGCTCGACGGGTATGTGAGCGACTCCGCGGTGACCATCGGGATCGGCAACATCTCCGAGGAGGCCCGCAGGCTGATGCGAGTCACTCAGGAGTGCTTGATGCTGGGCATCGCCCAGATGCAGGTGGGCAAGCATCTCTCGGACATCGGCCACGCCATCCAACGGCATGCCGAGGCGCACGGCTACGGTGTCGTCCGGGACCTCGTCGGCCATGGCATCGGGACGAGGATGCACGAAGAGCCGCAGGTTCCCAACTATGGCGAGCCGGGCAAGGGTCTGGTCCTCAAGCCGGGGCTGGTACTGGCGGTCGAGCCGATGATCAACGCCGGCACGTACAAGGTCCGAACGCTGAAGGACGGCTGGACAGTCGTCACGGCCGATGGTAAACTATCGGCGCATTTTGAGCACACCATCGCGGTCACGGACGAAGGTCCGAAGATTCTGACCTTACGCGATGTGTACGAACACGCGGATGCCGCCCTCTACCGTCCAAAGGGCGAGGCGGCCTAGAGGAGCAGCAAAGTGAAAGTCAGACCGTCGGTCAAGAAGATTTGTGAGAAGTGCAAGATCATTCGGCGCGAAGGGCGCGTGCGCGTGATCTGCGATGTGAACCCTAAGCACAAACAGGTGCAGGGGTAGTCCGCGAGGCGGGGAGTGATATAGAGAAATGGCACGTATCGCTGGTGTCGACTTGCCGCGCGATAAGCGCGTCGAAGTCGCCCTCACCTATATCTACGGCATTGGCTTGCCTACGGCGCGGCGCATCCTTGCGACGACGGGCGTCAATCCGGACACGCGCGTCAAGGCCTTGACGGAAGAGGAAAGCAACCGCCTCCGCGATTACATCGAGAAGAACCTCAAGGTGGAGGGCGACCTGCGCCGCGAGGTCGCTGCCAGCATCAAGCGTCTGATGGACATCGGTTGCTACCGTGGCCTGCGCCACCGTCGCGGCCTGCCCGTCCGCGGCCAGCGCACGAAGACCAATGCGCGCACGCGTAAGGGTCCGAAGAAGACCGTCGGCGTTCGCAAGAAGGCGGCGGCCAAGAAGTAGCGCCCAACCCCGCGGTCTGGCATGTCGTATCAGTTGCGGCGCAAGCACGTTGACGAACAAGGCGTCGAGCGCTGGGAAGTCCTGGGAGAGTTTCCCTCGATCCAGGCCGCCAACGGCATGAAGGGGCATTTCATCGGCAAGGGGCTGCAGGACGAGCTGCGCGTGGTGCCGACGCCGCGACCGGCGGCGCTCTTCGCCGTCGGTCCGGGAGGCCGAGAGGTGCCGCGGGGCGGCGATCCGGAGTGCTACGTCTTCACCCCGCTGGGTGAGGCAGCGCGAGAGTTCCGCCGCTGGCTAGGCCGCCCGACGGAAGGGCAGCTTCTCGCGCGAGCGTGGCTGAAGGGCGTTCCCCTTCCCCGGCTGCGCACCCCGAACTCCGGCCGCGCTTGACGGCCTTGACAGGGACCTGTAAACTAAGGCTTTGGCTCCCCTTGCGGGCCCCCGTAGGGGAGGCCGACCCCGGCGATCGCCGCGCCCGGGGTTTGTGTGTTGACACGGAAGAGATCGGGTCGATAGGGGCGCCGGTCGAGGCGACGACACTCCGCCTGTCGTGATCGGCGGAGCAAGATAAGCAGAGCTGAGGGACCGTTTGGCAGCGAAAAAACAGACGAAGACGCGCAAGAAGCGGGAGTTCAAGAACGTCGCTTCCGGCGTCGCGCACATCCATAGCTCGTTCAATAACACCATCGTGACGATCACCGATCCGCAAGGTGGTGTGGTTGCGTGGGCCAGCGCGGGCAACATGGGCTTCAAGGGGTCGAAGAAGTCGACGCCGTTCGCCGCCCAGCTGGCGTCAGAAAGCGCGGCTCGCAAAGCGATGGAGCACGGCATGCGCCAAATCGAGGTCCTCGTGAAGGGTCCCGGCGCCGGCCGTGAGGCGGCGATCCGCTCTCTGCAGGCCGCCGGTCTCGAGATCACGATGATCAAGGACGTCACGCCCATCCCGCACAACGGATGCCGGCCGCCGAAGCGTCGTCGAGTATAACGAGGGAAGGGCGAAACAGAAGAGATGGCACGCTACACTGGTCCCGTTTGCCGCCTTTGCCGGCGTGAGACCGCCGCGAGCAAGACGGGCGAGAAGATCAAGCTGTTCCTCAAAGGCGATCGCTGCCTGACCAAGAAGTGCGCGGTCGAGCGCCGCGGCACGGCCCCCGGTCAGAAGACTCAAGGCAAGGGCCGCCAGAAGATCAGCGAATACGGCCGCCAGCTGCGCGAGAAGCAGAAGATGCGCCGCTTTTACGGCGTGGTGGAGCGCCAGTTCGAGAACTATTTCCGCGAAGCGTCGCGCAAGAAGGGCACCACGGGCACGCAGTTCCTGCAGCTGCTCGAGCGGCGCCTCGACAACGTCGTCTACCGTCTGAATCTGGCCAGCTCCCGCGCGCAGGCGCGCCAGCTCGTCACGCACCGTCACTTCTTGGTGAACGGCCGCAAGGTCAACGTTCCGTCGTTCCTCGTGCGTCCGGGCGACGTGATCTCCGTCGCCGAGAGCAGCCAAAAGTCGCCGCTCTTCCAGATGTTGCTGGACGCGGCCGCCAACCGCCATGCGCCGGCGTGGCTCTCGTACAATGAGCAGGAGAAGACCGCCAAGGTCGAGCGCCTGCCGGGTCGCGAGGAGATCGACGCGCCTGTTGACGAGCAGCTCATCGTCGAGTACTACAGCCGCTAAACGACCCGGGCAAAGCCAGCGGGGATAACAAAGAAACATGTCAGTGCTGGAAATGCAGCAAGGCGCGACCATCGAGGTTCGCGAGCGTCGAGACAACTATGCGAAGTTCGTGGTGGAGCCGCTGGAGCGCGGCTTCGGCATGACGCTTGGCAACGCGCTGCGCCGCGTGTTGCTCTCATCCATTCCGGGTGCCGCCGTGACCTACGTGAAGATCGACGGCGTGCTCCACGAGTTTTCCACGATCCCCGGCGTGGTGGAAGATGTCACGAACTTGATCCTCAACCTCAAGGGGTTGCCGATCAAGATGACCACGGATGAGCCGAAGGTGCTCCAGCTCCAGGTGACGGGCGGTCCGCGCGAAGTCACGGCGGCCGACATTCAGCCGGACGCCGAGGTGGAGATCCTCGATCCCAGCTATCACCTCGCGACGCTGAACTCGAAGGACGGCCGGCTGGCGATGGAGATCGGCGTCGAGAAGCATCGCGGCTACGTGACGGCCGACAAGCAGCAGAACGTCGAACACCTCATCGGCGTCATTCCGATGGACTCGATCTTTTCGCCGATTCGCAAGGTCAATTATGCCGTCGACGATACGCGTGTCGGCCAGGTGACGGACTACGACCGCCTGACGCTGGAGATCGAGACCAACGGCTCGATCACGCCGGACGAGGCGCTCTCCACGGCGGCGAAGATCCTGCGCGAGCAGTTCGCCCTCTTCGCGACGTTCACGTCCGAGGAGCAGCCGGTTGTCGAGCCGGTGCAGAGCGAGTGGGACATTCCGGTTGAGACGCTCGATCTCTCCGTGCGCTCGTACAACTGCCTCAAGCGCGCCGGCATCTCCAAGGTCTCGGAGCTGCTGGACATGACGGAAGACGAGATCATCAAGATGCGCAACTTCGGCAAGAAATCGCTGGACGAGATCAAGGAAAAGCTGGAGGAGCGAGGTCTCTCGCTCCGGCAGCCATAAGGAGTTAGCTGAACCCCATGCGCCACAACAAAGCCGCCAAGCGTCTTTCGCGTACGGACGCGCATCGCCGCGCCATGCTCCGCAATCTCACGACGTCATTCTTGCTCCACGGCAGGGTCGAGACGACGACGACCAAGGCGAAAGAAGTGTCGAAGATCGCGGAGCGCATTCTGACGACGGCCCGTCGCGGCGACCTCCACGCGCGCCGGCAGGTCGCCTCGTATCTGCTGGATCCGAAGGTCGTCCAAAAAGTTTGCGATCAGATCGCGCCGACGCTCAAGGATCGCGCGGGCGGCTATACGCGCGTGCTGAAAGTGGGCGTCCGTCGCGGCGACGCGGCAGAGATGTCGCTCTTGGAGTTGGTGACGGGCTAAGCACTTGGCTGAGGCTGCACGGGTACGGCGCAATGATTTCGTAAGCGCCAATCGCTGCGTCAAGGAAGACCGCCGAGGTCGTACGATCCTCAGCGCGTCAACGCGCTCCTTCGTTGCCGACGCCATTACTCCCATTTCCGCGTATTACGCCCTGGCCGAGCCGGGGCGTACGTGTTTGTTGGAGTCGGTAGAGGGGACGGAGCGTATCTCCCGCTACAGTTTCCTCGGACTCGACTTCTTGACGGCCCAGGCGATTGACGGTGAGGATCCTCGTACGACGCTCGACGCGCTGCGCGCGCTGATCGACGGCTACGAGGTGGTAGGGCGCGATGCGCTCCCCTTCGCGGGCGGCGTCGTTGCGCTGTGCAGCTACGATCTCGTGCGCGCTCTCGAGCGGATCGGTGAGCCGCTCCCCGCTGACGCGCCGCTGCCGAAGATCTACGCGGTCGTGCCGGGGACATGGGTGATCTTCGATCATTTCAGTCACACGCTGACGCTGCTCGGCTTCTCGCGCAACGCCGACGAGCGCGCCGACGTGGAAGCAAGGCTCGCCGAGTATGAGCGGCGCCTGCTGTTGACGCGTCCCTCGCTTCCCGGTCCCGTCGCCGTGGCGGGACCTCTGGATTGCTCGCTGGATCGCGACGAGTTCCTCGACAGGGTCGCGCGCGCCAAGCACGCCATCTACGAAGGCGACGTTTACCAGCTGCAGGTGTCCATCCGCTTCGGCGTGCCCGTGCAGGGCGAAGCGTTCGATCTCTATCGGCGGGTGCGCGCGAAGAACCCTTCGCCCTACATGTTTTTCCTCGACACGCCGTACGGCGCCGTGCTGGGGGCCTCGCCAGAGTTTCTGGTGCGCCTCGACGGGACGACGGCCCGCCTGCGTCCGCTTGCGGGAACGCGCCCGCGCCATGAAGATCCCGCCGTCGAAGCGCGCGTCGTGCGGGAGCTCTTGGCCGATCCCAAGGAGCGCGCCGAACACGTGATGCTGGTGGACCTCGCGCGCAACGATCTGGGTCGCGTCTGCCGCTTCGGCAGCGTTCGCGTCGACGAGCTGATGACGATCGAGAAGTACAGCCACGTCATGCACATCGTCTCGAACGTCGTCGGTGAGCTGCGTACCGATCGCGACGCCGTCGATCTTTTTGCGGCGGCGTTTCCCGCCGGAACCGTGACGGGCACGCCGAAGATTCGCGCGATGCAGATCATCAACGAGTTCGAGCCGGTGACGCGCGGCTTCTACGCCGGCAGTATCGCGCATTTCGATTTCGACGGCGATATGGACTCGTGCATCACGCTGCGCAGCGCGCATGTGCGCAACGGACGCGTGTACTTCCAAGCGGCGGCCGGCATCGTGGCCGACTCCGATCCGGAAGCCGAGTACGCGGAGGTGCGTCACAAGACGCGCGTCATCGCCGAGACGCTGGGACTGCAGCCATGGTAGCGCCCCGTATTCTGTTGCTCGACAACTACGATTCGTTCACCTACAACATCGCGCACGCGCTGGCGGCCGTAGGCGCCGACGTCGATGTGATCCGTGCCGACATGCTCACGGTCGACGAGGCGATGGCTCGCGGTGACGACGGCATCGTCGTCGGTCCGGGTCCGGGGCGTCCGGAAGACGCCGGCATCAGCATTCCGCTGATCTTGGCAGCGGCGGAAGCGCGCCGCCCGCTCTTCGGTGTCTGCCTCGGCCATCAGGCGCTCGGGCAGGCCTTCGGCGCCACCGTCGGTCACGCGCCTTCGCTCTTTCACGGCAAGACGTCGCGCATTCGCCACAAAGGCGGACGCCTCTTCGAAGGCGTGCCGCAGGGCTTCATGGCGACGCGCTATCACTCGTTGGCGGTGGAGGAGCCAAGCCTCAGGGAAGAGCTGCGCGCAGTCGCCTGGAGTGATGACGGCGTCTTGCAGGGCATCGAGCATCGCGCGCTGCCGTTCTACGGCGTGCAGTTTCATCCGGAGTCGGTGCTCACCGATGCAGGCGAGCGCATCTTTGCCAACTTCCTCAAGATCTTGCGAACCGAGCCGAGTGGCCCGGAATCCTGCGAGCCTCGGGGTCCCCACGAATGGACTTCCTGAAACGCGTCATGCGCGGCGAGCATCTGAGCGCCGACGAGATGGCGCTGACGATCGGCCGGCTGATGGACGGTGAGGAGCCCCCGGCGCGCATCGCGGGGCTGCTCGTTGCGCTCGCGATCAAAGGCGAAACGCCCGAGGAGATCATCGGTGCCGCGCGCGCCATGCGCGAGCGGGCCTTGCGCGTGGACCACGGTTTGCCGCTGGTGATGGATGTCGTCGGGACGGGCGGTGACGGGGCGCAGACCATCAACATCTCGACGGCGGCGGCGATCGTGGTCGCCGGCGCCGGCGTTCACGTGGCCAAGCACGGCGGCCGTGCCGCCTCGAGCCGGTGCGGGAGCGCCGACGTCCTCGAGGCGCTCGGCGTCGAGATCGCGTTAGAGCCGGGGGAGGCCGCTCGGCGTCTGCGCCGGGATCGTATGACGTTTCTCTTCGCGCCGAGCTTCCATCCGGCGATGAAGAACGCCGCGCCCGTGCGCCGCGAGCTGGGCGTGCCGACGATCTTCAACATCCTCGGTCCGCTGACCAACCCCGCGGGAGCGCAGCGGCAGGTCCTCGGCGTCGCGCAGCAGCGCCTCGTGCGCATCATGGCGGAGGCGCTGGTAGGCCTAGGCTGCGAGCGCGGCGCCGTCATTCACTCGCTCGACGGTATCGACGAGCTCTCCGGTGCCGCGCCGGCGGAGTTGGCATTGATCCGCGACGGCGGCATCGTCTTCTCGCGGCTCGACCCCGCCGACTACGACGTTCGAGCCGAGCTGGCGGACCTGCGCGGCGGCGATGCGGGGGAGAATGCGCGCGCGCTCGAATCCATCCTGCGGGGAGAGCGTAGCGCGCGCGCCGACGTCGTGGCGCTCAATGCGGCGCTGGCGCTCGAAGTCTCGGGCGTGGCGGAAGATGTCAGAGAAGGACTCGCCCTCGCGCGCAAGAGCATCGTGGAGGGGGCGGCGCTCGCCATTCTCGAGGCGATGCGCGCGTCGCACCGCGACCCCGCAGCGGCCCAGACGGAGGGGGCACGGTGAACGACATCCTACATCGCCTGTTGGAGACAAAGGCGAAAGTCCTCGCGCGCGAGCGTGAGGAAGAGCCATCGGAGGTCCTTCATGCGCGCGCGCTCGCTCGCATGGGGGAGCGGCGAAGCTTCTTCAACGCGCTGCGGGCCACCGGTGACGAGCCGGCCATCATTGCGGAGATCAAGCGCGCTTCGCCTTCGCTGGGCCTCATCGTCCACGATTTCGATCCGGAGCGGATTGCAGCGACCTACGAGCGCGCCGGTGCCGATGCGATCAGCGTGCTGACGGAGACGGATCATTTCCTCGGCGAGTTGCGCTTTCTCGATCTCGCGCGCGCGAAGACGTCGCGCGCCATTCTTCGCAAAGACTTTCTCACGGATCCCTACCAGATCGTGCAGTCGGCCGCGTATGGCGCCGACGCCATTCTCTTGATCGTCGCGGCGCTCGACGACGAGACGCTGGCCGCCTTGATTCGTGAAGCCGACCGGTACGCGCTCGACGCGCTGGTGGAAGTGCATGACGCGCAAGAGCTCTCGCGCGCGCTGCGCGCCGGAGCGCGGATCGTGGGGATCAACAATCGGAATTTGCGGACGTTCACCGTGGACCTCGCCATCAGCGAAGAGCTCCTGCCGGGAATTCCTCCCGGCGTGCTGGTGGTGAGCGAGAGCGGTTTCCAGAACGCCGCGCAGATTCGCCGGCTGCGCGCGGCAGGCGCGCATGCGTTCCTCATCGGCGAGTCGTTGATGCGCAGCGCGGATCCTGTGACGGCTCTCCAAGAGCTGCGCGGCGTCCACGTCTCGCGATGACGCGAATCAAGATCTGCGGATTGCGCAGCGTCCGAGACGCCGAAGAGGCGGTGGCGGCAGGAGCCGACGCCCTCGGCGTCGTCTTGGCGCCGGCGCGACGGCAAGTCACGTTGAATGACGTGCGGGCGATTCGAGGCGTCGTGCCACCGATCGTGCCGCTGGTGGGCGTCTTCGTCGATCCAACTCCGGAGGACGTGACGGCTGCGCTGGATGCCGGCGTCGACGTGCTGCAGTTCAGCGGCGACGAGCCGCCGGAGTTCTGCGCTTCATTCGCTCGGCCGTTCATCAAGGTCGTGCGCGTAGGCAACGCTGCGCCGGCGCCGGAAGACGTGACGCGCTATCGCGTTGGGATGGTGACCTTTGATACGGCGCACGGCGAGGAGCGCGGCGGCACTGGTCGCACCTTCAACTGGTCGAAAGTCACGCCGCTGCGCGGCTTGGTCCGCTTTTGCATTGCCGGAGGGCTGCGTCCGGAGAATGTCGGCGAGGCGGTGCGAACGCTGCGCCCCTTTGCCGTCGACGTCTCCAGCGGCGTCGAGCGGGACGGCCGGAAAGATCCAACGTTGATGCGCGCGTTCGTGCGCGCGGTAAGGGAAAGCGATGCAACAGCCTGACGAACGAGGGTATTTTGGCCGTTTCGGCGGCCGCTACGTCCCGGAGGTGCTCCGCGCGGCATTGGACCGCCTCGAGGCGGCGATGCGCGAAGCGTTCGCCGACCCGCTGTTCTGGCACGAGTATCGCTCTCTGCTGGCCGATTACGTGGGACGTCCTTCGCCGCTCTATGAAGCGCGGCGGCTGAGCGACTACTGTGGTGGGGCGCGTATCTTCCTCAAGCGTGAGGACACCAACCACACCGGCGCCCACAAGATCAACAATACCGTCGGCCAAGGCCTGCTCGCCAAACGCATGGGAGCGGCGCGCATCATCGCGGAGACGGGCGCGGGACAGCACGGCGTCGCGACGGCGACGATCGGCGCCAAGCTCGGCATTCCCGTGGAGGTGTACATGGGGGCCAAAGACGTCGAGCGACAGGCGCTCAACGTCTACCTCATGCGCTTGATGGGCGCGACCGTGCACCCGGTCACCAGCGGAACGCAGACCCTCAAGGATGCGACCAACGAGGCGTTTCGTGTCTGGGCGGCCTGCTCCGACGATACGTTTTACGTGATCGGCAGCGTCGTGGGCGCCCATCCGTATCCGTACATGGTCCGCGAGTTCCAGCGCGTCATCGGCGACGAGGCGCGTGCGCAGGCCCTGGAGAGGCTCGGCCGCCTTCCCGACGACGTGATCGCCTGCGTCGGCGGGGGCAGCAACGCGATGGGGATCTTCGCCGCATTCGTCGACGACGCCGACGTGCGCCTCTGGGGGGTCGAGGCTGCGGGCCACGGCCTAGCCAGCGGCGAGCATGCCGCCTCGCTGGGCGGCGGCAGCGTGGGCATCTTGCATGGCTCGCGTTCGTACGTTCTGCAGACGGACGAAGGGCAGGTGCGCGAGACGCACTCCATCTCCGCTGGGCTCGACTATCCGGGCGTGGGGCCGGAGCACGCGTTCCTGAAGGAGAGCGGCCGTGCGACCTACGTCGGCATCGGCGACGACGAAGCGCTCGAGGCGTTCCACGAGCTCGCGCGGCTCGAAGGCATCGTGCCGGCGCTCGAGAGCGCGCACGCCGTCGCGTATGCGATGCGCCTGGCCCGCGAGAGCGATCCGCGACGCGTTATCGTGGTTTGCCTCTCCGGGCGCGGCGACAAGGACGTGATGCAGGTAGCGGCGATGGAGGGGGTCCGCCTGTGATGGAGCGCTACCAGAAGCTCTTCGCGCGGGCTCGCCGAGAGGGCCGGCCCGCGCTCATCGCCTACGTCATGGCCGGCGACCCTGATCCCCAGACGACGGTGGCCGTGGTCCGTGCGCTGGGCGAAGCCGGCGCCGATGCCGTGGAGCTGGGCATTCCCTATAGCGACCCGCTCGCCGATGGACCGACGATCCAGGCGGCAGGGCAGCGCGCCCTCGCCGGTGGTGCAACCTTTGAAGGGGTGTTGCGGGTCTTTGACGATGTCGGGGCAGCGGGAGGGCCGCCCCTGATCGCGTTCGGGTATGCCAACCCAATCGAGCGATATGGGCATGCTCGTTTTGCCGACCGCCTGGCTGCGGCTGGAGCGTTGGGAGCGATCGTACCGGACCTCCCATTCGAGGAGTGCCACGGACTTCGCGACGAGCTGCGAGCGCGAGGACTGGGGTTGACCCAACTCGTCGCCCCGACGACGCCCGTAGAGCGGGCCGCTTCCATCGCTTCTATGTCGGACGGCTTCCTTTATGTCGTCTCGCGCATGGGCGTCACGGGCGCGTTCGGGATCGACGTCGCGCCGGTCGTGGAGCAGATCAAGCGGCTCCGCGGCGTCACCGACCTTCCATTGGCCGTCGGCTTCGGCATCTCGAAGCCCGAACACGTCGAGGCGATCGGATCGGTAGCCGACGGCGTGATCGTGGGCAGCGCGCTCATCGACGCGATCGCTGGGCAGCGTGGATATGCCGCTGCGGAGGCTGCGCGCGCGTTCGTGCGCTCGCTGAAAATCGCACAACGTAAGGCTTGACTTCTCGCTTCGCATCGTCGTATACTACGGTGCGTGCTCGAGCCCGCGCCCGTTTATCAGCGCGGCCGGGGCCGGTATCACTGGCCCTGATTCGGGCGGCTCCTTGAAAACTGAACAGGACAGAAGCGCATAAAGTCTGTGGGTTCTCGGGCGCCTTTGGGTCACACGCGAGTGTGATGCGAAGACGTACGAAACAATTCATGAGGGCTGCTGG
>Ga0070735_10000909_pt1 | contig 29945 bp, 32 predicted proteins | sample Coa_R1_FD_66443 | JGI IMG/M metagenome (GOLD analysis project Ga0070735, IMG submission 66443) | Surface soil microbial communities from Centralia Pennsylvania, which are recovering from an underground coalmine fire - Coalmine... | ecosystem: Environmental > Terrestrial > Soil > Unclassified ...
GCAGGCCTGCAGCACCCGCTCGCTGTGATAGGCGTGCAACCGGACCTGCTCCTGCTCGCCGCGGGTCAGCGGACCGGGCTTGGCCCACACGCTGACCGGCACCGCGACGCGCCCGATGTCGTGCACCAGCGCGGCCCTGCGCAACGTCACCACCTCAGCGGCGGTCAGCCCGGCCACCTCGCCGGCCCGCCCGGCCAGACCGGCGACGCCGCGGGAATGACCTGCTGTCCACATGCTCTTCAGGTCGGCGAAATCCGCGACCGCCGACAGGCATGTGTCGAGCCGCGGCCCGGCCACCGCCGGCTGCGGGCCCGGTTCGCCAGCCATCGCTTCCTCCCAGGCCGACGGCGCGTCCAGCCCCTTGAACAGCGAATCGCCGGCCGCCAGGAAAACCCCGGCCGCCTTCGGGTCCAGGCCCGACCCGGCCCGGCTGGCCAGGGTGCCCAGGACCAGCGCCGTCCCGCCACGCTGCCAGGCCAGATCGGCATCCTGAGCGACCTGCATCAGCCGGACCGCCAGGGGGATCTGCGGGCCGCGCAGCTCTCCCGGCATGCCGTTACCGTCCCACCGCTCATACAAATGCCACAACGCCTGCTGGACCTGCGCCGACAAGCCCAGCCGCGCCCCGAGCAGCCGGGCCACATCACAGTGGCTGGCCGCCCACTTGCGGAACTCCGCGACGCCCCCGAATGCCGCCCTGGCCATCGCCGCCGCCCGCGCCATCGGCCCGCTGCCCTGATGCGCGACCCGCATCGCGGTCGCGATGAGCTCCACCCGCGACCCGTACGCCACCGCGATCATCCGCGGCCGCGCCGCGAGCTCATCACCGAAAAACCGGGCATAGATCTCGCTCTCCGCCGTGCACCCGGCGAAATGCAGCAAACCCGTATAAAAAGCCGCTACCTGGTCCTCGGCGGGTACCCCCATCGCCTGGGCTATCCGCACGGCCAGGACCGCCGTGCGCAGCCCGTGCTCCAGCGGCTGGCCCATCGCCAGGTCAGTAGCCAGCGACAGCACCCCAGCGACCTCAGCCAGCCGCAACCCAGGGCAATCAGGATCAAGCATCGGCTCCAGCGTTCGCGCGACTCCGGCCACGCTCGCCTACGGCGAGCCCTTGCACACCGACTGTGATCTGGGACCAGTATGCCACCGCGCAGGCGCACCGGCACGACGGCCGCCGCCAGCGGCGAGCGCGTCGTGCAGGCTGAGGCGTGCCGGGTCCGGTTGCCCCGCGGCGGCTTCCGCACCCGCCCTTGGCCCCAGAGCACATGCAGTGCTGCGCGAGAACACTCCGGAATTGCTGTGCCTCCCGCGGCACAGCATCCGTCCGGGGCCGGGCGATGATGGGCATGGCGTGTGCCTACCGGGGGTTTACGCTCCCGCAACAGCCCGGCGAGATCAGGCGCAGGCTGGTCGGTCACGGCCCACCGTCCCCTCAGCCCTCCGGCCGCGCTGCCAGACCCGGCGCGGCACCGAAAGGCCCGCACCCAGCGTATGTGGCGCCGGAAACCTTGACCATCGCCTCGCACAGTTCAGCCGGCCAAACCGCCCGCCCTGCACACGCTTCTGGTCCGGTCAGTAGATTCCTGCATACTCGCCCGGCCGCGCTGTATATGTGGTGGAGACGAATGGTTGCGGGGACCTGTGCGCCAGGACCGGCCGCTACGCGACCCACCTGGCGGTGATCTGCCCGACCGCTGCCGGCGCTAAGGTCGCGGTCGTCGCACGCAAACGGGCGCATCCCCCGCGGATGCGACCCGGCACAGTTCGCCGAGGCGGCTATCGGGCAGTGCCATGCGGGCGCTGCGGAGCCTGCGCGGCTTCGCTGCCCGTGCGACCGGGTTCTCGGCCTGCGTGAGGATGCCGTCGGCGACCAGGTAGCCGTACATGCACCGGAGCGCGCCGATCAGGTGCTCGGCGGCGCCGCGCCCTCCGCGGCATTCCTGCGCTGCACGGCGCCTGCCCTGACCTGCTCAGCGAGCTGGCTGATCTCCAGCGCAGCGGGCTCGCTGACGCGCCTGTGTCCCCATTCCCGGACCACCTTGGCCCAGTACGGGCCGTAGACGCGCCAGGTTCCCGTGGTGACCGCTTGCTCAACGAGAGGTATGTACTCGGCGATCAGCGGGAACTCGTCTGCTGCGATCTGGGCGTAGAACGAGGTGAGCATGTCTTCCATGGCCTGCATCGGTGCGTGATTACGATCCGGTATTCGGGGGCCGCGGCGAGGAGCAGGTCGTCGCCGGGGGTGATGCTGAGGAGCCGGCGGGCGGTCACGGGGATGGGGATGCAGGGCCTGGGCGGAACGCGGAGGAGCCCGTCGGGAGCTGGGCAGAGGACGACGGCGCTGGGGGTGAGGGTCATCGTGAGCCGGTCGTCGGGCTGCCACCGCAGGGCGTCGGTGATTTCGCGGTTTGTGATCCGTCCGGAACGATCGACTCGCCCGCTGGTGTACGGCATGGAAGTCTCGCGCGGCAGGCGGGGAGGTGGCTGAGCGGCATCGGGCGCGTCGGCTCAGCTGCCCTGCTCAGGGTGGGCAAGGCCAGGGCCTTGATGATCGCCCGCGTCCTGCCCGCCGATCTCGCCTGCCAGACCATCAGGGTGGCTGAGCGGCTCGGCTTCACCGACTACTCCGATGTCCTGGCCGAGGTCGCCACCGCGGTCACCTGCGACGCCGCCCAGCCGGGCAACCGCGCGGCGCACCAGGCGCCGCAGCTCGCCGCAAGCAGCTTCCCGCACCCGCCCGCAGCCATCCGCCACGACGACGAGCCGGTGCCATCCTGGTCGCCCAGGCGCGGCAGCCGCTTGGCAAAGGAGCGCAGATCGCCACGATCCCGCAGGTGAACTCAAGATCGTCGTGCTGTCCTCGATCGTGATCATCGATTCGCCCTTCGCAGGTCTGTAAGCTTGTCAACTTGAGGTTCAACACAATGGAAAGTACACTTCAGAGTTAACAAGCAGTCCGGAGAGGCCGAGATTGGTCGCAGGCATGTCTGAGCCGGTACGCCGCCTGCCCCGCGCGCTGCGGCGGGAGCAGATCCTCACCGCCGCCACCGAGGCTTTCGCCCGCAGCGGTTTCGCGGCGACCGGCCTGGAGGACATCGCCGCCGAGGCGGGCATCACCCGGGTGATCCTGTACCGGCACTTCGACTCGAAGACCGACCTGTACCAGGCGGTCCTTGACCGCATGTGCGCCCGCCTCGATGCCCACGTGGCCGAGCCCGCGGGCGGGTTCACCGACGCCAGCATCGACGGCCTTCTCGCAGCGGCGGCCGAGTCCCCCGCCGGGTTCCGGCTGCTGTTCCAGCACGCCCTGCGCGAGGCGGAATTCTCCGAGCGCATCGAGAAGTTCCGTGCCGGCATCACCGCCGCCGCCTTCTCGCAGATCTCGGCGCTGGTACCGGATGAGCCGCTGGCGCGGTGGGCGGCGCAGCTGGCGCCGGTGGTGGCCATCGAGGCGGTCATCGCCTGGCTCGATGCGGGCCAGCCCGACCCCGCCCAGGCCGCGGCCCGTGTCCGGCAGGCGGTCACCGGCGTCATCGGCGCCGCGGCCGCCTCCGATGCGGACTGCTCCTTCCCCGCCCCGCGAGCATGGGAGGACCAGCATCATGACGAGTACATCTGAGACTCCGGCGGCACGGCAGAAGCGGGTCTGGGACAAGGCCGCGCCCGGTTACGACAGGCAGATCGCCTTCTTCGAGAAGATCTGGTTCGCCGGGGGGCGGGAATGGCTCGGTGAGCGCGCCCGCGGCCGGGTTCTCGACGTTGCCGTCGGCACCGGCCGCAACCTGTCCTGCTACCCGGCCGATGCCGCCATCACCGGCATCGAGCTCAGCCCCGCGATGCTGGCCATCGCCCGGCAGCGCGCCGCTGGCCTCGGCCGTGAGGTGGACCTGCGCGAAGGAGACGCCGAGCACCTGCCGTTCGATGACGCCTCGTTCGACACCGTGGTCTGCGCGCTGTCGCTGTGCACCATTCCGAACCCTGTCCCGGCGATCGGTGAGATGCGGCGAGTGCTCGGCCCTGGCGGGCGCCTGCTGCTGCTCGACCACATCGGCAGCACCTGGCCGCCGGTTTACGCTGCCCAGTGGCTCGCCGAACGCATCACGGCCCGCGCGGCCGGGGAATATTTCACCCGCCGCCAGCTTCCCCTGGTCAAGGAGGCCGGGTTCCAGATCGTGGAGTCCGAACGGCTCAAGGCCGGCACCGTGGAACGCATCCACGCGGTCAAACCCGCCTGATCCGCCCGCAGCAGGGACCGCTCGGCGTCCTCCGGGCGCGGGGCTGCCTGACGTTGTCCCCAGTTATCCACCGCCTGGTGAGCGAGGGCAGAGGAACGGCCGGTGCGGCCCGTGCCACGCGGACGGGCTTGTCGTGTTACCGGGATGCGGCGCTGATGCCGCATACGGCCACGACCAGCGGGAGACTGGCGATCGCGGCCGGGATGAGGAATGCCGCGGCGCCTGCGGCCAGCCGTGCAGCCCTGGCCGGGAGCCGCGGCTGCGGGGGCGGCTCGAGCAGCCGCTGGATGCGGGCGACGGCTGCAGGGCCGCCGGCGGCCAGCGCGATGCTGCGGCTCCCCGCGCCCGCGAGGGTGACCAGCGCCGCGGCGAGGTCGCCCGCGCTGTGCCGGCGGGCGGCGTGGTCATCGGCGGTCATCTCGGCGAGCACCGCCAGCTCGGCTGACGCGCGGGCGAGCAGCGGCATGGCCGGGAACGCGCGGGCGAGCGCCGCGGCGATGGCCAGCATCAGGTGGTGATGGCCGCGCAGGTGGGCGCGCTCGTGGGCGAGCACGGCCCGCAGCTGGCCGGGGCTGAGCCGGGACAGCGCGCTGGTGGTGATCACCACCCGGTAGCGTCCGCACGGCAGGCAGTACGCGGCAGGCGCGTCAGCACCGATGATCACCGCACCTAGCGCCTGGTCGGGGCGGCCCGCTGCGGCCAGGAATGCGGCATGGGCACGGTGATCGCGCCGGGCGCGGGCCAGCCCGCGGGCCAGGTGCCAGGACGCCCGCACCACGACGGCGACGGCCAGGAGCATGCCTGCCACAGCGGCTGGCGTCCCGCCGGTGCCGGCGATGGTCCCGCCCGCCCGGCCGCCAGGCGGCTGCCACATCAGCGGCACCGCGAGGGCCAGGGCGGCCAGCGGGACGGCGGCCAGCCACGAGGCGGCCACGGTGAGCCACAGGCCGATGGCGATCCGGGGTGATCGCCGCGCCCAGTCCCGGCTCAGCGCGGCGGGTGCGCCGTACCCGGCCGCCAGGGCATACGCGGCCAGGATCACCCCGCCGGTCACCGGCCGGCCCGCCCGGTCACGGCGTCCCTGGCCCGGCTAGCCGCCGGTAGGCCTCGGCGAGCGCGCTGGCCTCCTCGGCGGACAGCTCGCCGAGGAAGTGCATCAGGGTCCCGGCCCGGTCGCTGCTGGCCGCCAGCGCCTGCCGCATGACCCCGGCGCTGTACTCCTCGCCGGACACGGCCGGCTCGTACCGGTAAGCGCGGCCGTGTTGGTGCCGGCGCAGCCAGCCCTTCTTGCGCAGGTTGTCCATCACCGTCATCACGGTGGTGTAGGCGATGCGCCGGTCCTGCTCCAGGTCGCCGACGATGTCACGTACTGTCACCGGGCCAGGGCGGGCCCAGACCTTGGCCATCACCTGGGCTTCCAGTTCCCCGAGCGCTCGCATCCTGCCTTCTCCCGCGTCTTCTACTATCCAGATAGTAGCCGACCGTGCCCGCACCGGGGCTGCCGGCCGGAAGGCCCGAGCTTTTTACTATCTACTTAGTACTAATGCTATAGTAGATCGATGGGCGATGCTGCCGGCCGGATCGTGGTCTCCGGCCTGACGAAGCGGTTCGGCCGGGTGACCGCGGTCGACGGGCTGAGCTTCACCGCCGGGCCGGGGCTGGTGACCGGCTTCCTCGGCCCGAACGGGGCGGGGAAGACGACCACGCTGCGGATGCTGGCCGGACTGGTCGCCCCCGACGCCGGCCGGGCCACGATCAGCGGGCGGGTGTATTCCGCGCTGGCGTCGCCGGGGCGGCAGGCCGGGGTGGTGCTGGAGGCGGCCGGGTTCCACCCGGCCCGGACCGGCCGGGACCACCTGCGGGTGTACTGCACCGCCTGCGGCTACCCGCTGCGCCGTGCCGATGAGGTGCTGGAGGCCTGCGGGCTCGCCGCGGCGGGACGGCGGAAGGTGCGCGGCTATTCCCTCGGGATGCGGCAGCGGCTGGCGCTGGCAACCGCCCTGCTGGGCGACCCGGCCGCGCTGATCCTGGACGAGCCGGCGAACGGGCTGGACCCGGAGGGGATCGCCTGGCTGCGCGGGCTGCTGCGCGATTACGCCCGCTCCGGGCGCACTGTGCTGTATTCCAGCCACGTGCTGCCCGAGGTCGAGCAGCTCGCCGGCCAGGTGGTGATCATGCATCGCGGCCGTCTCGTCCGCTCCGGCCCGCTCGCCGAGATCGCCGGCGGCCGGGGCGGCCTGGAACAGGTTTTCCTGTCGCTGACCGCCGGGTCCGCGCCGCCCGGGAGCCAGCCATGATGACCAGGCTGATCGCCGCGGAGTTCCGCAAGCTGCTCACCACCCGGCTGTGGCTGTGGCTGCTGCTCGCGTCCCTGGCGTGGGCGGCCGGGTACTGCGTGCTGGCCATCGCGGTCAGCCAGACGCCGCCCGTGGTGACCGCGGCCGGGCAGCACGCGCTGTTCGCGATCGGCGCCGGCGGTGCCGGGCCGCTCGCCGCGATCCTCGCCGCGGCGGGGGTGGCGGGCGAGTACCGGCACCGCACCGCCGCCGCCACCTTCCTGGCCACGCCGCGCCGTGCCCCGGTGATCGCCGCCAAGCTGGTCACCTACCTGCTGGCCGGCGCCGGCTATGCGCTGGCCTGCGCGGCAATCAGTGCCGCGGTCGCGCTGCCGTGGCTGGCGGCCCGCGGAACCCCGGTGTCGCTGGCCGGCAACGGGAACCTCGCCGTGCTGGGTGCCGTGATCGTCTCTGTTGCCCTGTTCGGGGTGACCGGGGCCGGGCTCGGCGCGCTGCTCGGCGGCGAGGTCATCACCGTCGCCGGGCTGCTGCTGTACCTGTACGTTGCCGAGCCGCTCATCTCCCGGATCACCGCGCTCGGCTCGGTGACCGCCTACCTGCCCGGCGTGGCAGCCGACGGGCTCACCCAGGCCAGCCAGGCGGGCGTGCGGCTGCTGGCGCCCTGGCAGGGCGGCCTGGTGTTCGCCGCCTGGGCCGCCGTCCTCGCCGCGGCCGGCACCGCCGCCGTCAGCCGCAGGGACATCACCTGACCACGCTCACGCCGGTAACCACGCGGAACTTACCGCTGGGGCTGGGCGGCGCCTGTTCAGCGGCCTCTGGTCTGGCGGGAAACGCTGACCGGGTCGGCGCTGTCCGGGCGGAGCGGTGTCCCGGTCCAGTCGTGCCGTCGTGAGGCCAGTGTCAGCCCGGCAGCCCCGGCCATGGCGCCGATCTGGTTCAGCGTGCTGTAGTGCAAGGTGACCTCGTACTCGCCCGTGCGGCCGTTCCCGTCGCCGGGCACGCGGGGTGATGGTGATGGTCTTGGTGGCCGTGGCGGCTGTGCACGGTGTGCGTGCCGGTCGCGGTATGGCGGCGTTCGGTCTGCTGGCCGTGCGCGTCGAAGCGCCCCGGGCTGAACCGGAACGCCTCGATGAACAAGGTGCCGCCGGGACGCAGGTCCCGTGCTGCGGCCCGGCTGCAGGACTGCCGGGGAGTGCGGGAGGGCGCGGTCCCGGCTATCCGCTGGCCTTGCTGATCAAGGTGGCGGCGGTCTCGATGTCGCCCGGCGTGCTGAAACGACCCAGGGAAAGCCGCAGCGCGCTGAGGGCCCGCGGCGGGCTGAGGCCCATCGCGGTCAGTACCGGTGAGGGGCTGTGGCTGCCGGCGTGGCACGCCGAGCCGGTGGAGGCGGCGATGCCGGGGACGGCCTGCAGGAGCTGGTGACCCTGGCAGCCGTCGATGCTGATGTTCAGCGTGTTCGGGAGCCGGCCGGCGAGCGGGCCGTTGAGGTGCACCCGGCCGGGCAGCGCTTCGGCCAGGCGCATGTGCAGCTGGTCGCGCAGCCCGGCGATACGCTCGGGTTCCCCGCCGGCCAGGCCGGCGGCGGCCAGGTCCGCCGCGGCCCCGAGCGCGACAGCCAGGGCGACGTTCTCGGTTCCGCCCCGCAGGCCGTGTTCCTGCCCGCCGCCGTAGACGACTGGTTCGAGGTCCACCCCGTCGCGCACGTACAGCGCCGCGGCGCCCTTGGGGGCATACATCTTGTGGCCCACCACGGTCAGCAGGTCCACGCCGAGCTGGCTGACGTCGAGAGGGACCTTCCCGGCCGCCTGGGCGGCGTCGCAGTGGACGAGCACGCCGCGGTCGCGGGCCAGGACGGCCAGTTCCCGGACGGGCTGCACGGCACCGGTCTCGTTGTTGGCGGCCATCACCGAGACCAGGACGGTGTCCGGGCCGATGGCATCGCTCAGGCTCCCGGGGTCGACGAGCCCGTCGCCGCTGACCGGCAGGCAGGTCACCCGGGCACCGTGCAGGCGCTGCAGGGCATGGCAGGTCTGCAGGACCGCCGGGTGCTCGGTGACCTGGGTGATCAGATGCGGGCGGCGGCGGCCGGAGGCCAGGACCGCGCCGCGGATGGCGAGCTGGTCGGCTTCTGATCCCGAGCCGGTGAAGATGATCTCCTGCGGGCGGGCGCCGATGAGGGCCGCGACCTGCGCGCGGGCGGCGGCGAGAGCCTGGCGTGGCCGGCGGGCGTACTCATGGTCGCTGGATGGGTTGCCGAACCACTGCTCCAGGTACGGCAGCATCGCGGTGAGCACGCGGGGATCCACAGGTGTGGTGGCGTTGTAGTCGAGGTAGACCGGCTCTCCCGCCAGGCCCGGATGCGCGGCGGCCGGCGGCGGGCCGGCGCTCATGCGGACGCCCCGGCGGTGACCGGGAGCCCGGCCAGCCGCCAGCCGGGCATCCCGCCCTCGAGCGGCCGTGCGGAAAAGCCCTGTGAGCGCAGCAGCCGCACGGCGTCGGGGGCGAACACGCAGTACCGGCCGCGGCAATAGGCGACGATGCCGGCGTCGGCGGGAAGCTCGGCCAGCCGCGCGGCGAGCTGGTCGTGCGGCACGCTGACCGCGCCGGGAATGTGGCCTGCGGCGTATTCGGCTTCCGGCCGGACGTCCAGCACCAGGACCTGCTCGTCGCGCATCCGGCGCAGCAGCTCGTCCTGCGCGACGGGCTCCAGCGCGGCCACGTCCCCCAGGTAGCCGCGGGCGGCTCGTTCGGCCTCGGCGAGGCGGGCAGCGGCGAAATCCTGAACCTGGCCGGCCAGCGCGGCGACCTCGTCGCCGGCGAGCCGGTAGTAGATCCGCAGCCCGTCCCGCCTGCTGGCCGCCAGCCCGGCGGCGGCCAGCGCCCGCAGCTGGGCCGAGGTGTTGGACACCTTCATGCCCGCGGCGCCGGCCAGCTCCTCGACGCTGCGCTCGCCCTGGGCGAGCAGGTCCAGCAGCTCCAGCCGGGCCGGGTTGGCCAGCGCCTTGCCGACCCGGGCGAACTGCTCGTACAGGGCCAGCTTGCGCGCGTGCTCATCCACCGCCATCCCCGATCTCGTAATACAGTGCTATAACATTCTTTGGAATACTGTAACAGACGAACAGCGGTCCAGCCGCCACATGGAGGACCCGTGAGCTTCGCTCGTGACTATCTGATCCCCCTGGTCGATGAGGGCCTGGGGAACTGCGCGTACCTGGCCGACCTCGGCGGCGGGCGGGCGCTGGCCGTCGACGCCTCCCGCGACCTGCGCGCCCTGCGCCAGGCCGCGGCCAGGCGGGGCCTTTCGGTCGCGTTCGCGGCTGATACGCACCTGCACGCGGATTTCCTGTCCGGGAGCGTGCAGCTGGCCGCCGGCGAGGGCGCTGTGGTGCTGGCCTCGGCCGCGGGACGGCGGGAGTTCCCGCACACGCCGCTGGCCGACGGGGACGAGGTGGACCTGGGCGGGCTGAGGCTGCGCGCCCTGGCCACCCCCGGGCACACCGACGAGCACTTGTCCTACCTGCTGCTCGACGGATCCCGGGAACTGGGGGTGTTCACCGGCGGGTCGCTGATCGTCGGCTCGGTGGCCCGCACCGACCTGCTCGGCGCCGGCCGGGCCGGAGAACTGGCCCGCGCCCAGTACCGGTCGGTGCGCAGGCTGGCCGCGCTGCCCGGCGCGACCGCGGTCTGGCCGACGCACGGGGCCGGGTCGTTCTGCTCCGCTCCGCCCGGCGCCGCGCGCACCACCACGATCGGTGCCGAGAAGGCAGCCAACGCGCTGCTGACCGCCCCGGACGAGGACGCCTTCGCCCGGCTGCTGCTAGCCGGCCTGGGCTCCTACCCCGCGTACTTCGAACGCCTCGCCGAGATCAACCGCAAGGGCCCCGGCGTCATCACCGGTCCCCCCGGCCTGGCCCTGCTCGCCCCGGCGGCCGTCCGTTCCGTGCTCGCGGGGGGCGGCTGGCTGGTAGACGTCCGGCCGGTGGCGGACTTCGCTGCCGGGCACATCCCCGGCGCGGTATCCATCGCGCTGCGCGAGCAGTTCGCCACCTGGCTGGGCTGGCTGGTCCCCGCCGGCGTGCCCCTGGGCTTCGTGCTCGCCCCGGGCCAGGATCCCGCCGAGGTGGCCTGGCAGGCCCTCAAGGTCGGCTACGAGCAGCTGGATGGGCAGCTGGACGGCGGCATGGCCGCCTGGCAGGCCGGCGGCGGGCCGGTAGCCAGAATCGGGCTGGTCAGCGCCGATCGCCTCGGCGGCCGCCCGGTACTGGACATCCGGCAGGACAGCGAGTACCGCGCCGGGCACATTCCCGGCGCGGTCCACATCGAGCTCGGCGACGTGCCCGGCCGGGCCCAGGCCGCTCCCGAGGGCGCGGTGGTGATGTGCGGTCACGGCGAGCGGGCCATGACCGCCGCCAGCCTGCTGCAGCGTGCCGGGCACCACGGCCTGGCCGTGCTGGCCGGCGGTCCCGGCGACTGGGCGGCCGCCGCCGGCCGGGCACTGCAGGAGGGGTCGTGACGCGGCCAGGACCTGCCGGCCCGCCCGCCGGCATCAGCCCCGGTACGGGCGTACGGCTGGGGCTGCGGGCCAACCTCGCCCAGTTCACCTTGCTCGCGGTGGTGAACTTCTTCGTCGGCGGCATGGTCGGTCTGGAACGCACCGTCACCCCGCTGGTGGGGTCCGAGCAGTTCCACCTCGGCGAGATCGCCATCGCCGTGTTCGTCGTGGTCTTCGGGTTCACCAAGGCGATCACCAACGCCGTCGGCGGCGCGATCGTGGGCCGCTACACCCGCAAGGCCGTCCTGGTGGCCGGCTGGGCCATCGGCCTGCCGGTGCCGTTCATGCTCGCCTACGGCCCCGGCTGGGGCTGGGTGATCGCCGCCAACGTCCTGCTCGGCGTCAACCAGGGCCTGACCTGGTCGATGACGGTCAACATGAAGATCGACCTGATCGGCCCCGCCCGCCGCGGGTTCGCCCTGGGCATCAACGAGACCGCCGGCTATCTCGGCGTCGCCGTCACCGCGCTGGCCACCGGCTACCTGGCCGCCGGCTATGGGCTGCGCCCGGCACCAGAACTCATCGGCGCCGGGTATGCCGCCGCCGGCCTGGCCCTGTCCGCGCTCGCGGTCCGCGATACCTCCGCCTGGGCCCGCGCCGAGGCCCGCCAGCACCCCCGCCCGGCCGGGCCGCACCCGTCCGTACGCGAGATCGCCGCCCTGGTGTCCTGGAAAGACCGCACCCTGGCGGCAGTCAGCCAGGCCGGGCTGGTCAGCAACCTCAACGACGGCCTGGTCTGGGTCATCCTGCCGCTCCTGCTCACCGAGCACGGCGTCACGGTCACCGGCGTCGGCTACGTCAAGGCCCTCTACCCGTTCATGTGGGCCGCCGGGATGATCGCCACCGGCCACCTCGCCGACCGGATCGGCCGCAAGCCCCCCATCGTCGCGGGGATGCTGATCCAGGCCGCCGGGCTGGCCGTGATCACCGCCGGAATCTCCCACGCCCTGGCCGCCGGGCTGAGCGGAGCCTTCCTGCTCGGTACCGGCACTGCCCTGGTCTACCCCACCCTGCTCGCCGCGGTCAGCGACGCAACCCACCCCGCCTGGCGGGCGACCGCGCTTGGCATCTACCGGTTCTGGCGCGATTCCGGGTATGCCATCGGCGCGCTGATCGGCGGAATCACCGCCACTCTCGCCAGCCTCGACACCGCGATCGGCGTGGCCGCCGCCCTCACCGCCGCCTCCGGCATCCTCGCATGGGCATTCATGAAAGAGACCCACCCCCAGCCGCAGGCTGAACGGGCACACCGCCCATGACCCGCGGGCCGTCCCGGCGCGCCCCAGCGGGACCAGCGGCGGGCGCCGCCGGGCGAGACCGCCGTCGCCCTGATCAGCGAGCGTTGCCCTCAGCCGCGCCGCACGGCGCTCATCCACCTGGGCCGTGCACAGGTAGTTCTGGGTGCCTTCCCCGCGGTAGCGGGGGAGCCCATGTGGGCGGCGCGCCGGCCGGGCGCGTGCCGGGTGAGCTGGGCGGCGAGCCGCCGGGCGTTGCCGAATTCGGCGAGGGCGGCGTGCGTGGTGTTCAGTCGGTGAACCCGCGGGCGAGATGATGCTCGCGTGCTTCGGCTAGGCCGCCAGCGATCTCGTCGACGATGCCCGCAGGGAGGCGGCGGCGCAGGTCGGCGAGGTAGGAGCTGGTCAGTTGGGCCCCTCCCGGACCCGGACTTGTGTTGCTCTTGTGTTGGCCGCGACAGCCCCGGTCAGACGTCGCGCCTGCGCCTCGTCCCCAGCGTGCCTGTCCGCGGTCCGAAGACCGGCCGCCGGCGGCCACCCGTTTGGTCCGCCACTCATCCAGCTACCCGGTGGCCAGGCTGGGGAATAACGCACCGTGACGACGAAACGTCCGTCAACGGATCAAACCGCCCACCCTGCCGAATCGGCGCTCAAGGACCGTTAGGTGGAAGCGTCGCGCACGGGTACCCATATCGGCCATTTCAGGGCGCAGCCCAGATCCAGTTCGAAAGGGGCCCTGGCCGACGGACCAATGGATAGCTGGCAATGTGCGGGAAGCGGGTTTACAGACCGCTGTCATACGTGCCCTGAACTGCTGCTAGGTGTCCGGCTGCTCAACTTCGCCACGTATTCGCCAGACGATCGAGCGCGGTGAACGACCTTGACTGGAGCGGGCCGGGCTGGCCGGGTCTGGGCCTCACGAGGGGTGGGTGCCGGTGGGGCTGGTGTGGATCGTGGCGGCGGTCAGGCGGTGTACCTGGTCCAGTAGGTGAGTCTCGGCGTGATGAGCGATGTCGTGGGCCTGGGTGACGGTGAGGTCCGGGTCGACGGCGGCGTCGACTTCGGCGCGCAGTGTGTGCCCGATCCAGCGGATGCGCAGTTCGCGGACGGCTTTGATGCCAGGGACGCTGGTGACCGCGGCGGTGGCTTGGTCGACCAGGGCCGGGTCGACGGCGTCCATGAGCCGGGCACCGACCTGGCGGACGGCCGAGCGCAAGACGCCGAGGATGGCCACGGTGATGACCAGGCCGATGATGGGATCGGCTGCCCGCCAGCCCAGGGCCACGCCGCCCGCACCGAACAGCACGGCCAGGCTGGTGAACCCGTCGGTGCGGGCATGGAGGCCGTCGGCCACCAGCGCCGCGCTGCCGATGCGTCGGCCGACCTGGATACGGTAGCGGGCCACGATCTCGTTGCCCGCGAACCCCACGACTGCTGCGACGGCGACGATCCATAGGTGAGTCACGCCGCGGGGGTGGATCAACCGGTCGATGGCTTCCCCGGCGGCGAGCAGGCTGGACAGGGTGATCATGGCGATGACGAACAGGCCGCCGAGGTCTTCGGCGCGGCCGTAGCCGTAGGTATACCGCTTGGTGGCCGGGCGGCGGGCAAGCCGGAAGGCGATGAGCAGCGGCACCGCCGTGAGCGCATCGGCCACGTTGTGGAGCGTGTCCCCGAGCAGGGCAACTGACCCCGACAGCAGCACCACCGCGGCCTGGATAGCCGCCGTGACGGCGAGGATGAGCAGGCTCAGCAGCAGCGCCCGGCGTCCGTCGGCATCGGCCTCGAGGGTCTCGTCGACCTGGTCGGCGCTGTCGTGGGAGTGGGTGCCGAGGACCTCCGATACGCCGTGACGGATCCGCGACCAGACCGATGAGCTGTGCTCGTGCTCGTGCTCGTGGTAGTGCCCGGCCGCGCCGTGGGCATGGATGTCCTGAGCGTGATCATGGCCGCGGGCGCTGTCGGCCTGGACTTCTCCCGGACGCCCGGCGGGCTCATGTCCGGCGTGGGTGGTCATGGGCCAGGTTCCCTCCGGCAGTGCGTCCCGGACACCGACGCTACCCGACATAGCCTATACATGCGAACCTGCGAACATATCGCTATAGCGAGTACGCTGCAATGATGACGTCAGCCCGCCGTGCGGACCTGCCGCCGGCCCCGGCCAGCCATTCCGGCTCGCTGGTCCCCGAGCAGGTGAACGCAGCCGTGCTGTCTTTCACCCTGCTGGCCGATCCGACCAGGATCCGCATGCTGTGGGCACTGCGGGACGAGGACCTCGACGTGGCGACGCTAGCCCAGATCGCCGGATGCCGCCCCACCGTCGCCAGCCAGCACCTGTCCAAGCTCCGCTTTGCCGGGCTAGTGGAAGCCACCCGCCACGGACGCCGCATGATCTACCGCCTGCGCGGCGGCCACGTGCGTGCCCTCCTCGCCGAAGCCCTGTTCCAGGCCGACCACCAGGTAAGTGGGGAGCCGACGCACGACTGACGGACCGCTGCGCGCCTTCGCGGCACGGCGGCGTGCTCAGCGTCGAGACCGGCAGGCTGAGGTATTCCCTCGACTTCCAGCTGGGTGACGGCGGCGGCCTTGTCCTGCGGTGACCGCGGTGATGGGGGCGACGGCCGCCGCCCACGCCCATGATGGCCCAGTCGCCCACGCCGGCCCTCCGGTCATCATGATGGTTGTCCTGCTGCCGTGGCGGGCCACGCTTGTTTGCCGGCGATCCAGGTCTGGGTGACCCGGGTGCCGGGCGCGAACGGATCCCCGTCGCAGACCACGAAGTCAGCGGGCTCGCCGGCGGCCAGCCCGCCGGCGGGTGCGCCCAGGGAGCGTGCGGCAGCCGTCGTGTAGGCGCGGACCGCGTCCTGCGGGGTGATGGCCTGACCGGGTTGCAGCGTGCGCCCGCCGGGCAGTCGCCGGTCGACGGCCGCGCGCAGATTGTGCAGCGGGTCCAGCGGGCCGCTGGGGTGATCGGAGCTGATCGCCAGCGGGATCCCGGCGTCGAGCAGCATGCGGCCGCCGAGCACGGTGGCATAGCGGTCGACGTGCACCTGGCGCAGCATCTGGCCGTAGGGTTGCAGGAACCCGGGCTGGTAGGAGACGCTGGCCCCGCTGGCGGCTACCTGCTCGGCGGTGGCCGCGTCCAGGAGCACCAGGTGGTCGATGGTCGCGGCGCCGGCGGGCAGGCCGGCTCGCCGGATGACGCGTGCTGCCTGTGCGCCCGCGCGGTTGCCGAACGCGTGGATGCGCAGCCGGATCTCCGCATCGGCGTAGGCGGTCATAACGTCGGCCAGGTCCGTGTCGGTGTACCGCAGGTACGGCGTGTGCATCTGCCAGGGCCGGACGATCGTCTTGCGCCGGGCCGTTTCCCGGAGCGGGCCGAGGCCGCCGAGCCGCCGGGACTCACTGACCGCCGCGCCGAGCAAGCCGGGCAGCGCCCGGAGCGGCAGCGTGATCGCGCACCGGTCAGCGCCGTCGGCGAACACCTTCACCTCCCGGCCCGCGTCCCCGTAAGGACCCTCGGGCGCGTTCTTGGGGCCGGGCGGCCGCGACAAGATGCCATCCGGTGCTCCGGTCGCCCACGACACTCGCAGCGGGCCCGCGGCGCGCAGTGCGGCCATCTGCGCATGGCAGTCCGGCGCGAGGTAGGGGTCGTGGGCGTGGGTGACGCCGTGGGCTAGGTAACGGCCGGCTTCGGCCGCATACACCGCCGCGGTCCCCGCGTCCCGGGCATGCGCCGCGGTGTCGGTCAGCGCCCGCTGCAAAGCGACCCCGAACGCGGCCTCCCACAGCTCCCCGGTCGGGCGCCCGCGCCGGTCGCGGGCGATGTCCTCACCGAAGACCTTCGCAAGGTCACCCTGCGCCGGCCCGATCGCCTCCAGCCCGGCCGAGGAGACCGAGCCGCGATGCAGGTCGCTTGAGCTGACCAGAACCCTGCGACCGGGCGCCGCCTCATCCAGCTCGCCGCTGGTCGGCAGCCTGCCCTCCGGCCAGCTCCACCGTGCCACGTTCCAGAACAGCAGCCACGGAGCCTGCGGCGAAGCGCTCCCCGCCGCCTGAACCGCCCGCAGTGCTTCCGCCAGCCCGCGCCAGCCCCACCCATCGCCGCCGCGAGGAATCCAGGCGGCCTGCGACAAGTGCAGATGCACATCGACGAACCCCGGCAGCAGGTGACAGCCCGGCAGATCCACCACCTGGTCAGCCGGCGGCCGCGGCTCCTGCTCGCCGAGCGCGGCCACCCGGCCGTCCTCCACCAGCATCCAGGCGCGCGACGGAACACATGCCGGGCCGGCCCACACCGTCGCGCCGGTCAGCAGAACACGGCCCATCGCAGCTCATCTCCGCCCGGCTTGCCCCCAGCCCATCATCCTCCAGCGCACGGCGTTCCCGGCGCCGGTTTTCTCACTGGTTTGTCGTATCCCGCAGCCCGGCCGACGCCAGGAGGGTGCGGGCGCGGCTGCCTCCTTCAGGCCCCGCGAGCGCGAAGTGCCAGGCCACGGGTGGAACTGCACCTCCATCGTCCGCTTTCCCGGCGCCGCGGCGCGAAGCCGGTTCCGCCGCCTTGCCGCTCGGTAATGACGGGGTGATCGGCGTGGCGGGAAGTCTCGCCGCGGCGTGCCGGGAGCGGACGAACCGGGTCACCAGGCCGCCACCGGCTCGTTCGGCCACCCCTACCTGCCGGCCCTGCCCGGCCAGGACGAGTTCACCGGGCGGCTGCAGCACGTGGCCAGCTACCACAGCCCCCCTGGACCATGCCGGCGAGCGCGTGGCCGTAGTCGGCGCGGGCAACTTCGCGGTCCAGATCGGCTACGAACTGGTCCAAGTCGCCACGGTCACCCTGGCCACCCGCCACCGGGTCACCTTCACACCGCAGTGCCGCGGTGGCCGGGACCTGCACTACTGGCTGACGGCCACCGGCTTTGACCTGCTCCCGCCGGAGTGGCTGCGGCACTGCCTCGGCGGCCGTACCGTCCTGGACACCGGCAAGTACCAGCACGCCGTAGCGACTGGGCAGCTCGACCGCCGCCCGATGTTCACCGCGTTCGACCGCGACCGTGTCATCTGGCCGGACGGAACCCACGAGAAGGTGGACACCGTCGTGTTCGGCACCGGATACCGTCCGCATCTGGACTACCTCCGCCCGCTGGGCGCCCTCCACGGCGGCATGCCACGGCACTGCGGCGGGATCTCCACCACCACCCGGTCTGATCTACGTCGGCGTGGAGTTCCAGCGGTCGTTCTCCTCCAACACCTTGCGTGTGCCGGGACGCCGAGCACGTGATCGCCCCGCTGGCCGCTCACGTCCGCAACGCCTCAGCAACCGTCGGCCTGTAACACGGCAGGCCAGGGGCCAGGTCAGGTGCCGGCCGCCCGGCGGTAGCGGGCGGTGGCTGCGGGGATGGTCGCGGCCAGCAGGCCGGCGAGCCAGGCGACTGCTTCGACGGCGGGCCGGGCGGTGGGGCTGCCCAGGCACAGCGCGCGCAGGGCGCTGGTGATGACGGTGATGGGGTTGGCTTTGGCGAAGGCCTGTAGCCAGCCGGGCATGGTGGCGACCGGGACCAGGGCGGAGCTGGTGAAGAACAAGATGATGACGGGGAACAGCCCGGCCAGCCCGGCGGATTCCGGATCTCGGACGGCCAGGCCGAGCAGCAGGTTGAGCCAGGAGAACGCCACGCCGGTCGCCACGGCGAACGCGACGGCCGCGAGGGCGGCGGCCGGCCCGGCGTGGAACCGGAACCCGATGGCCGCCCCGACGGCGATCATCAGCCCGGTGACGAATAGGTTGCGCAGGGCGTCGGCGGCGACCCGCCCGGCCAGGACTGCGCTACCGGGGATGGGCAGCGAGCGGAACCGGTCGATCATGCCGGTGGTCAGGTCTTCGGCGATGGCCACCCCGGTCTGGGAGGCGCCGAACCCGATGGCCAGCACGATGATTCCCGGCAGCAGGTAGTCGATGTAGTGAGCCACCCCGGGGACGTGGATGGCCCCGCCGAAGGTGTAGGTGAACAGCAGGACGAACAGCACCGGCTGTACGGTGGCGAACACCAGGAGCGTGGGCACCCGCACCAGCCGCCGCAGGTTCCGGGCGGTGATGGTGCCGGTGCTCACCAGTGCCGGGGTCAGCCTGCCCGGCCGGGCGGCGCGGCCGGCGGCAGCGGTCATCGTGCGCTTCCTGTTCTGTGAACTGGCTGGCTGGTGAGGGCCAGGAAGGCTTCTTCCAGCGTGGGCCTGCGCAAGGCCAGCGCGCTGACGTGCAGGCCGGCGGCGGCCAGCCGGCCGGCCACGGCGGGCAGGATTCCCGCGCCGTCGGCCACGGGCAGGATGACCCGGCTCGTGGCCTCATCGACGTCCGGTTCTGCGCTACCAAGCCCGGCAAGCGCACCGGCCAGCAGGCGGGGGTCCTGGCCGGGCGGGGCTTGCAGCTCCAGCCGGTCTCCTCCGGCCTGCGCCTTGAGCTGATCGGGCGGCCCGCTGGCGATGACCGTGCCGTGGCCGATGATGACGATCGTGGTGGCGAGCCGTTCTGCTTCCTCGATGTACTGGGTGCTCAGTAGCACGCTGGCGCCCCCGGCGGCCAGCTGCCCGAGGACGTGCCACAGCTCCAGCCGGCCGCCCGGGTCCAGGCCAGTCGTCGGCTCATCCAGGAACAGGACCGGCGGGGCGGCCAGCAGGGCGGCGGCGACGTCCAGGCGGCGGCGCATCCCGCCGGAGTACGTCCGCACCAGGCGCCCGGCCGGGCCGGCCAGGCCGAGCTGATCGATCAGCTCCCCGGCGCGGCGGCGCGCGCCGCCGCGGGACAGGCCGTAGAGCCGGGCGATCATGACCAGGTTCTCGTGGCCGGTCAGGAACGGGTCTACCGCCGCGTACTGTCCGGACAGGCCGATCACCCGCCGGACCGCCGCCGGGTTCTGCGCCACGTCGAACCCGGCGACCCGGGCCCGGCCGCAATCAGGTTTGAGCAGGGTGGCCAGGATCCGCACCAGGGTCGTCTTGCCCGCGCCGTTGGGTCCCAGCAGCCCGAGCACACCGCCCGCGGGCAGCTCCAGGTCCACGCCGTCCAGCGCGAGCACCGGCCCGAACCGCTTGCCCAGCCCCTCGGCCACGATCGCCGCGTCTGCCATCGCCTGCCTCCCGCCGCCTGCGCCCGGCCGATCCGGCTAGGTAGGATAACTACCTATGCCTTACAGGTAGCATACCTACTTATGAGGGCGGATGCGCAAGCGCTCAAGGGACACCTGGACACGCTGCTGCTGGCCAGCCTGGAAGACGGCCCCCGGCACGGGTACGCAGTCAAGGAAGCGCTCCGGTCGGGCAGCGGCGCCCGGTTCGACCTGCCCACCGGCACCATCTACCCGGCGCTGCGGCGGCTGGAAGCAGCCGGGCTGGTCACCGGCACCTGGACCGAGGCCGGCGGCCGGCGCCGCCGCATCTACCAGCTCACCCCGGCCGGGCAGCGGCGGCTGGCCGGAGACCGGGCCGCCTGGCGGGACTTCGCCTCCGCCATCACCGCCATCCTGGAGCCCGCGCCATGACCAGCCCGCTGATCACCCGCTACGTATCCGGGCTGCACCGCAGGCTCCCCGCCGCCCTGGCCGAGGAGGCCGCCGCCGGCCTGGTGGAGACCTACGAGCACCACCTCGCCTGCGGAGCCGGCGACCACGACGCCGCCCGCGCCGCGATAGCCGAGTTCGGGGACCTGGCCATGGTGGTCGGCGACTTCACCCGCCAGGCCCCGGGCCGCCGCGCCGCCCGGCTGCTACTGGCCACCGGACCCGTCGTCGGCTCTTGCTGGGCCGCCGCCCTGGTCCTCAGCCGCGCCTGGACCTGGCCGGTGCCAGCCGCCGTCCGGCTGAGCTTCGGCGCAGCCCTGCTGCTCGCCGTCACCGGCCTGGCCGCCGCCGCGACCAGCCGGCATAGCTACCAGCGGACCAGACTGACCGCGGCCGCCAGCCTGATCATCCTCGTCCTCGACGCCACGGCCGTCACCGCCGTCCTGCTCACGGCACCGACGCGGACCTGGGCCCTGGGCCTGGCCGCGGCCGTCAGCCTCAGCCGGAGCGCGCTCACCGCCCGGATGCTGCCCCGCCTGGCCGTCCGCTGAGCCCACGATTGATACGCGCATTCGCTAGCCTGCCCGCCGTGGGCGTCCAGCGTCTGGCCTGCGCGGAACGGGCGGATTTCGCCGCGTTCCTTGCGATCCTGACGCCGGAGCAATGGCAGGCGTCGGCGCTGTGCGCGATGACGGGTCATGATGTGGTCGCGGACGTCATCAGCTACGACGACCTGGACGCCCGCGCCCTGCTCGCGCTCGCGGCCCGCAGCCGGTTCCGACCCCGCCGCGCTGGTCGTCGTCGCGCTGGCCGTGAAGTAAGGCCGTGAAGTATGGGAAGAGGACTATAGGCGGCGGTCAGCGTGCCAGCTTGCTAGCTATCACTGCGATGCCGCGGCCCCAGGCCGCCTGCTGGGCGGGGGGAAGGTAGGCCGTCCCGTTGCCCTCATGGTCGGCCATCGGGCTGGCGGCGAACCGCTCCTTGCCGGCCGGGTCGATGAAATAGACCACCGAGGTGTGCACGATCGGCGTTCGGGCTCGGCGCCTGCACGTAAACGTCATAGGCATGCTCAGATTGATGCCGGTACGCGTGAACTCGGACTGCGGTGGACCAGTCGCTTTCCGGGAAACGGAGCTATTGCGTCCTGAGCAGGCAAGACGCCGCATGGTGGGCCGATCCGGGCGATCATCCGATCGTGAGGGCTCCTGACCGCCAGATGGCAGGTCAGCTCACCCGGGCCCAGGTGGCCAAGATCTCGGACAGCACGATCGCCGCCCTGTCCGTGCAGCGTCCCAGCCAGCCTCCGTGGTGGCCGTCGGCCATTCAGCCGGGGCGGTACGCCAGGAACGAGTAGCCGTATACCTCGAAGGCGCGGGCGTTGGCTTCACCGCCGGCGCCGCCGAACGTGTCGGCCGGCTCGCCGATCACGACGCCGGTGAACCCGCTGTCCTGGAGCATTTTCTGCCAGCCCGCACGGGGCAGCCCGCCGGCTATTCAACCGGTCCACAGGTCGATGTCGCGCAGCGCCTCGACGGGCACGGGACGGCCGTTGGCGATGTCGGCAAACTGCAGCCGCCCGCCGGGCTGTAGCACCCGGAAGATCTCGGCGAGCACCGCCTGCTTGTCGGCGCACAGGTTAATGACCCCGTTAGAGATCACCACGTCGGCCCAGCCGTCCTCGACCGGGAGCGCCTCGGCAAGCCCCTCCCGGAACTCCACGTGCGCCAGGCCGAGCGCCTGGGCGGTCTGGCGCGACTTGGCCAGCATCTCCGGGGTCATGTCGATGCCGACCACCTGGCCGCCGGGGCCGACCTGCCCGGCGGCGATGAAGGAGTCGAACCCGGCGCCAGAGCCGACGTCGATCACCTTCTCGCCGGGCGCCAGCGGGCGCGGCGAGAACGGGTTGCCCACGCCGGCGAAGGACTCCACCGCCCGGTCGGGCAGCGCGCCGACCGCGTCGGCGTCGTAGCCCAGGCGGCGAGCGAGGGCCCGGCCGGTGTGGAAGTGGAAGCTACCGCCCGGGTCGACGGCGACGTCGCGGTACTTGGCCCGCACCTGCGCGCGCAGCGCGTCTGGGTCAACCAGCAGATCCTGGGCCATGGTTCACCTGCCCTCCCCGGCCGCCACTGGCGGGCCGGCTTGTCTCCATTGCGGGAACCTGCCGGGGAGCCGTCTGGCGCGGTACGCGCGGCGGATCAGTTACCGCGGCGCGGTTCATTGCGCGGCCTCACGCTGCGTCGGCTCCTGCTTGTCTCCAGCGATGAGGACGTAACCGAGGTAGGGGACCGCCTTGGCCATGCGGGGCATCAGCCAGGCCATCTTGCGGACGTACGCAGGCCGGGCTGCGACATGGCCCATGATGGCAGCGCTTCGTGCCAGCCCTTCATCGGCCAGGAAACCGCGCGGGGTCATCATCTCGAACGGCCCGGACCGGGCCGTCAGGTTGACCAGGCCGGCTGACGCATAGATGGCCACCCATTCCTCGGCCGTGTCGAACGACATACCGGGGCATACCTGCCCGAGGAAGATCTGCCGCGCCTGGTCCGGCGGCGGTTGCCGCCAGCAGAACTCCGTCGCGAGTACCCGCCCCCCACTTGCGCACACCCGGGCCAGCTCGGCCGCCGCCCGGCTGCGGTCCACGAACATCGTGACCGCCTCGGCGATGACGACATCGAATGAGCTGTCAGCGAAGGTGAGGGCGCAGATGTCACCCTCTTCCACCGTGACCAGGCCCGCCAGCCCCGCCGCCGCGACGTTCACCCGCGCCCGGTCCAGCATCAAGGGCGCGATGTCCACCGCGGTGACCTGAGCGCCGTGCCGGCGGGCGATCTCGACGGCTGTGGTCGCGACGCCGCAGCCGACATCCAGGACCCGGCTGTGCGCGCCGATCCCGGCCATGCGCAGCAGCGCCTCCGTAGACACCCGCCCGCCCGGGTGAATGACCCGCTTCCCGATCATCGCCATGAACTTGTACGGGTCCAGCGAAGCTACCTCGGCAGCAGCCAACCGTGTCATGGCCCCTCCCAGTATTCAAGTGATGATTTGAATAGCCTCGCAGCGAACGTGCTGGCTTGTCAAGTAATCAAACGATAACTTGACAAAGGTTCCGGCCGCGGACACCATGGCCGCATGGGTGACCGGGCCGCCAAAGACACGCTCTACGACGCCTTCGCCGAGATCGCGAAAGCCCTCGCGAGCGGGCGCCGGGCCGAGATCGCGGACCTGCTCGCCCAGGGCGAGCGGCCGGTGGAGGCCATAGCCAGTGAAATAGGCCAAAGTGTCGCCAATACCTCGCACCACCTGCGCGCGATGGCCCGCGCCGGGCTAGTCACGACCAGGCGCGAGGGCACCCGGATCGTCTACATGCTGGCGAGCGACCGGGTGGGCGAGCTGTGGGCAGCGCTGCGCGACGTGGCGGCCGAGCAGGTCGCCGGGCTCGAGCGCCTCGCCGGCGCCTACCTCGGCGACCGTGACGGGATCGAGCTGGTCAACCGGGACGAGCTCGCCGCACGGTTGAAGCGCCGCCAGGTGATCGTGCTCGATGTGCGGCCCGCCACCGAGTTCCGGGCGGGCCACATCGCTGGCGCCCGGTCCACGCCTATCGGCGAACTTCGCCGTCACCTCCGGATCCTGCCAAGGGACGCCGAGATCGTGGCCTACTGCCGGGGGCCCTACTGCGTCTACGCCGACGAGGCAGTAAGGGAGCTTGCCCGCAACGGGTTTCACGCCAGCCGGCTGATCGACGGCTTCCCGGAGTGGAGACGGGCCGGCCTTCCGGTCGTCGACGGGGACGACGCCTGACGAGCCAGCCCAGCTGCTGGCAGAGTCAACCCGGGGAACTCACGATGTCATCTGTCCAGATCATCGAGCACACCTGCGGAGTTGCATAACTCGGCCATCGGTCTTGAGCTGGGCTTTATGCCGCCCGGTCATTATCGTTGATGAGGCCGCCAAGGACAGGGCGCCGCTGGATCCGCTCATGGCAGAGGTCCGCGACAGGGTGATCGGGCCGGGGAGGGCGGAGCTGCTGGCTGCGATGGGGCCGCCGCCCGTTGTAGTGTACCGCGTACTCGGCCAGGACCGTCCGCAGATGCCGCTGGCCGAAGATCAGCATCCGGTGTCGGTGACCTCGGTCCTGGCGGTGAGCACGAAGCGTTCCGCGTAGGCGTTCGCTCTTGGGCTGCGGGGCGGGATCTTCACGGCCTTGATACCAGCCCCGGCAAGGACGGCGTCAAATGCCGCGGTGAACTGAGCGGCCCGATCCCGGACCAGGAACCGGAACCCTGCGGCGCGGTCACCTAGATCCATCAGCAGGTTGCGGATCTGCTGCACGGTCCACGGCCCGTCCGGGTTCGCGGTGATCCCGAGGATGTGCACGTAGCGGGAGCCGATTTCCATGACGAACAGGCAGTACAGGCGCTGCAGGGTCAGCGCGCAGTCGACGTGGAAGAGATCGGTGGCGAGCATCGTCGCGGCCTGAGTGTGCAGGAACTTCCGCCACGTCGTGTCGGTGCGCCGTTGCGGTGCCGGAGGGATCTTCAGCGTCCTGAGGACCCGGCGGATGATGGACGCGCTGACCCGGTTCGGTCAGCGCGGCGATCTCGGCGCTGACCGGCGGCCGTCCCGTCCGGCGGGGATAGGTCCACTTGCGGGCGATCAGGCGGCGGTGCCACCGCAGGACGGTGCCACCGCAGGACGGTGCCGGGGGTGACCAGCCGGTGTATCCGCAGCCGTGCTGGCATGAGCCGGATCAGCGCGGCCAGGACCGTGCGGTCGACCCAGCCGAGCCGGGGCCGCGGATTGGTGCGGCGCAGCACGGTGACCTCGTGCCGCAGCACGAGCAGCTCAGCGTTCTTTGGTGCCGATGACCGGCCGAGCAGGACCAGCCAGCCGCAGAGCCGGACGAAGATGAGATAGAGCAGGCGGAGAGACACGGATGATCATGATGCCGTACGTCGAAGCTGACCCATCGCTGCAGCTCACAGAAACATGCAGACTTCTGACACCCCACAGCCTAATACCGGTGCCGCTACCCCCGGGAATACGCCCTGGCCAGCCACATCACCCACCCCGGCAACGTCTACCTACGCGAAGCCGACGTGCTGCCCGTCATCGACCGGTGGCTGCTGGCCATCTTCGCGCCGCACCGGCTCACGCAGACCATCCGCCAGATGCAAGCCACCCAGGACCCAGCCCCCGCCGTGCGCACGTCGTCCGGCCATGACCCCGACGCCCTCATCGCCAGCTGCGACACCCGGCTCGCCCGCTACCAGGCAGCCCTCGACGCCGGAGCCGACCCCAAGGCCGTCGCCGAATGGACCCGCCAGGTCCAAGCCGAACGCGCGACCATTCTCGCCCGCGCCGCCAGCCAAGACCGCCACCAGCCCGCCCGCTCACCGAAGACGACATTCGCGCCCTGGTCACCGGCCTCGGCGACCTGCACGACGTCATCCGCGACGCCGAACCACCGGTGAAAGCAGCCATCTACGAACAGCTCGGGCTCAAGGTCACCTACCTGCCCAGACAAGAGAAACTCCGGGCCGACGTCACGATCAGCCCGGAGTCATTCGCCCCGAGAAGCGACAAATATGGGGAAATGGGTCGTGTCCGAGGGGGCACTTGAACGTTCGGACCGGTGAAATATCCCCAGTTCGGCGATATTCACCCGACCGGAATAACAAAGAACGGGCCGCGCTCCCCGCAATGCCGAGAGGTGTTGACCGGATAAGCTGCCACGTAACTGGTCAGGTCCATTTGAACGCGGCATAACTTTGCCGGTGCTGGGCTGATACGGCGAAGATACGGGATCGCGTGTAGTACGGCAGCCGCGTTTCGTTAGGGGCCGGGGATGGTGGTTTGGCCTGGTGCTGATCTAGGAGAAGCTGGGTTGGTGATGCCGCGCCCGACCGGGTTTGACGGTGGGCGCGGCAGTTGCGGAAGCGAGCCTCAGTCGCGTTGGCTGATCCACACCGATACGTGGGCGGGTTCCAGGGCCTGGTGCACGACACCGGCCAGGTCACCACGGACCGAGTCCAGGTCCACCGCGTCCTTCAGGCGGGCCGCGAACGCGGCCACGGTCTGGTCGGCGTCATACCGGGCGCGGTTGAACCGCCGGTCCACGGCCTTCTGCACCCGCTGCCGGACCGGGTTGAACAGCGCCGCCGCCGCGAGCGTGGAGGCGGCCACCGCCACCGTGCTGTGGATCCGGAATACCTGGGTGGTCAGCAGCACCAGCCCGGCGTAGACCCCGACCAGCAGCCCGGTCACGATCGCGTACGCCAGGGTCCGGGAGATGATCCGGTCGATGTCATACAGCCGGTACTTCAGGATCGCCACCCCGACCGACACCGGCAGCGCCGCCATGCCGATAGTCGCGCCGTCGGCCACCGCCTGGACGGCGGGTGACGCCGAGGGGTCAAGGGTCCCCCCGACGGCGATGACCGTCGTGGCGGCCATGCACACGGCCGCTCCGCTCATCAGCCACTTGAGCTGCTGGCGGCGCTCGCCGTCCGCACGACGCCAGGACAGCACCTGGCGGGCCACGAACACCAGCCAGAACACCGCCAGCACCGGCAAGATGACCGCCTCGACCGAGCCCAGCCACGCCGAGCTGCCCGCCGGGTCGTCCACGGCCTGCAGGTCGCCGCCGGGAAGGATGCGCAGGTCGCCCGCGGCGACCGCGCCGACCGCCACCGCGTAGACGCTCACCGGCCAGCATGCGCCGGCCGCGAGGTAGCCCCACAGCACCGGCCGCCAGCGGGGCGAGGGCAGCCGGCCATCCGGGAACAGCAGGATCATCAGCGGGAACGCCACGATCACCGGGCACCAGTACAGGGCGAGGAACACGGCCGGCACGCCCAGCGGCAGGTGATGACCGAGCCGGTAGCTGAGCACCGCGTAGGCCCCCGCGCCATTGCCCAGCGCTGCCAGCGCCGCCAGCGCGAGAAACATCCAGCCCAATGGATTACCGGGCTGGCGTCGCGCCACGACGATCCCGACAAGTGCCAGCGACATCATGAAGATGACGACCGCAATGTCGGACTCCGCCTCCCGGGCCGCAACAGCCAGCGGCACCAGCGCGGCACAGAACAGGACTATCAGCACGCCCAGCGACCACGCGGCCACCGCGGGAGCCGCCATCCGCGAACGGCGCCCCGCCATGCCCGCGGTCACCGGTGCCTGCCCGCCTGCTGGCTGCGCTTCTCCCCCACGAAGCGCAACACTACGCCCGGACCGTTCCGGGAACGTTACCGCTCAGCACGGCACCCCCTCGGCTGGGCCGCAGATCACCAACATGGGGCCCTGGGCGGCTGTCCGCATGTCCCACACCACCGCGCCGGGTTCCCTGACAAAGTGCGGCTGTAGTGGCAGGTGATCTTGGGCGGTAGTAATGTCCGGGTGTGCCTGGTGATGACGCTGGTCCCGGGGGATGAGGCGCTGGCCGCGCTGGTGACCGCGCTGCGCGGGGAGCTGGCGCAGTCGCAGGCTGCGCTGGCGCGGGCGCTGGAGGAGCTGGCGCAGGCCCGGGAGCGGATCGCTGAGCTTGAGGCGCGGCTGAGGCAGACGCCGCGGAATTCCTCCAGGCCGCCGTCCAGCGAGGGGCTGGACAAGCCGCCGCGGCCGCGGTCGCTGCGGAAGAGAAGCGGCCGCAAGCCCGGCGGGCAGGACGGGCATGTGGGCACCACGCTGGCGCAGGTGGCCCGGCCGGACCGGGAGGCGCGCCATGAGCCGGGCCGCTGCGGCCGTTGCGGGGCCGGGCTAAGGGGACGGCCGGTCACCGGGGTGGAGCGCCGCCAGGTCTTCGACCTGCCGGACGTCACGATCAAAGTAGCAGAGCACCAGCTGATCGAGCGGGAGTGCGGCTGCGGGCACCGTACCAAGGGCATGGCCCCGCAGGGCGCGGAGGCCCCGGCGCAGTACGGGCCGCGGATCGCCGCGATCATCGTGTACCTGTACCTCGGGCAGTTCCTGTCCAAGCAGCGCACCGCGCAGGCGCTGGCCGAGCTGTTCGGCATCCCGCTGTCATCCGGGACGGTGGCGGGCATCACCGCCCGCGCCGCCGGGCGGCTGGGCGGGTTCCTGGAGCACGCCCGCGACCAGATCGCCGCCAGCGACGTGGCCGGGTTCGACGAGACCGGGTTCCGGGTCGACGGCAAGCTGCACTGGGTGCACTGCGCCCGCACCGGCAAGTACACCCTGCTCATGGTCCACCCCCGGCGCGGCACTGAAGCCATGGAGGCGATGGGCGTCCTTCCCCGGTTCGACGGGGTCGCCGTCCACGACGCCTGGGCCCCGTACGACACCTACACCGCCCCTGATCACCAGCTGTGCTGCGCGCACGCCCTGCGCGAGCTGCAGGCCGTCACCGACGCCGCGGCCGGGGACCGGTGGTGCTGGGCTACCCAGGCCGCCGAGGCGCTCACCGCGATGCAGGCACTGGTCGCCGAGGCGATCCGCCAGGGCCGCCACGCCCCGGACCCGGCCACGCTGGCCGCCCAGATCCACCTGTACCGCTCCGCCGCCCGGGCCGGGGCCAGCCAGACCGCCGCCCGCTCCGGGGCGCTGATGAAAAAGCACAACGCGCTGGCCCGCCGCCTGCTCGACCGCCAGGACGACTACCTGCGGTTCACCCAGGACTGGCGGGTACCCCCTGACAACAACGGCTGCGAACGCGACATCCGCATGACCAAGCTGAAGCAGAAAGTATCCGGCTGCCTTCGGACTCTCACCGGCGCCCGCCAATTCTGCGCGATACGCAGCTACCTATCCACCGCAGCCAAGCACGGGCTCAGCTTCTTCGACGTCCTCGTCATGCTCACCGAAAACCGGCCCTGGATACCCTCCGCTGCCTGATCACACCCTGCTGATCGCGGCACCTGACCAGTTACGCTGCCACCTGGCCTGTACGCCGCCGACGGAGGGTGTATCTGCAGTGGGAGATCACTGCAGCGCACTGCAGTCGTGTCCCGGACGGGCACCGTGCCGATGCTGGCAACTGCCTGTCACCAACGCGATGGCTCAAGCGCGCGCGTAGCCGCCTGTTATGCGCGGAAACACCCTCTTCGATCTGGCTCGTTGGAGGCGCGCCTAACAGGATCTTCTGTTGCTCGCTATTCCTGGCGAATTCGCGGCGAAGTTTAGCGGCCTGGAACTGTATCGCCTGGTCACGAGCTTGTGAGACTGATCTGCGGCAGATCTTTGCGGCTATCGGCAGGAGACTCGATGCTATGGCAGGGCCGGGCATGGTGCTGTGGTCATTGGTCTGCGGCAGCGCCAGATGTAGGTCGCGCTGGTCGGCCGCGTGGACGTGGTGGCACATGTGCGTGAGGGAGCCCGGTGCGGCGACGCGCCCGTGCGGGACGGCCTCGATCCGGCCGCGGTCATACCTGGCGTCTGTCCGCAGCGCGGCCATGCTGACCGCGCCCGGTCAGGATGGGCGCCCAGCCGGAAGCAGTGGCCCTATAAGGCGTGGAGCAGGTCGTAGGTGCAGTCCAGGCCGACCGTCATCTTCACGGCCTGTTCCTTGAATTCCGGAGTGTAATACTTTCCTTTCGCCATTTCCGCCGTCCCCTTTCAGGGAAGGTCTTATTGATCTCCCTGTCGGGAACTCGGAGGCACCCTCAACTATTCATCTGGCTGTGGCTGGCGGGGTCCATATCGGCCGTGCTGACGGTTTGCGGCGGAGGGCATTGCGCCTGCAAGAGCGGGTCGGGTATCCGGTCGCCGAGTCGCAGCAAGCCGGCTCCGGTCAGTGCTACCGCCAAGGCACCGCCCCACCAGACGGCGTCGGGTGAGGTTGCGAGCAGCGCGCCGCCGGCTGCGGGGCCGAGGGCCACGCCTGCCGTGAAGCTGAGGCCGTAGAGCGACATGTAGCGGCCGAGCAGATGCGGCGGTGCGAGGTCGGCGACGATTGGGCCGAGCACGACGAACTGTGCGCACTCACCGAGCGCGATCACGATCGCGACCCCGGCCAAGACGGTGGTGGCGGTGAGCGTCGAGCTCGTTAGCGTTGCGAGCAGGACCGCGAGCAGGCCGATTGCAAATAGCGCGCTGGTCGCGGCAAGAGCGTGTGT
>Ga0070735_10000910_pt1 | contig 29930 bp, 19 predicted proteins | sample Coa_R1_FD_66443 | JGI IMG/M metagenome (GOLD analysis project Ga0070735, IMG submission 66443) | Surface soil microbial communities from Centralia Pennsylvania, which are recovering from an underground coalmine fire - Coalmine... | ecosystem: Environmental > Terrestrial > Soil > Unclassified ...
AAAAATTCCAAATAAAAACCGACTTGCTAAAAGAAGGCACGAACACCGCGCCACAGTAGATCGATTTGAAATTGGAGCGGGAGACCGGGATCGAACCGGCGACATCCAGCTTGGGAAGCTAGTGTTCTACCACTGAACTACTCCCGCTCAATACGGCACTAAGCTGATGATAACACCAGAGTTCCAAACTTTGTCGACCAAAATACGAGGAGCCTAGAGCCTTGCTTGTCTAACAGCGACAATTATAAGATCCCGGAAATTCCGGTAAGCCATCTATTGTAGTTACATTGCATTTCGAGTTTGTACTGCATTTCGAGAATTGGATCGTTGGATCTTAGTAGTTTGTTAATTTTGAGCGCAACACATTGTAGGCGCGTCAAATTAATGAGCCATGGCAAGTTGTTTCGTCAGATCAAGTGCTACCTGGTTGGGCATCAATAAAGAAGCACGGAATAAGCGTCCTCCCGGAAAACATCGATGTTCTTGACGACGATATCTTTAAATTGATTTCCCTTTGTCCCACAACAAGGGCTGCTGGAATGACAACGCAGTTGTTCTGAATCTGACCCAAACTTGTGGTTCTGGGGCTTTCATTGTTGATCCCGTGGATGTGGATTAAAATGTCGGCCTGAAATGTGGCTGAGGTGGGAAGATGAAGCGCGATGTACACCCTGCGCGAATCTGGCTCGAGGCCCCAGGACAGAATCGAGTGCGTCGTCAGCACCGAAGTAGAATACTGTTGGGACGATGTTCTCAACTGCTGAGCTTCCGGCCAGTCGAATTCCTTGCGTCGGTTGCACCACCCCGTTCAGGCAACATTCATTTTCATCAGCTACGATTGGTGGGCTACTGAAGCACAAATCCGCAAAGGAAGGTGCGTCGTGAAAGGAATCTTTCTACTTTCGGCAGCCATGGTCATCTCGGCGATCGCGGCGAAGCCGCAAGCTCAAACACCCGTTGCAACTCTCAGGAAAATTGCGGCATTCGATTTGCCAGGGCCGCCTGGCAAACGTTTTGACTACCTGACGATTGATCCTGATGATCGCTATTTGATCTCGGCGCACCTGGCCGCTGGGCAGACATACGTGATCGATTTACGCACAAATAAAGTTGTTGCAACGGTCGTGGACACCCCTGGGGCAGAAGGTGTCGAGTACGTACCAGAGTTGAAGAAGCTCTATACCTCAAACGCCGGTGACAACACGATTGGCGTCGTAGACATGCGGCAAATGAAAGTTGTCAAGAAGATACCGACGGAGCGCAAGCCCGATGGAAGTGCTTACGCAACTCCATTTCACAAATTGTACGTTTCGGATGAGCGGGGCAAAGCTGAGGTGGTCGTTGACGTGATGAAAGACGAGATCCTGAAAACGCTTCACTTCGATAGTGAGACGGGAATGCCGCAATATGATCCAGTCGCGAAGAAGGTGTATATAAATTTGCAGGACCAGAACATCTTCGCTGTCATCGATCCGGCGACCGACGAAGTCGTTGCGCGCTACCCGGTCGGCCGTTGTAAAGGCAACCACGGCATGACGCTTGATCCGGAGCACCATCGTGCGTTTCTTTCATGCGAAGAAAATAACCTGATGTCCGTGTTCGATCTCGATAGACACGAACCGATTGCTTATCTCCCAATGGCGGGAGGGGCAGATGTGATCAAGTTCGATCCCGGATTAGAACGCATATACGTCGCGTGCTATAGCGGAGCGATCTCGGTATTTCATGAAGATGACCAGCAGCACTATCGCAAGCTTGAGGATTTCAAAGTGCCACACGCCGTACACAGTCTGGCGGTAGACCCGGAAACGCATCGCGTTTATACCCCGGAGCAGGAGGAAAACGGAAAGGCTGTCGCTCGGATGGTCGTTTATGAGGCTATGATTCGAAAGTAGGACGACATCCCAACTTTGGGATCAGAATCAGCGGTTCTTGAATGCTAGGGTGTCATTTGCGGCCCGACTTTACGGACGCAATATTCGAGCCATATCAGGCAGATCGCGACCAGATCAAAAACCGTCAGTGCTACCAGGCCAATACCGCCTGTCAGGCGAAACGATAAATTTGATAAGCAATGAATCCCCCAAACACCACAATCGGGAGCGGATAGCCCCAGAGTTTGTTTTTGAGCCGCAACCGCGAACATTTTTATCACCCCGTGGCTGAGCAGATAAATTGCCATGAATTGTTCGCCGCTGACGGATCGGCGGGCTGCTGCGTGGCGGAGGTGATTCGCAACCAAATCGCGTGGATCCTCGGTAATCTCATCCTGGGTGAGAAGGACTGTGAATCGAACAATAAAGGAAGGACTGGTAAGCCAGAGGGCGATCCCACCGGTAATCTCAAAAAGCGCATCCAGCCCTTTTAAGAGTACGCTAGTGCGAAAAGGAATTCTCGGAGGGCAGATTTGTTAAACTTCTTCGGCATCTCATTCTTCGTGTTCTCTGGGCCGAAGCGTATCTTTCGACTCAAGAGCTCTGCCATGCAGATTTGACTACCACCTCGTGGAGTTTTAGACTCGTTTTCATTGCGATGCGCAAGACGTTGCTACATTCGGCGGCCCTAATCATATTGACCGGAATGCTCGGGGGACAAATAACCGAGCTGTTCGATCACTGGGATCCGCCGTTGCAGACAGGGCGAGATGTGGACTACACCGTCGTCATCATTGCAGCGTGCCTTGGAGTGGTTTTCGCGGTTGGCAAGAGGCTCGTATCTTTGGGCAAACGGCTGTTGATGCCGGCGAAATCGATCGGACTTGTCAGGCAGCCGTTCTCTGGGTTCCAACGCATTTCGCCCGAGCCACTCGCGACAGGTCCCCCGATTTCAGGTCTTTCTCCACTGCGAATTTAGTGCTTTCTGCTGTGCTGCGAACTGCTGAGGCCAATGTGCCTTGGCTCGTTTCCAATTTGCGCAGCGGAGAGCCATGCAGATTTCCAAGAACATCGTTGTAATTCTCCTCATCAGCACAATCCTAGGCGGTTGCGCGGTTCAGCAGTATCACCCCGCACCAATTTCGACTGCCGAAAATTCCGAGTCCCTAAGCTCCCGCACTCTACAGGACAATGGCCTACGAGCCTTTCTGCGGGACAGGCTGCCTGGAAATGCGCGAGAGTGGCCGCTCAGAGAATGGAGCTTACCGGAGCTAACTTTGGCAGCGTTCTACTACAACCCCAGTTTGCAAATCGCTCGCGATCAGGTTGCGGAAGCTGACGCTGCAATCGTTTCCGCACGCGCGCGCCCGAACCCAACCATTCAAGGCGATCTGGGCGGAGAGACTGCTCCGGAAAGCCCCTGGATTGCAGGCGCGGGATTCTCGCTTCCAATTGAAACTGCTGGGAAACGACGATATCGCACAATCGAAGCGCAACAGCTCGCGGATGCTACGCGATGGAACTTGGCAAGTACGGGATGGGCAGTTCGCGCCCTGGTCCGGAGCGCCCTCCTGGAATATCTAGCGGCCAATCGCAGTCTGCACTTGCTCGAAGAGGAAGAGCGCCTTCGGGCGGAGCAGGTCCAATTGCTGGAACAGCGGCTGACGGTGGGCATGATTTCCCGACCTGAAGTCGACACGGCCCGCATCCAGCAAACGCAAACGCTCTTGGCCGTCCAAACGGCCGAGGGACGAATGTCGCAGGCCCAAGCTTCTCTTGCCGCGGCGATTGGGGTACCCGTCGCCGCTCTCAGTGATGTCAACGTCTCCTGGCCAAAGTTCGATCAGCCGCCCAGCGCGGAGTCGCTAAAACCCAATCAAATCCAGAATGATGCTGTCCTGAACCGAATAGACATACGCAAGGCGCTCGCGAATTACAGCGCGGCCGATGCTACCCTTCGCTTGGAGATCGCGCTTCAGTACCCCAACATCGACCTCGGCCCAAATTACGCTTTTGAGGAGGGCGTGCATCTATTTTCAATTGCGACGAACCTCGTCCTGCCCGTTCTCAATCGGAACCAGGGACCGATCGCCGAGGCTGCAGCTCGCCGTGATGAATTGGCCCACCAAGTGCTCTCGGTACAAGCCGCCAGTGTTGCCGCTAGCGAACAAGCTTTGGCCAAATACACAGCGGCGCTGAATCAGCTAGTTGAGGCACGGCGGCTCATGCAGCAGTCGCTGGCGCAAGAGCAGGCAGTGAATCAATCGTTCACGGCTGGACAGAGTGATCGAGTAGCACTAAACGGCACGCAACTTCAGACGGGAGTCACACGGATTGCCGAGTTCGATGCGCTTGTAACCGCGCAGCAAGCGCTTGGCGATCTCGAAAACGCGGTGCAAAGGCCGCTTTTGCTGGGCGACATTCAGCCATTATCGCCGCAAACATTCGCGCTCGAAGCTCCGAAGGGGAAATGATCGTGAGCAAATCTCTCAAATGGCTAGTTGGAATTTTGATCGCCTTTACCGCGATGTCGATCGTAACGGTTGTCTACGTATCGGCGAATCACTCGGACACGGATGAAGACGAGCAGGAAGCAGTCAAGACGCCTTCGCATGTCTCGGTGAAAAATGGGATTGCGGTTATCGCTCTCGATGCGGCAACACAAGCGCGCGAGGGAATCCGAGTAGAACCTCTAAGCGAAAGCACCAGGCGCACCGAACTCCCCGCAACGTCCGTCTTGCTACCGGTCACTAATCTCGCGGCGCTGCGCAACAACTATGTCGCCGCACGAACGAAGGTTGAACGCGATCGAGTGGATCTGGCCACATCGCGCAACCAATATGAACGGATAACAACGCTTTATGACGAAAACCAGAACATGTCGCTGCAGGCGATGCAGAGCACCGAAGCGACGTATCGCAACAACCAGTCCCAGGTCACGGCGGACGAGCAAGATGCGAACCTGCAACTCGACACTATTGGTCAAAGCTGGGGAAGCTTAGTCGAGAAATGGGTTTCGACCAACAGTACCATCCTAAATGCTGTTCTGGACCAACGCGAGTTTCTCGCGCAAGTCATCTTTCCACCCGGTGAAATCGGTACCGCGCCCAGGACTTTGTCGATCACAATACCGGGAAACCAATCCATCGAGGCGCGGCTGGTTTCGCCGATGCCGCAAGTTAATCCGCAAATCCAAGGGATCAGTTATCTGTACCTCATTCCTAGCCGGCCAGGTCTGGCGTTAGGGATGAATCTCGCAGTGCTGGTGCCTGTTGGTCGTCCAGTCAAGGGCACATTCGTTCCACAAAGCGCGGTCGTTTGGTGGCAGGGCAAAGCCTGGGTTTACGAAGCAACTTCGCCGAGAACCTTCACCCGCCAGGAAGTGCCAACTGAAAATCCCGTCAACGGCGGCTATTTCGTCCCCGGCTCGACATTGACTTCCGGGACGAAAGTGGTGACTGCGGGCACCCAGGCGCTACTGTCCGAAGAGTTCCGCAGCGAAATACAGCAGGAGAGCTGACGAACGATGCTGACTGCCATAGTTCGGTCATCGCTGCTGCACCGGGGCGTGGTTGTTGCGCTCGCCTGTCTGCTGCTCGGGTATGGGGTGTATTCGCTGAAACAGGTAAAGTACGATGTTTTTCCCGAATTCTCTCCGCCGCAGGTTGTGATTCCCACGGAATCGCCGGGCCTCTCTCCCGAACAGGTCGAGTTGCTGGTCACGCAGCCGGTCGAGAATGCGGTGAATGGCGTGTCCGGCGTGCAGTCGGTACGGTCAACCTCGACTCAAGGGTTGTCAGTTGTTACGGTCGTCTTTGATGACAACACGAACATTTACTTGGACCGTCAAGTTGTGACCGAGCGGGTTGCGCCCCTGACTGGTTTATTGCCAGCAGGGATCACGCCGACCATCGCGCCGCTTACGACGGCCACGAGCGTCGTGATGGTAATCGGATTGACCTCACCCACGAAATCTCTGATGCAACTACGTACGGTTGCGGATTGGACTGTGAAGTTGCGCCTGCTTGCAGTTCCCGGTGTGTCCAAGATCGCAGTTCAGGGAGGTGACGAGAAGCAGTACCAGATACAGATCAATCCTCAACAACTCATACAGCACCAGGTCGGATTGAACGAAGTGGTGGCGGCGACCAGCCAGGCTACGGGAATCCGCGGCGCGGGATTCGTTACCACTCCCAATCAGCAAATCATCCTGCAATCAGAAGGGCAGGCAATCACTAGCGCCGAATTGGCGAAGACGGTTGTCCTGCAGCGCGACGCTGCCAACCTCACGCTGGGCGATGTAGCGCACGTGACGGAAGCTCCAGCACCGCGTCTGGGTGCAGCAGCCGTCATGGGCCAGCCCGCGGTCATGCTGATGATCTCGGCGCAGTATGGGGCCAACACCCTTGAAGTCACGCGCGATATCGATTTCGCGCTCGCCCAATTACGGCCGGCGCTCGAAAAAGAGGACATTCACCTGGATTCGCGTATCTTTCGTCCGGCGAGATTCATCGATACTGCGCTACACAACCTGCGCACATCACTGATCATCGGCGGAATTCTCGTTGTGATTGTCTTGTTCCTCTTCCTGTTCAACTTCCGCACGGCGGCGATCTCCTGTACCGCGATTCCGCTTTCGCTACTGGCCGCGACCATCATCATCGACCGCCTCGGATATACGCTGAACACCATGACCCTGGGCGGCATTGCCATTGCAATTGGCGAGGTTGTGGACGACGCGGTCATCGATGTCGAGAACATCTACCGCCGCCTGCGGGAAAATCGCGCACTCGCTCAGCCCCGTCCTATTTTTTCAGTCGTGCTGGATGCTTCGATGGAGGTCCGCAGCGCCGTGGTTTATGCCACGTTCGCGGTAATTCTGGTTTTCTTCCCTGTGCTGACAATGAGCAGAGTAGCAGGAAAAATGTTCTCTCCGCTCGGAGTGACCTACATCTGGGCGATTCTCGCCTCGCTGATCGTCGCTCTTACCGTCACGCCAGCTTTGGCAATGATCCTGTTACCTCGGGGCGAATTGCGCACGGAAGAACCGCCACTCGTACATTGGCTCAAACGCCGATATGAAGGCTTGCTCACTCAGGTGGAAAAATATCCCAAAGCGGTCGTGGGTGCTGTTGCGATTCTCGTGTTTGCAGCCATCCTGGCGATTCCATTTCTGGGCGGCGAATTCCTCCCCAGCCTTCGCGAAGGGCATTTCATTGTGCACATGACCGCCATGCCAGGCACTTCGCTTGAGCAATCCATGCGCCTAGGGGGCCGCGTGACGGCGGCACTGGCGGAAATACCGTATGTCAGGGAAGTTGCCCAGCGTGCCGGCAGAGCCGAAGCATCGGACGACTTTTCTGGCACCCATAGCAGCGAAATCGAAGTGGATCTGAAAAATCTCAACGGGTCACAGACCGACAAAGCTTTGGCTGACATCCGGCAAACTCTGACGAAATTTCCGGGTCCGGTGTACTCCGTGAATACATTCCTGACCGAACGTATGGATGAAATCCTTTCGGGATACACCGGCGCCGTGGTAGTCAATATCTTTGGCTCCGATCTGGATCAATTCGATCAGCAGGCGAGACGCGTGGCCGGCGTGCTGGCGAAAATCCCCGGAGAGCGTGATGTAACGATCCAGTCGCCGCCAGGGATGCCACAAGTTACGGTCCACCTTCGGCCTGCCGAGGTAGCACGCTGGGGATTCGATCCGGTTCAGGTGCTGGACGTAATCCGGACGGCGTTCGACGAAGACGTGGTGGGCCAAGTTTATGAGGGCAATCAAGTGTTTCCCCTCGCCGTAATACTCAACCCGGTGGACCGTGAATCCGTATCCTCCATTGCGGCCCTGCCCATTCGCAGTCCTCAAGGAAACTACGTTCCGTTGCGTCAGATTGCTGATGCGTACGAGAGTTCAGGCCGTTACGCAATCTCACACATCGGAGCGCGCCGCGTGCAGTCAGTCACCTGCAACGTCGCGGGGGGCAACGTCGCCGGATTCGTAAATATCGCCCAACAGCGAATTGCGCGCATGGCGCTTCCCGCCGGGGTTTACGTCGAATTCGCTGGGACGGCGCAAGAACAAGCCCGCTCAGAACGCGATCTGCTGGTCCACGCAGTTATTGCCGGAATCGCTATCGTCATTCTGCTTTCCATCGTGATGCAGAATTACCGCAATCTGCTGTTGGTACTTGCGAATCTCCCGTTTGCGCTGGTGGGCGGCGTGCTGATTGCCCTGGCGACGGGCGGGACGCTATCGCTGGGTTCGTTGGTTGGTTTCGTCACATTATTCGGAATCACTTTGCGCAATTCAATCATGTTGATATCTCATTACGAGCACCTAGTCCAGGTAGAGGGGGAACAATGGAACTGGCACACCGCGCTGCGCGGCGCTTCGGAACGGCTAGCTCCCATCGCTATGACCGCGTTGGTCACCGGACTCGGCTTATTGCCATTGGCAATCGGCAGCGGAGCTCCTGGACGAGAAATTGAAGGGCCAATGGCAATCATCATTCTCGGCGGACTGGTAACTTCGACCGCTCTTAATCTCCTCGTGCTGCCAACATTGGCGCTCCGATACGGAAAGTTTGAGCAGATTCCTTTCGGTCTAGAGGGGGCACGATGAATATCACACTCCTTAAGATTCTCTGGAGTCTGGGCAGGTAGAGCCTGGCTAAACAACAAGATAATTGCAACAACAAGTGTGATAAATGGGGGAGGGAATAGCCTTTTTGGCCTTCTACGATTCCTTGCCAGATTCTCTGGTGTTAGTTCCTTGTGCACAGACAGCCTCATCACTGCTCGACATCCAACTCAGTCCTTAACCGAGACGGGTGTTATGACAACAGGTAAGTCGCCCGCCACCAACTTCCATTCCGCATCACGACAAAGGAATAGGCGCGTCCACAATTACAGTGGATTCTTACGAGTGATCTTGAATGTAAAGGCATAATCGCAGGGCTTGCTTTTCGGCGTTTCTACCACCAGCCCGTCCTTTGTCATCTCCCACTTAAGATCTTTACCGTCGCCGAGCATAGTGATCGAAACGATTTCACTCGGATACAATCCTGCCCAGGTTCGTCCTCTGGGGGCTAAGCTCTTAATCAATGCCTTCTCGCCCGGCCAGTCAAGGGCAATGGCGTACAGACAGTCAGATTTCACGGTAAAGCGAATATCCTGGGCCGTATATTTCATGTCGTTACTCTCGTTGAACGACCCGGTTTTTTCCAGTTGAGTCGGTCCTTCCGCCGCTATGAGCCACGGGGTAGTTCCATAGATCGCTTCGCCGTTAACCTGCAACCACTGCCCGATGCCGCGCAGTCGATCTTTGGCCTCATCCGGAATGGTGCCATCCGGCTTGGGACCGACATTCAAGAGCAAGTATCCGTTTTTGCTGATACGATCGACTAAATTATCCACCAGGTTATCGACGGACTTAAAACCCGCTTCGGGACAGTATGCCCAGGCTCCCTGGTCATCCACGGTCGAGTCCGTGATCCAATCGTTATAGGTCAATTCGCGTTCCTGACCTAGCTCCAGGTCGAGAACTCCTGCCATGGGGACGAGATTATGCTTCTTGTAGGTCACTACCACGTCCTTCTTTCTCTGCGCTGCCTTGTTGTAGTAGTAAGCCAGCATGTTCTTCTTGTAAGTCTCATGCACCAACTCCAAACCAAAATCGAACCAAATCATATCGGGATCGTAGTTGTCGATCACCTCGATGATTTTGCCTTGCCACCGATCAAGGTACTCCTTAGTAGGCAGAGCATAAGGCTCGTGTATAAAACCATATAAACCTGAATAGCGGGGATCTGAACTATCCAAACGCTTGTCAGTAGTTGGGAAATAGAACCAGTTCGCGGCGTGATGGAAAGCAGTGACAAACTTCATGCCATTGCGCTTTATCGATTTCGAGAGCTCGCCTACAACATCTCTCTTGGGCCCCATTCGGGCGGCATTCCACTCCGAATACTTTGTATTCCACATCGAGAACCCATCGTGGTGTTCGGCGACGGGACCGGCAAAGCGCGCACCCGCGCTCTTGAACAACTCTGCCCATTCTTCGGGATCGAATTTTTCTGCTGTAAATCTTGGAATCAGATCCTTATAGCCGAATTTATCGACTGGACCATAGGTCTGCTCCCAATGCTTTCTCTCGGCAGAGTCGGGCTGCCAGTAAACCTTGTTTGCGTACCAGGTAACGTTCTTTCCGACCCCGTGGACCGAATAGACTCCCCAGTGGGTGTAAATTCCGAACTTGTTGTCCCTTAACCATTGTGGCGAAGGCAAGCGCCTTAATGAATTCCAGGTTGGGGTAAATCCACCCGAATTTTCCATCAAATCGGTGTTCTTGGCGGCTGCACTCTCAATCAAAGGCAACGGTGAATTGGTGAGCAAGGATCCTGCTGAGACGGCGCAGCCGACCGTCAGTAACTCACGCCTTGTAACTCTCATTCTTTAATTCTCCTGTCGCGGCGGCAGCCAATGCGGTTTCATATTGGTCCAGCCACTTCGGTCAACCGAATAGTAGTAGCGCTGCACGCCAGTGTCAAGCATCCTCGCGGGCAAGCACCAACGATCTCGTCGTGACAGCAGGCGTCTGGCAGGGCCCCTTGAGGACTGGTCGAGCCAATAACGCAGCCGGGGAAACGACGAATTCCTTCATCAGTGGCTCGACGCAGGGCTACTTCCCTTCGTCGAATTCTAATAGGATTGGTTTCGTCGATTCCATTGCGAGCCACGCGACAAGGTCGGTGGCTTCCAGATGGGGCACAAACCCGTAGCGGAAATTCGCTCCACGCGCGACTGCTTTGCCATCTATTCTCAGCTTGGGCCCCGAGTCTCCCCAGTTCTTGATCACAAACGCCGGGTTCACCAGCGGTGACTCGGAACTCGCCTTCAGCGAGAGCCGGATTAGAGAAACCGTCGTGCCCGGCTCACGAACGATCACGAATGCCCGCTGCGTTGGGTCGTATCCCTTGCTTTCAAATCCCTCTCCGGCGAGTACCACACTCGGCGGCGAAAGCCAGGACTTAGCTAAGGGAACCAGTTCTGCGGCGGACTTCGTTGTCAATCCATGCAGCAGAAGTTTCGTCATTGAATCTGGGGTCTGGGCGTATGGGTCCCAATAAATGTGGGACAACGATGAACTCGACGCCCGATCGGGCGCGACCGCGGAAATGCCGCTCGACCTTACCTGGGCCACAGGCCAGTGGTTCCACCACTCAAACATCGAGTAAGTTGGCTCCCCGGTATATGCCTTCATTGAGGAATGGACTGGTGAAACAATCTGGAACGGTTTCCAATTGGACTTGAGATTAACTACCTGGATGTTTGGGTTCTCAGGCTTTTCCATGTTCTTGGCCGGGGGACCGTTTTCCCAGGAATAGGTCGCAGTTTCGCCCTTCATGTTGCCAACGGTCAGCGCATCTGGTTGGATATTGTCCTCCGGGCGCTGTCCCGGGCCGTTGACAATAATAGTTTCCTGGAATTCGTGCCAATTCTTGAAGTTCGACGTCCACAAGACTTGCTTGCGAACCGCCACTCCATCCGGATAGATAGTGAAGTATTCGTCAGCCCAGTCAGTCCAGCCCGTACTCGGATCAGGGTTCGCGCACGCGTAATTCACCACTTCGCACAGGCCGTAGCGCCAGTGAACAATTGCCCGTGCGTCGGTGCTTTCAAGGATGCGAACATGGGAATATCGGTTCTGTTTGTCCGACATCGGTTCGCAATCTTCGCCTCCCGGGCAGTCGATCTTGCCACCGGTTTCCACGAATTCGTCTGTGTACCATTTATTATTTTCAGTGACCCAGTCTCCGCCATAGTTGGTGCCTTGCCAGAACACCATGCGAATGGGAGACTTGTCGAACCGAACTACAATGTCCGAATCCGGGCCTACTCGCCGCGGCTCGTCCCACATCTCGTCATACTTCAGGGTCGTGTAAAAAGCGCCGAAACGTCCGGTGCCCGGCGGACCTGACGGCAGAGACGGCCAGGGAAGCGCTTCTCCATTTGGCGGATGAACCTCGGCATAATCTTTACCGATCTCCTCTGCAGTCAGACTACGATCATAGATTCGCAGTTGATCAAGAATCCCGTCGAACGAATACCGAACCGGAATCTTGGGATGGATCCATTGCGCAGGAAGCACCGGATCGCAAACCCGGCCGATCACCAGGTCTTCGCGATCAGCGGGCATCAGATTTCCTTGCAACGGAAAATTGCCGACAGATTTGCCGTCCATGTAAATCGCCATGCCTTTGGTTGGATCGTAACTTCCGGCGATGTGGGACCACTTCTTCAGTGGGAGTTGAGATCTCGAAACCAGCGACCACCACTGACCACCGACAGCAACTTTCAATCCGAGGTGGCCGAATGAATCGATTCCGAAAAAGTAGCCGGCTTGTTCTTCCCGGCGACGCTCCACGATCGGAACCCAATTCCAGGGATAGGTGTTGACCGCAACCCATACATCCACGGTCACACCGGCAGGCGTTTGCGGAACATTCTTGTGGCCGCGGGTGATTACCGTGCTTTCTCCGTCGAATCGCAACCCCTTCCCAGACACGCCGGCCACATGTTTGAATGAACCTCCGATATTGTCATCTAGGCCGCTGACGGAGTCATGCGCGAACTGCCCAGTGCCCTCATCGAACGTCCATTCGGCGACCGGACCGCGTTGAGCCAGGGCAAAGGTTGAACTGCAAATCAGGAGCCAGACTGCCGCCAAAAGCCTGGGTTTCATGCCGCACCTCTTCTCCAGGTTCTAAATTTGTGTCGCATGCTTGCTTCTACCTCGGCGCCAAACGGTCCGTGTCAGCAGCGAATGGAATAAAACTCCGTGCCGTTCTTTTCCAGGATTGCATGTTGTTCGCTGGTAGAAAGCCGGCCGATGTAGTCGGCTTCCAGTTTAATGACTGATGTGTAGTCTGCCGCCAAGGTGCAAACCGGCCAATCCGATCCAATCATGAGCCGCTTCGGACCGAACGCATCAAGTACAACGTCGAGGTAAGGCTCAAGGTCCTGCGCAGTCCATGAACTCCAATTAGCTTCAGTGACCAGCCCGGAAATTTTGCAATAAACATTGGGAAACTCTGCCAGGCGCTTTAGATCGCGCGCCCACGGCTGCATTTCTCCGGCTCTGACTGGAGGTTTCGCGATGTGGTCAAGCACGAAAGGTTGCTCTGGAAACCGCTTTACTACATCGCAAGCCACGGGAAGGTGCCGAGGAAAAAGCAGCAGGTCGTAAGTTAGACCGAATCGCTTCAGTTGACCTAGTCCTCTGATGAAGCTTTCCTGCAACATGAATTTGTCGTACGGTTCGTCGTGCACGACATGGCGGACACCGCGAAACTTGTGGTGTTGGCTCAGTTGCTCAAGTTGCTCAACGATGTGATCGGAACTGAGGTCTACCCAGCCCACGACTGCGGCAATGAAGGGATATTCGTCCGCGAGTTGCAAGAGCCATGTACTCTCTTCGAGGCATTGCCGCGCCTGTACCGCGACTGTAGAAATGATTCCAGCTGCGTTCATCAGCGGCAATAAGTCAGGGGGTAGGTGATCTCTGCGAAGTTTGTCCATGCCAGAGGTCATCCACACGTACTCTCGTTCGTTATATTTCCAAAAATGCTGATGGGTATCGATTTTCATCGTCTCAACAAGTTTCAATCCCGATTTGTGTAACTTCCGAAAATAATGCGTAGTACAGGGACCTCGCCGGCCTCGACGAGGCCCTCAACCCTCAACTGAAGATGCAATAAAGAATAGCGACTGTCACTGCCAGCACGCTCGCGATCAATCGCGGGTCTCGTCGCCCTCTGAAGGGTTCCTGAGTGACGGACGCCAACGGATGACTCCAGGTAAGGCCATCCACCGATTCAGGCGGAGGCGGCGGAGTCAGTAGAGTGACCACGACGTAAGTCACGCTGCAGATGCAAAACATCCACCACGCCTGCATCATGAAAGGAATGCCCCAGCGGTGCGTGATTATCTTCTCCGTGCCGAATGCCGGAAGATCTAGAAGGAACGCAACCACTCCGAGGGCGAATCCGGAAATCAGCGTGTAGAGCGACGCTTGCTTGGTCCCACGGCGCCACAGCACACCCCACAGAAATACCACAGTGATAGGAGGAGCCAAGTCCGCCGCAATTGCGTTAATGGCTTCAAAGATGCTCGAGTACCGACCGCCTTGGGTTGACCACGCCATCGCAAGCAGCATGACGAGAACTGAACTAATTCGGCCAATCGTCACTTGTGCCTTGTCGGAAGTGCTGGGCCGCAGCCGCGCCACGATGTCAACCGCAACGAGGGTTCCGATGCTGTTGAGGGCGGCCGCCACTGCGCTCATGAGAGCGGCCAAAACTGCCGCAGAGATCACACCGCGCACTCCGGTCGGGATCAATTGCTCAATGAGCACGGGCAGGGTCTGATTGCTGGCGGTCCCGATGATGTCGTGAAACAGCACATAGGCGATGACGCCGGGTAGAACTAGCAGAAACACGGGCAGTATCTTAAGGAAGCCAGCGAAGAGGGGACCCAGTTGAGCATCTTCCGTAGATCGCGCCCCCAATACTCTTTGAACGATGGTTTGGTCAGTACACCAATACCATATTCCAAGAATCGGGTATCCAAGCAGTACGGCATACCAACTTAGACCCGCGGAGTCGTGAGTGTGCAGCATCGATAATTGCGCCGGCTTCGCCGCGGCCTTAAGTTGTGCCAGGGTATGTATTCCGTGGCTGGGCAACGCCGCCAGCGAAAACGCCAGAATAAGTAGTGCCCCCAATATAAGAATGGCGGTATTAACGGTCTCGGTAATGACGACGGCTCGCAGGCCGCCCAGCACGGTATAGATACCGACGACGGTAGAGATGATTACGATCGAAGTGACGACGTTAATTCCAAAAAAGCGCTGGAAGACTGCTGCGCCAGCGTAGAGGCTGATTCCAATGTGAATGAAAACGGCGGCTACGATCGCCATAAAAGCCAGGAACGAACGCGAAGCTGGGCTATAGCGACGCTCGAGAAATTCCGGTAACGTCGCGATGCGGGTGCGAAAATAGAACGGAGCGAACACGAGCGAAAGCAGAATGAGCGTGTAGGAAGCCATCCATTCGAAGTTTCCCCATACCAGACCCTCGTTGTAACCCGAGGCTGTAAGTCCGACTAGGTGAATCGTGGAGATGTTCGAGGCAAATAGCGCCGCTCCAACAAATGGCCACGAAAGCGAGCGTCCAGCTAGGAAAAATACATTGCCCGTAATGTTGAGTCGCCGGACCGACAGCAAGCCAATGGCTAATATGCCGAAGAGATAGAGGAGAATGATTGCGATATCAAAGGGCGGAATGGTCAGGGTAGCCTGGATGGCATAGCTCATCGGGAAGATCCCGCCTTCAGGGTGCCGCAATGACTGATGTCGTTTGGATGGGCCAATGTGACCGCGAACTGTAGCACCCGGATATTTAAAAAGTCAAGAAAGTTTTCCAATTGGTTGTCCCGGGGGCTCGCAAAAGTCCGAAGTTGGGCTGATAACAGCTCAATTATGCGCCACGGCCTGGTTTCTTTATTGCTTGACGGCGAAACAGACATGCTCATACAATGCAGCCACGTATGGCTGGACCAATCATGGGAACCAGCCTCTTGCTTTCATTATTATGCGAAGAATTCTGTTGAATGCTCCAGGTGAGTTTATCGATGTCGCGGTGCCGCGCCCAATACCTGAGAGAGGACAGGCGCTGGTGCGGGTTCGTCGAGTCGGGGTTTGTGGAAGTGACTTCCATGCTCTGGCCGGGAGACATCCGATCTATACGTATCCGCGGGTTTTGGGACACGAGCTTGCTGGAGAAATAGTCGAAGTACCTGAAAATGCGCGGGGGCTACGTCCGGGTGACAGGTGCGCCATTGAACCGTATATGAGCTGTGGACGATGCCGTACTTGCAAGATGGGCAGGACCAATTGCTGCGAACAGCTCCGGCTGATCGGCGTTCATGTGGATGGAGGTATGCAAGGTTTCTTGGCGGTTCCAATCGAGCTACTGCACAAGTCAAATCGACTCTCGCTAGATCAGCTGGCATTAGTAGAGACGTTAGGAATTGGAGCTCATGCCGTAGTCAGAAGTCAGTTGCGCCCCGGCGAATCTGCACTGGTGGTGGGAGCTGGCCCTATTGGATTGGCGGTGGGGCAGTTCGCAAGCGCGCTGGGAGCAACGGTGGCAATTGCGGAGATAAACAACTGGCGTAGGAAATTCGCCCATGAATTGGGCGTCGAAGTTCTAGCTGTGGCTGACGGGAGACTAGCTGACGTGGTTTTCGATGCGACTGGGAGTGCGATTGTGATGGGAGATAGCTTGAATCACGTTGCGCCTGGCGGGCGGCTTGTCTTCGTGGGACTCACTCGCGACTCCATAAAAGTCGACGACGCCCTGCTTCATCGAAGGGAAGTGACGATTTATGCCAGCCGAAACAGTTGCGGACAGTTTCCGTCGATTATAGGCATGCTCGAAGAGAACCGGATCACTACGGAGCCTTGGATTACGGATAGGATCACGCTTGACGAAGTACCTGCGCGTTTCAAGGAACTGGCGACAAAGGTCGGTATGATGAAAGCAGTAGTGGAAGTGCGGGATAGCGATCGATAGCGACCCGTTCTGATTGTCAATTGAACCGCGAGGTTGTTAACAATCCATTTGTAGGTAGTTCCCACCAGCGGAGCTGACTAGCTTTGCAGCTCTCTCCAAGCAGAAGGAAAGATCGATTATGGACTATCGCCTTCTCGGAAAGACCGGAATGAGAGTCTCCCGGCTCAGCTTCGGCGCCTCGTCTCTCGGCGGAGTTTTCCATTCCGTCGACGAATCTCAGGCCATTTCAGCTGTCCATACAGCGCTCGAATGTGGCATCAACTATTTTGACGTCGCGCCAGCCTATGGAGGAACACGGTCCGAGACAGTTCTCGGAAAAGCGTTTCGCGGGGTGAAGCGTGACAGATATTTTCTGTCCACTAAAGTCGGTAAATATACGAAGCCCGGCGCTTATGGCGAAGACACGCTCGACTACTCGCGCGCCCGCATTCGAAAATCGATCGAGGAGAGCGCTGAACGCCTGGGTACGGAATATTTCGATCTGATTCATATTCACGATATCGAATATAAGGACCGCAAATACACCGAGTGGGCCCTCACCGAAGGTTACGATTCGGTACTGGAGTTAAAGCGGGAAGGCCGGATTGGGGGCGTCAGCTTCGGAATTTATCCCATGGATTTATGGAGCAGGATTTTTAATTTTTTCGAAATAGATGCCGCGCTGGTACACAATCACTATTGTCTGAACGACACCCGGATTCTAGAATTAATGCCGCTCGCCGAGATTAAGGGAATCGGCATCATCAATGGCTCTCCTTTTGCCAGCGCGTTGCTTACGGAGCGCGGACCTGCCGCTTGGCATCCAGCGAATGCCCAGGACCGGGCGACTTTCAAAGCTGCGGCCGAGTATTGTCGAAGGCAAGGCAGTTCAATTGAAAGGCTGGCTCTGCAGTTTGCCAGCCAAAACTCACTTGTTGCCACCACTCTTTTTAGCTCCGCCAATCCAGATTCTGTGCGCCGCAATGTAGAATGGTATCAGGAGCCAGTGGACCGGCAACTTGTCGCAGAGGTGCAAAATATTTTGTCTCCGATTCGGGACAAACAGTGGAAATACTGACGCGCCATTGAATTGCTGTACCAATCGCGTGAATACCGCTAAAATGGCGCCTGTAGTTGATCGTTCAGCGCGGGAACCCATTTAAGCTGTCGATGCTCCATGGCCAGTTCGATACAAACTCGCCGGAATACAACCGGGGATACAAGGCTTACGGCCAAGATACTCGAGAAGATCAAGCGCCTTATTTCCACCGGAGCGGTTGTTCCGGGAGGAAAATTCCCTCCCGAGCGCGAGTTGGCGAAGGAGTTCGGCGTAAATCGGGCTTCCCTGCGGCAGGCCCTGAAGGTTCTTGAAATCATGGGTGTTTTGACCCAGCGTGTGGGTGACGGGACTTACCTAAGCGCGAGCGCGGAATCGACGCTCAAAGAACCCATTGATTTTTTGGTACTTTTGGACGATCTCTCACACCACGAATTATTCGAAACCCGGATGATAGTCGAACCGGAACTCGCCGCACGGGCGGCTCAACGCGCTACCGCCGAGGACCTAATCGGACTTCGAAGAGCGATTGGTGCTATGGAGCGTTGCCGGACGACACAAGAGAGGCTGGATGCAGATCTGGCATTTCATGAATGTATTTTTCGTGCCAGCGGCAATCGCATATGTCACCTGTTATTTAGAGTCATACATCGAAACTTGCTGACCAGCATGTCGCACCTATCAAAACGCGTTCCGCTTGACCGGCCATTGACCTTTCATAAACGGATCTATGAAGCAATTCAAGCTCGGGATTCTGAAGAAGCACGCCGCCAAATGCTGAACCATATCGGCGATACCAAAGAGTTGCTGGCCTCGACTAGACAATAACTATGGCTCCGATTTTAGATCGAAGCCCGAATGTTATTGATTGTGATAAACCTCTTTCATCATTGCCCATGACTGCTCTCCTGAAAGCGGAACCTGCATGGGGCCGGTCGTGCTAAGCCACTTTTGATTGCGCGGATCCGCACCCAGTTTCTTCATGTCCCCGTCGTAATCTGTGCCGGTGTATTCGTAATAACCGAACAAGTAATACTTTCCATCGTCCAAACGACGCATATAGATGGAGAAGTTATGCATGTGATATTTGTTCAGCAGATCGCGGACCCCGGGGTTCGACGCGGCGTGCAAGGATTCATAGGCGCTAATCTGGTCGGTCTTGATGCCAATTACCATACCGACCCTGCGCACCCGAGTGGATTCGGTGTTGGCGTAAATCGCCGCAACCAGAAAAGCTGCCACAAAACTGAGTACTATTGACAGTTTGATTGTTCTCATGGCTCCTCTGTCTACAATTTAAAATTGGGATCTCATGCTTAGGATCGCTCTAAGTAATAGTGTGCCACTGCTTTGGGAATGTGTCAGTCAATCCCCATTTCCCCATCTCGAAATTCTTGAAGCCGATTTTCAGCGCGGGCGACTCCGGGCGTACCTTGAAGTTGTGGTTGCCGGGGTCGATGAAAAGCGGATCTGCAAAAACCGAGTGCTGATCAAATCCAAGATCCTGCCATGCTCGCAGGTTGTACCGTTTCGCGTTGCGTTTTCCATCTTCTGAGCGCAACTGGTCTACCACCGCCTGGAATCCTCCTGCGGAACAATAAAAACAATTGTTATCGACGTTTTCCAGCCAGGGCCCTACAGCGGGGGGAGCGATCAACGAGTAGAACATCTGCGGCCACCACGGCCATCCCTCGGGCCATTTAGTACCGCCAGGATCCATGACGGTGATGTTGTTGAAGTACTGATCGTGATTGTAATTGTTTCCGACATGAAAACAGGGCGCCGCTTTGGACAAGTACCAGATGTTGTTGTAAACCCGCCGATATGCACCTTCGCGGAGCTTCATGCTTACCCCACCCACTGAGATATTGTTGTAGATCTCATAGTTCGAGGCGCCATCATCCAAATCGAGTCCCCAGCCTGATTTTTCGTTGAAGAAGTTATGACGAACTATCACCGGCTCCATGGCATCGACACGAGCTTCCCACACGTCAAGGCTTCGATCGCGAGTATAAGGTGCGTGAGACTGGGCCAGTGCCCAGCCGCGATCCCGGCCCCAGGCATTAAAAGGCCCGTGGTCACTGGTCTCACGAACGGTATCGTGTGTTGAGTTGTATTCAATGACATGTCCACCCCAGGTCCCATCGCCGATACAAATACCCGAACGCGGCATGTTGTAAATCAAGTTGTTACCGGCAGTGATACGTTTGGCGCGGGAGATGTAAACGCCGGCTATCTGCTTACCGTAGAAACCGCAATCGTGAATCAGATTGTTCTGGGCGCGGCATTCGTAGGGGAAGGCGCGCTGTGTTCCGTTTGTTTTTGCCAAGTCGCCAACAAAGCAGATCGCGCTGTCGCCTGATTCAGTAAATTTGCAGCCGGTCACCGAAAATTCGCGATTGTAGTTGTTGACGAACGCCCCGTTTCCACCGACCGCGTCAAACCAGGAATCTTCAATGGAGCAATTGCGCGTCCCTTCGGCGAAGACCGTGCCGCCACGATGAATCGCCCAGTCGCTAAGCGACGGAACCTCGTATGCCTCCATATATGTTGCGGCACTATGCGCAATGCGAAAGCCTCTTAAGCAGATATGCTGCACTGGATCGGTTTCAGTACCCAAGAACTCGATAACTCGGTCAAGAATCGGCACTTCTACCAACGCATGCTGCAAATCGATGCCGGGGTGAGGATAGTAGTAAAGAACGGACTTGTCTACGTCGAGGAACCATTCGCCCGGAGCATCTAGCTCTTCAAAAACATTATCGATAAAAAATCGTGATTTCTCGCTAACTATTGCCGGATTAGTGCTCCACTTGGCACCCATCTGTTGTCCACCATCGCCAAACCAAATGAAGTCGTGGCTGAAATCAATCCCTTGAATCTTCCATTGCAGGTTGCCCCAGTAACTCGCCTGAAAAATATGGATCTCGGCTCCATCCGTCTTTGCCCATTTGTTTTTCGTGAACGTGGCTGGGTCGAACTGTACTCCTCGAGGAGCCTGAGCAGAGAAGGTCATATCGTCGTTCGGTCCAGATGGGCTTACTGTCCCGGCGGGGATTGCTCCCGCAGCCTGCAAATATCCCGACTTGCCCGGATCGGACGGATCGTAGTTCGGATAGCGAGCGCGAATCTGCCGTTTGCCGTCGACAAAAAGCTGCGTGAAGTTGGAACCCTTTTCAACTTCAGCCATCATGATGCCGTCCTGGTAAGGCTGCCAGTTACATCTGAGTTTGCGCCCACCACTGATGGTCACGCGCTCTCCTGGACAGGCCAAATAAGTTATAGGCGCTTCTTTCTCGCCGGAATCTTCGGAACCGAAGATCAGCGGGCGATCCAAATAATAGGTACCTTCCCGGACCATGATGGTCAGCGGAGCTAGCGATTTGCGTAGCCGTCGTGCGGCCCTTTGCGCACCATGAAGGGTTGCCAAGGGAGATTGGGGGGTGCCGGGGTTGGAATCGTCGCCCGAAAAAGAAACATGCAATATAGGGGCTGATCCAGACTCCGCTGCGTCCACCGCCGCAAAGGGTGCGCGCCGGCTCTGCATGCCAGCCAGAGCAGCGCCCCCACTCAATTTCAGGAATTCGCGGCGTTTCATCGAACTGTTTAATGGACGAACCAAATCGTACACGGCCGGCTGAAAATGTCAAGTTCGGAGGAAAGCGAATGGCGCTCGCACTCTACTCGCATTTCCAGCCAGGGGCCGCTGCAAATCGATTAGGGTGGAAAGGCGCTACATAAATATCTTGACAGCAAAAACAAGGCGGTGCTAGTGTGTTGCCGTCCAAATTGGTCCGATCAATTCCGGGTCTCTAAAAAGCCGGTCTCTAAAACTGAACCGAGGGGGTAGGCAAATGAGATTACTGATCTGTGCGTTGCTTGTCGTAGGTTGGTCAACTGCCTTATACGGACAAGAATTCACCGGCCATGTGAAAGACACCAGCGGCGCTGCGATCACAGGAGCTACGATCACAATCCACAATCAGCTTACCAACGTCGACACGAAAACCAAAACTACCGGAACCGGAGACTATGCAGCGCCTTATTTGAAGGCTGGCATATATTGGGTGTCGGCAGAAATGCAGGGATTTCAGAAAGAAATCAAGACGGACATCAATCTTGACGCCGACAGCACGATAGCTGTGGATTTCGCTCTCAAAGTCGGCTCTGTCGCCGAAACTGTTTCCGTCCAAGCCGACCAGATACTACTCGACACGGACAATGCCAGCCGCAACGAAACCTTTTCGAGCACCATGGTTTCAGAGGTGCCGAATAATGGGCGTGACGTGAATATGACAGCAGCGTTGAGCACAAGTGTGAACTTTTTTGATGTAAATGACGGTTCAGTGACCGGCACCGAGGGCGGTTCGGCTAATTTTGGTGGCGGATGGTTCACTATGTCAGTCAATGGCGGCCAATTCGGCGGCGCCATCGTACTGATGGATGGCTTGACGAACGATTCTGTGGCGGGGAGCGGACCACAATTAAGTCAAACCCTTACCACCGCCTCTATGGAATCCGTTCAGGATTTTAAAGTCATTGCCAACGCATATGATGCGCAGTACGGCAACGGATCGGGCGGAGGGTTTGACACAATAATTAAGACCGGGACGAACACACTTCACGGAAGTGTTTATGAGTACGCGCGGCGGGGCTGGTTGAATGCGAATCCTTGGATAACAGACTACTATGCTAAAACCAGCAGCGCGTCGTCCAACCCGGCGCCGCAAAGCTCGGAGAACTTTTATGGATTTACACTGGATGGGCCTGTAGTTATTCCACACGTTTATGACGGAAGAAATAAGACCTTCTTCTTCCTTCAGTACGATCTTCGTACCCAGAAAACTCCTGGTACTACCACGGATTCAGTTCCGAATTGCGCATCATGGAATGCGACCGGGCAGCCTTGCGATTTCTCGAATCCTAATACCATTGGAGATTTCAGCAAGTTGTACGCTCTTGGTCCAACTGGCGCGCCCGTGCCGATCGTGCTTTATGATCCGTTGAGCGGCACTCCCAGCAATCGCAGTGCGTTCCCCAACAATACAATCCCTTCTTGCGTGGGCACAACGGGTCGCAGCTCCACCGGAGGCGGCTGCCTTAATCCTGTGGCAATGAAGATACTGTCGTATTTTCCGGCGCCGAATGTTGCCGCTCCCGCCGGGAGCAATCCTTATAACAACGACTACTACGCGCCGTGGACCTCCGACTCAACCGTACGGAACATCATGGGTAAGTTTGACGAGGATCTTACCAATGCCGATCGGTTCAGCTTTCGCGGCACTTTGACCCTGAATCGCAATGGCTTCGCCAACCTCTTCGGCGGAACCTTTTTTCCAGGGCCGGCGGGAACAGGAGAAGGTGGCAATAGCCGAGGGTGGTCGGTTCAACCTGCATGGGTCCACACCTTCAGCCCGACCCTCCTACTTGAGATCCGCGCTAGCGGTGGTTATGCCGTGACCGAACAACACTACACCAGGCAGGGTTTCAGCCCAGATGTTTTTGGCGGAGGTTGGACACCGTCAGTAGTTAGCCAGCTGGGAAATTTTGGTACCCTGTTTCCGAACTTCAATTTCACGTCGGATGGGTTTTCCAGCCTGGGGGCGAGCCTTCCGCCAAACTGGCTAAGCGGCAGTTCATTCAATTTGTTTCCTAACGTGACTTGGGTGAAAGGTAAGCACACCATCCACACCGGCTTGGATTTTCGGTATCGGCAAGAAGGATTCATTGGAGTGCCCGGCGGACAAGGCTTCCAGGCTCCGAATTTCCAGGTCGGCAACGGATGGACGCAACAGAACTATCAGAACAGCGGCCTCGCGTTCCAGGGGTTTGACCTCGCCTCTTTCCTGCTTGGATACCAGGATACCGGGAATACAAACATTGTGGTCAATCGTTCTTATTCCGGATATTACTATGCACCATTTGTGCAGGACGACTGGAAGGTAACTCCGAAACTTACACTCAACTTGGGCTTGCGTTATGACCTGTCTCCAGGTCCGACAGTCCGAAACAATGAGGCAAATTATGCCTTTAACACGACTGCTCTTAACCCCATCGATTCGCAGATTAATCACGCGCTGCTTCCGAATAGCGAAGCTATTCGCGGAGGCTTCACCTTTGCCGGTGTTAATGGCAACCCAAGGTCGGCAATAAGGCTCAGCGGACTCGGTTTGCAGCCGCGTTTCGGTTTTGCATACGCAGTCGATTCAAAGACCGTGGTGCGCGGCGGGTTTGAGGAAATGCTGGTCGGGAATCTGCTGACTTACTCGAGTCTGATTCAAGATGGACTCGTGGGTTTTTCCGCAGACACGCCTTACATAGGGAGCTTGAACAACGGTCAGACCCCCAATCCTAATGCCAACGTAGGCAATCCCTTTCCAAACGGTCTAACCCCGATCACCGGCTCTTCGGCAGGTTTGCTAACAGCTTTGGGCCAGGGAGGAACCTTTTACAACCCTACCTTCAAAGAGCAAAGTTATTGGGGTTACTCGCTGGGGGTTGAGCGCCAACTTTCTCGTCACGACATACTGGAAGTTAGTTATGTAGGAAGCAAAACTTACAATTTGGCGCCGTTTACAACAATGAACGACAGCGGAAATAATACTGTTGGAACAAACATCAATCAGATAAGTCCAGCCTGGCAAAAGCAGTGCGATCAAGGCTTCGGAGGGGACCCGACGATCTGCAATAACGACTTGGTGTCGAGTCCGTTTTATAATATCAGCGCGTTCAACGGCGCAAGCGCCTTCTCCAATACAGCAACGACAATTTCCTATGGACAACTGACTCGTCCCTTGCCCGCATTTGGGGACATCTACGAAATTAATAATCTCGGGCGGTCATGGTACAACTCTCTGCAGACTACCCTAAATCATAAGTGGAACAACTCACTCACCCTGCTTGCAGGCTGGACCTGGCAGAAGACGATGGATGCGGGCGCATGGGCCGACCAAAGGTACAACACTCAGCAACGAGTTATGGATCCCTTGGATATGACGCACAAGATTTCTATTTCGGGTGTCTATAACCTTCCGGTAGGCCGCGGTCGCACATTGCTTGGAAATGCCAACCGAGTGGTTGACACCGCAATCGGAGGGTGGGAACTCGGCAGCACTTATACGTTCTTAACCGGTATGCCAATTACTATTCCCGGCGTGTACTTAAATCACTCGGCGAAGGTTTCGTTACAAAATCAGGACCCGATATATACCCGTGCGTTCGCTCCGTGTACCAATCAGTGGTTCCAGGATTCGAGTGGCAACTGGTCCCTCCAGCCGGTAACGGGATACGTCTATTCAGGCTCTTGCTCTCAGTCCGACTTTACCCTAATACCTCAATACGGAGAAATTCCCAACGTCGAATATACGGGCATTCGCGCCAGACCCACGGATTTGTTCGACGTGAACCTGTCGAAATTCTTTACGATCACAGAACGGATAAAGCTGCAGTTTCGCCTTAATGCATTCAACGTTCTCAATCATCCCCAGTTCGGAACCGTCTCCTCGTCATACAGTGGCGAATGGGACACTAACCCTACGGACCCAACCTTCGGGACTTACAGCAAGCTGAACGGGTCAAATAACCCTCGTAATTTAGAGTTAAATCTCAAGCTAGTGTGGTGATTGGTGTGTCATGGAGCATTGGTGTTCAGCTTAGCCTCCTGGTTACGGAAACTCAACCACAACAACGTCATTGCCCGAAGTGGACGTTATGGCTTTACTGACAGCCGGTGGCTGAGGTTTGGGCAGGGATTGACTTTTCATTGTCTTGGCGATGTTGCGAGCGAGGTTGTGTGTCGCTCGTAAGTTGCTGCCCATGAAGCGGACGTTACCGAGAACAGTCCGGTCCAGAATGATTGTGCCGTCTGGAGTGGAAAGGTGAGTATGCACTCCACGCGTCCTAAGCTTCCAACAGATAGTCACTTATTGCTTCTTTCCCCGCATGCAGCAGGATCTCTTTTGCGCCCCCAGTGATCGCTCTCGCAGGTCAAGCTGATTTTGATTTCATCCCATACGAAGCGAAACCTTTGAGAATAGTTGAAAACCAGCCCCTTCAGCACCGCGCTGTTGGGAACTTGAACAAGCCGGCCGTTGTAGAGGTCACCACTCACCCAATTGCCGGTTTCCATAATGGTGGTTCGCATCACAGAGATGTCAACCACGTCGCCCTTGGGCTCATTCGCCTGGATTCTGTCGCCTACGCGGTAGAGATTTGAGAAGCCGATTGGGATAACGCCAGCGAGGCTTGCAATCACATCTTGTAGCAGTCGCCGTCACCGCTTTCTGGGCTCGGTAACGCCGGTCGCCAAACCCAAAGTGTGGTGGCAACGTGCGTTCCAATGCGTGAAACGCGCTTCGGATCAGAACAAGGCCGATGATCGAGTAAATCAACCTCGTCGTGAGCGAGAGTCCGGCGACATGGTCAAAGAGGTATTCCATCGGTTTTGGGTAAAGGCAGTCTCCTGGATTTACGGTTTTAAACGGCGACAATGCCCAGAATGTCAGAGTAGCAAGTGTTCGTCCATCTGCCACTTTACTCAGCAGCTCATGAAGAACTAACGACAGACGGCAATAACGTTGCTGAATCCGCCCCATTTAACGAGTACTTCAATTGAGATCGAATTACCTCACGGCAAGTCTGTTTGAGTCCCACCATCCAACCAGGCTCCTCTTTATTGAACTGCCCAACTCTTAGCAGGGCACCTGCCCGCATGTGTGGGCGACGATGAACCACCTGCTGGCGATGGATGCGTACTGAGTAACTGAATGAAGAGCGGAAATTTGAATGTGCCTGTGGGCAGTCCGTCCTCAAGGCGATTGGCAACCAACGTGCTTTGTGGTCAAGTAAAATCCAGGAGGGCGGAGACGACGAGCCGCAATAGATTTCCGTTGCAATACGAAGAGGTGCAACGACAAGTTGCCGATATCTGTGTGCCACGAAAGGGCGCGACGACTGCGAACAAAATGATCAGACACTACGGTATAGTTCTGTTGCTTCTTATTGCCAGCGCAGAAGTATGGGGTGCAGGTCACCCGCAATTCGCCATCAAGGATTCGCATCGGGATGCCAATGGCGTCACTTTCAGGACGGCCGCCGGGACCATGCGCATTGAAGCCTGTGGCGATCGCGTTATACACGTTGTTGCGAGCCCGACATCCGAGATTCCGATTCCCCGAGTCCCTGTCGTTATCCGGGCATGCAAAGCTAACAGCTTTCAGGTCAACGTTGGGAAGAACGAGGTGAAGCTTTCGACCCCCGCGATGACTGCATCGGTTGACGTGGCCACTGGGGCTGTAAACTTCCACTCCGCGGACGGAAGACTGGTGCTGGCCGAACCGAAGCAAGGCGGCAAGGCATTTGACGTGCCCTCGATCTTCGAAGCGAAAACGTGGCAGGTGCAACAGACTTTTCTTTCGCCCGAAGGTGAGGCGCTGTACGGCCTGGGGCAGCACCAGGAAGGCATTTTCAATGTCCGTGGCCTCCCCGTTCGGCTGCAACAGGCGAACACAAATATTTCTATTCCGGTGGTGCTATCGAGCAACGGATATGGAATCTTGTGGAACAACCCATCTCTTACCGACTTCAATCCTGCCGACCAGCAGATAGTCATAGACCCGAAGACAGGCAAGGGCAAATTCACCACGGGCGCAAAAGGCTTTTATGGGTTCCTGATCGGTAGCGACAACAAAGATAAATTGATCGTTGAGGTAAACGGCCAGCGCGTGATCGATTTGGTGAACATGTGGACGCCGACGTCCGCTTCTGGCTCAGTGAATTTGGAGGCGAACAAAGAATACGAAGTCTCGGCGCAGGGCGGCCCCGGAGGCAGTGAACTGGCGGTTCGTCCGCCACAGAGCACTACAACGTTCCGCTCCGAGATCGGGCGGGCAATCGATTACTACTTCTTTTACGGCCCAGAGTTGAACCGCGTCATATCCGATTACCGGCGGCTCACCGGCGAAGCGCCACTGTTTCCGAAGTGGGCGTATGGATATTGGCAGTGTCGAGAGCGTTATCACAGTCAACAGGAAATTCTGGATACTGCTGCCGAATTCCACAAGCGGAAGATTCCCGTCGATGCCTTGGTACAGGACTGGCGATACTGGGGCAAGTATGGCTGGAGCGCAATGAAGTTCGACGAAGACCATTACCCAAACCCCAAAGAGATGTTGGATCAACTGCATTCCGAAGACCTGCACATGCTGATCTCGGTCTGGTCAAGATTTGGCGAGGACAGTGACATTTACAAGCGGATGAAGGCCCAAGGCTTCCTGCTTCCAGGATTGTCTTGGACAGATTTCTTCAATCCGGCAGCTCAAACCGCATTTTGGTCGGAACTCAATAAAGGACTCTTTCAGGATGGGATGGATGGTTGGTGGATGGATGCATCCGAACCGGAGTTCGACGTGCTCAAGGGCAAAGAGACGTTCCTGGGCAGCGGCGAGTCTGTACGCAATGCATATCCGCTGTATGTCACAAAGGCCATCTATGAAGGCCAACGGTCAACCACGGACCAAAAACGCGTCGCGATTCTGACTCGCTCTGCTTTTGCCGGTCAGCAACGAAATGCGGCGGCCTCCTGGTCTGGTGACATCACAGCTGACTGGCTCACCCTCCGGCGGCAGATTCCTGCCGGCCTAAGCTTCAGCATGTCTGGGATGCCCTATTGGACTACTGACGTTGGGGGGTTCTTCCGGCCCGAGGACCAATACACTTCTGATGCTTACCACGAACTGCTCATTCGCTGGTTTGAGTATGGCGCTTTCTGCCCGATTTTCCGTGTGCACGGATATAAATCCAATGCAGAGATCTGGAATTACGGTCCGCAAGCAGAGAACATCCTTACGCAATACGATGAGTTGCGATATCGTCTGATGCCGTACATCTATTCCGCTGCCTGGGGGGTTACGAACTATGGTGAAACGCTCATGCGGGCGCTTCCGCTCGAGTTTACTTCCGACGCTGGAGCGCGAGGAGTGTCGGACCAGTTCATGTTCGGTGATGCGTTATTGATAAATCCCGTAACGACCGAGGGAGCGACTCAGCGGACCGTTTATCTTCCAGTGGGAACTGATTGGGTCGACTTTTGGACGGGCAAGGTTGCGAAGGGTGGTCAAACCATCACAGCAGATGCCCCGCTTGACAAAATGCCAATTTACGTCAGGGCGGGCTCACTCGTACCATATAGTTCGCGGGCAGAGTTCGCTTCAGCCAAGCCCGATCCGATTGAGCTACGAGTCTATGGCGGCGTTGACGGTAGTTTTACCTTGTATGAGGATGAAGGCGACAATTACGACTACGAGCGGGGCGCAAATTCCGTCATTCCAATGCGTTGGGATGACCAAGCCGAGAAGCTCATGATCGGTGATCGGCAGGGTCGCTTCCCCGGAATGCTGGAGCACAGAACCTTTCACATCGTAAGAGTGGCCGATGGTCACGGCACAGGAATTGCGCCGACTTCGGAAGCTGATGCGACGATTGAATACGATGGTAAGACTACTTCGGTACAGGTCCGCGCGCCGCGCTAGAACGAAAGGAGACCCGATCCTTATGACGGGAACAATTCCGGCTACGCTCTCTGACTTCAAAATCGACCCGCCTTCGCTGTTAACGATACCCGTCAAAAATGAAATCCCGGTGCATGTGGATATGACTTGGTGTTCCCAGTAGCAGGCGAACGACGAATTTCGGCTGTTTCCCGCAGACTTCTTATTTACGGGAGTTTAAGTCGCGGGATAACATTAATTTCAGGGTCAGGCGATCCGCTCCTGCACTCCAGCCCACGCCGACTCCAGCCTCGATGCTCACTAATTTCCCGTTACGATCCACGACGCCCCATGTTTCATGGAATTGCTGATCGGACGGAACAAAGCTTCGCAGAGGGCCAAAGCCGTCGTATTCCTCTGCGGCGAAAATCCATGTATTACTCAGATTGAAAGCAATGCGACCGGCGGGATTAAATTGCAGGTCCTTCCAACCGCCGGTGTAATCGGTATCCAGAATTGGGTTGTAGATAAAGTCCCAGCGATGAATGTGCACACCCGCGATTGGCCGAAGCTCCGACGTGATGCGTTTCGGCTCCCAGTACAGTGCGTTGACGCCGAATTCGAAATTCAACCCATAAAAGAACTTTTGGGTGTGAGCGCGAGGACGGACAAATAGTTCGCGGATCTTGAAGCCGTTTATTACAGCACCATGATTCTGAGAGGTGAGGGCATAAACCGGCAAATATAATCCCTGCTCGAACCATGGCTTTACGCCATAGGCCCATTCGGCAGTTCCGTTGACAGAGTCATTGGCGATAACTGCATTTGGAAAGGCCGGTTCTTTGCGGCCGAGGGGAGTGAAATTCGTGTGGATCATCAGATTGACGATCCC
>Ga0070735_10000911_pt1 | contig 29876 bp, 24 predicted proteins | sample Coa_R1_FD_66443 | JGI IMG/M metagenome (GOLD analysis project Ga0070735, IMG submission 66443) | Surface soil microbial communities from Centralia Pennsylvania, which are recovering from an underground coalmine fire - Coalmine... | ecosystem: Environmental > Terrestrial > Soil > Unclassified ...
CCGACCAGGGCAACCTGCCGTACGGCGTGGGCACCGCGCAGCGCGGCTGGCTCACCCCCGACGACGTGATCAACTGCTGGCCCCTGGACAAGCTCCGCGCCTTCCTGGCCAAATGAATCGGCTCCCGCACCGGTGAGAAACCGGCCACCGGCCGGTCTATACGGTTAGGCGGCCGGCAGGCCGCGGGAGGAACCATGACAGGGCAGGCCGGCGCGAGGTGCGCGCCGTCGGGTGCGGTCGCGCTCCTGGCCGCCGCGATCAGCTATGCCCTGGGCGCGTGCGTGCAAGTCACGCCGGGGGAGATGGCGCTGCCCACGCCGTGCGCGGACTGGGACCTGGAGGCGCTGCTCGCCCACCTGGCCGCGTCCATGGCCGACCTGGAGGCGGCCCTGCGCACCGGGCATCTCGACCTGGAGTCCGGCAACGCCGCGGCCCCGGATCCCGATGGCGACGACCCGGTCGAACTGCTGCGCGACCAGGCCGCGAACCTGCTGTTCGCGTGCTACGCCCATCACGGTCCCGAGCACTTCGTCCTGATCGGCGGCTTGCCGCTGCCGGCCGACGTGGTGGCCTGCACCGGCGCCGTCGAGATCGCCGTCCACGGCTGGGACGTCTGCGCGGCGCGCGGCCGCGGCCGCCCGATCCCGCCCGGCCTGGCCACCCAGATGCTGCGGCTGTCCCCCCTCCTGGTCACCGGGCGCGAGGGCCTGTTCGGCACCCCGGTGCAGGTCCCGGCCCAGGCCAGCCCCGGCGACCAGCTGGTCGCCTACCTCGGCCGGATCCCGTTGCCTCCCCTGGAATCGCCTCCTCCTCCGCCGGAGTGAATCCCGGGTTTCATCACACTGGGGACCCGCGGCGGGGGAACACGCGCGCCATGGCCTAGTGTTGTTACTGGCGAGTAGCATCCTTGTCCTCGGGAGGGACCGTGCCGCGTACCGCACGTGACGTCGTCTTCGTCGACGGCGTCCGCACTCCGTTCGGGAAGGCCGGGCCGGCCGGCTTGTACGCCGAGACCAGGGCCGACGACATGGTCGTCAGCGTGATCCGCGAACTGCTGCGGCGCAATCCCGCGCTGCCGCCGGAGCGGATCGGCGACGTGGCCATCGCCGCCACCACCCAGACCGGTGACCAGGGACTGACCATCGGGCGCAGCGCCGCGGTCCTGGCCGGCCTGCCGAAGTCGGTGCCTGGCTACGCCATCGACCGGATGTGCGCGGGCGCGATGACCGCGGTGACCACGGCGGCCGGATCGATCGCCTCCGGCGCCACCGACGCCGCGATCGCGGGCGGCGTGGAGCACATGGGCCATCATCCGATGGGATCCGGGGTCGACCCGAACCCGCGGTTCGTCTCCGAACGCCTGGTCGACCCCTCCGCGCTGGTGATGGGCTCGACGGCGGAGAACCTGCATGACCGGTACGGCGAGATCACCCGCGGCCGGGCCGACGCGTACGCGCTGGGCAGCCAGCGCAAGGTGGCCGCGGCCTACGCCGCGGGCAAGATCCAGCCCGACCTGGTGCCGGTCGCGATCCGCAGCGCCGAGCGCGGCTGGGGGCTGGCCACCGCCGACGAGCCGCCGCGCCCGGACACCACGCTGCAGGCGCTGGCCGGGCTCAAGACGCCGTTCCGGCCCCACGGCCGGGTCACCGCGGGGAACTCCGCCGGGCTGAACGACGGCGCCACTGGCTGCGTCATCGCAGCCCAGGACGTGGCCGCCGAGCTGGGCCTGGGCGCCCGGATGCGGCTGGTGGACTTCGGCTACGCCGGGGTGGACCCCGAGGTGATGGGCATCGGGCCGGTACCCGCGACCGAGACCGTGCTGGCCCGCAACGACCTGACCATCGACGACATCGGGCTGATCGAGATCAACGAGGCGTTCGCGGTCCAGGTGCTGGCCTTCCTCGACCACTTCAAGATCGACGACGACGACCCGCGGGTGAACCCGTGGGGCGGCGCGATCGCGCTGGGCCACCCGCTGGCCAGTTCCGGCGTCCGGCTGATGATCCAGCTCGCCCGCGAGTTCGCCGACCATGCCCCCGCGGGGGGGTCTGGGGGGGTCGTCCCCCCGGGCGGACATCGCGTCCGCTTCGGCCTGACCACGATGTGCGTGGGGATGGGCATGGGCGGCACCGTCCTGTGGGAGAACCTCAATGCCTGACATCCTCGACGACGACTCGGTGCTCACCTCCCTGTTCCCGGACGAGGTGGTCACCCGGGCCCTGGTCCGCGACGTGCAGCTGCCGGGCGGGGCCGGGACGATGGCCCTGATCACCCTGGACAACGGCCACGACCACACCCGGCCGAACACCTTCGGCCCGGCGGGCCTGGTCGCCCTGCGCGACGCGCTCGATACGGTGGCCGCCCGGACCGACATCGCCGCGGTGGGCGTGACCGGCAAGCCGTTCATCTTCGCGGCCGGCGCGGACCTGGGCGTGGCCGCGCAGATCCGGTCCCGCGACGAGGCGCTGGCCGTGGGACGGCTGGGGCACCAGGTGTTCCGGCGGTTCGGTGAACTGAGCGTGCCCTCGTTCGCGTTCGTCAACGGCGCGGCCCTGGGCGGCGGCCTGGAACTCGCGCTGCACTGCACGTACCGGACGATCTCCTCGGGCGTGACCGCGGTCGCGTTTCCCGAGTGCTTCCTCGGCCTGCTGCCCGGCTGGGGCGGCACCTACCTGCTGCCGCGGCTGATCGGCCCGGCCAAGGCGCTCAAGCTCATCATCGAGAACCCGCTCAGCCAGAACCGGATGGTGGCCGGGCCTGAGGCCTTCTCGCTCGGCATCGCCGACGCCCTGTTCGAGCCCGCCGACTTCCTGGCCGAATCGCTGCGCTGGGCGGCCCGGGTGCTGACCGGCGCCGTCTCCGCGCCCCGGACGGTACCGCCGGAAGACTGGGACGCGGCGGCCGCCGGCGCGCGCTTCTTCGCGGACGGCAAGCTGCACGGCGCCGCCCCGGCGCCCTACCGGGCCATCGAGCTGGTGGCGGCGGCCAGGGACCGCGGCCGGGACGACGGCTTCGCCGCCGAGGACGAGGCCCTGGCCGGCCTGTTGCTCAGCGACGAGCTGCAGGCCAGCCTGTACGCGTTCGACCTGACCCAGAAGCGAGCCCGGCACGCGGCGGGAGCGCCCGACGCGTCGCTGGCCCGGCCGGTGACCAAGGTCGGCGTGGTGGGCGCGGGCCTGATGGCCGCGCAGATCGCGCTGCTGTTCGCGCGGCGGCTCGAGGTGCCGGTGGTGCTGACCGACCTGGACCGGTCCCGGCTCGAAGCCGGAGTCGGCCACGTGCACGGCGAGATCGCCAAGCTGACCAGCCGCGGGCGGATCAGCGCAGACACCGCCGCGCGGCTGACCGGCCTGGTGACCGGGTCACTGACTAAGGACGCGTTCGCCGACGCCGACTTCGTGATCGAGGCGGTGTTCGAGGAGATCGCGGTCAAGCAGAAGGTGTTCGCCGAGGTCGAGGCGGTGGTACGGCCGGACTGCGTGCTGGCCACCAACACCTCCTCGCTCTCGGTGACCGAGATGGCGACCGCGCTCGCCCACCCGTCGCGGGTCGTGGGGTTCCACTTCTTCAATCCGGTGGCCATGATGCCGCTGGTCGAGGTGATCCGCGGCACCGCTACCGACGACGCGGCACTGGCCACCGCGCTGGCCGTGGGCAAGGCGCTGAAGAAGAGCTGCGTTCTGGTCAAGGACTCGCCCGCGTTCGTGGTAAACCGCCTGCTGACCAGGTTCCTGGGCGAGGTCATCGCCACGGTGGACGAGGGCACCCCGTTCGAGGTCGCCGAGCATGCCCCCGACCCGCTGGGCCTGCCGACCACGCCGTTCCTGCTGCTCCAGCTGGTCGGCCCGGCCGTAGCCCTGCACGTGGGGGAGACGCTGCACGCGGCCTACCCCGACCGGTTCGGCGTGTCACCAAAGCTGCGTGCCCTGGTCGCCGCCGGCAAGACGGGGGTCTACGGTCCCGACTTCTCCGTCGACCCGTCGGTCGCCGCCATCTTGTCCGGCGGTGACCGTCCGTCCACCCCCGAGCAGGTGCGCGAGCGGGCCCTGGCGGCGCTGGCGGAGGAGATCAGGCTGATGCTCGACGAGGGCGTGGTCGCCGCACCGGAAGACATTGACCTCTGCCTGATCCTCGGCGCTGGCTGGCCCTTCCACCTCGGCGGGATTACTCCGTACCTGGATCGCGGCGGCATCACGGAAAAGGTCACGGGGACACGATTCCATCTGTGATCCACGGGCCACCCGCCATGGGGCCTGCCTGCCCCCCATCCCCCCTGGGTAGGGTGGCGGGATGACTCCGGTGTTCGGGCTCTGCGACGAGTACATGACGCGGTGGGCGGTTCTGGATCCGGTCGCCGCCGGGATGCTGGGCCTGACCGCCGCATTCGGCGCGGCCAGCGACTACGGCCCGGATGGCTTCGCCGCCCGGGCCGACCTGATGACGGCCACGCTGGCCGCGCTCGAGCCGATGAGCCTGACCTCGCCCGCCGACCGGCTGGCCGCCGCGTTCCTCCGCGAGCGGCTCGAGGCCCAGCTGGCGTCGTATCAGCTGGGCGAGCCGCTACGAATGGTGCGGGCCCCGATCGGTCTGATCAGCGCGATCCGGGACAGCGTGGACCTGCTGCCGCGCGAGGGTGAGGACGCGTGGCGGAACATCGCCGCGCGCCTGGCCGCGATCCCGGTCATGTTCGGCAGCTGGCGGGCCAGCCTGGACGCCGGGCTCGCCCGCGGCCTGACCGCGGCGCGTCGGCAGGCGGTGCAGGCTGCGGTGGCCGCCGATCATTGCGTGGGCAGCCATGACACCCTGGTCGCCGCCTACGGCGACGGCCCGCTCGCGGGCGAACTCGCGGCGGCCCTCACGCTGGCCTACCAGGGGTACACGGACCTGGCCCGGTACCTGCGCGAGGATTACGCGCCCCGGGCCGCCGAGGCGGACGCGGTCGGCGCCGAGCGGTACGCGGTCGCCGCCCGGCTCAGCCTGGGTGCCGACCTCGACCTCAAGGAGGCCTACGACTGGGGCTGGGCCGAACTGGCCCGGATCGAGGCTGAGATGACCGCCGAGGCCCACGCTATCCGGCCGGGGGCCAGCGTTGAGGAGGCCACCGCCCTGCTCGACGAGTCCGCGTACGTCACTTCGGAGGACGCGTACCTGGCGTGGCTCCAGGACCGGCACGACTGGGCCATCGAGCAGCTCGACGGCGTGCACTTCGACATCCCCGCCCCGCTGCGCCGGATCGAGGTGGTGCTGGCGCGCGGCTCCACGTCGGGAGCCGCCTATTACACCGGGCCCAGCGAGGATCTGACCCGGCCCGGCCGGACCTGGTGGCCGCTGGGCGGCCGGAGCCGGTTCGAGACCTGGTCCGAGCTGTCGACCGTCTTCCATGAGGGAGTGCCCGGCCATCATCTGCAGGTCGGCGCGGCCGCGACCGCCGGGGACCGGCTCTCCCGGTTCGCGAAGACCAATTTCGTCAGCGGGCACGGGGAAGGCTGGGCCCTGTACGCCGAGCGGCTGGCCGACGAGCTGGGCTGGTTCACCGAGCCGGGTACACGGCTTGGCATGCTCGGCGGGTCCGCGCTCCGCGCCGCGCGGGTGGTCATCGACATCGGCGTCCACCTGGACCTTCCGCTGCCGGACGGGTCGCGGTGGACCTTTGACAAGTCGTGCGAGGTGCTGGCCAAATCCGGCCACGGCGAGCCGCACCGGATCAAGGCTGAGGTGGTGCGCTACTTCGGCTGGCCCGCCCAGGCCATCTCGTACAAACTCGGCGAGCGAGGCTGGCTGGCGGCCCGGGCCGAGGCGATGCGGCGTCCTGGTTTCGACCTCAAACGCTGGCATACCGCCGCGCTGAGCCTCGGCCCGATCGGCCTGGCCGGGCTGGCCGACATGCTGGCCAGCGCCGACCTGAACCCGTAACGCGCAGTTCAGGGGACTACGAAGACGACCTGGATGGCCGTGGTGTGGCGGGCGGTGACGGTTACGGACCACGGCTCCAGGTAGCTGTCCTCCACCGTCTTACCCGAGTCCGTCACGGTCTCGACGGCCGGGGAACGCCCGGCGACCCGGTACCGGCCGGGCGGCAGCCAGACTGAGAACTTTCCGGCGGTTCCGACCCGGACTTGGACCGGCCGATGCCCGGCGGCGGTGAACGTCACCGTGCCCGGAATCGGCCGCTCGCCGGGCTGCTGCCCGCCGGGGCCTAGCGGCCCGCCCTCCATGAGCAGCCTGCCGGTCACGTGACCTGTCGCCCGGGCCGGCGGATGGCCGGTCGCGTGGGTGGTCCCCGACTCCGTCGCGCCGGCCGCCGTGCACCCGGTCAGCATCAGGGCCGCCAGGGCGCAGGCCCAGGTTCGGCGCTGGTTCATCATTCCCCTCCCCGTGATCATGGACCTTAGACGCACCGCCCGGGCGCCCGGTTGCGGCGCTAGGCTCCTGACTGGGGCCGCCCGGTCCGCCCCTGAGCCGCGGAGGTAAGCGATGGCGTCGTACGAGTCCATGATCGGCATCCTCGAGGCCGAACTGGCCGCGGTGGCGGACGTGTTCGGCGGCCTGACACCCGACCAGTGGCAGCGCTCGACGCTCCTGGTGCCTGTCGACCCCGACCTGCCCAAGTGGACCGTGTTCGAGCTGGCCGGCCACTTCGACATCGCGATCGGGCTGACCCGCATGCTCATCGCCGAGCCTGAGGACACCCAGCCCGGGCGGGACCGAACCAGCTTCTTCATCAACCCGCGTTCGGAGACCGGACCGGTGGTGTACTCCTACGCTTACACCATGGTCGAGGGCAAGACGCCCGCCGACATGCCCGCGGTGCTGGCCCAGACCTTCGCCAAGACCGTGTCCGAGGCCCGCGCGGTCCCGGCCAGCCTGGTCGGGCCCGGCTACTTCGCGCCGATGCGGGTCGACGAGTTCGTGGCCAGCCGCATCGTCGAGGCCGTGGTCCACGGCATCGACCTGGCCCAGGCGCTCGCGGTGCCGTACTACGCGACCGCCGACGGCACCGCCGCGACCGCCGCGATCCTCGATGACCTGCTGGCCCGCCGGACGACCGGCCGCCGGCCCGCGGCGCTGTCTGACGACCTGGAATGGATCCTGGCCGCGTCGGGCCGGGCTCCTGCCAGCGACAGCCGGCTGCCGCTCATCGGCTGACCCGCGGCTCAGCAGCGGATCGAGATCTCCCTGCCCTGACGGTCGAACTGCGCGACGGCCGGGATGGCGACCGCCTGGCCCGCCGCGATGCGGCGGGCGCTCCAGGCCACGGCGGCCGCGTCCAGGATGTCGCCGAGCAGCCCGGCGGAATATCCGCCCGGGATCTCGATTCCCGCCCGTGACAGCAGGCCGCGCCGCAGGTCACGCCCGGCGACGCTGTGCTTGCTCGCCGGTAGCGGCGCTCCGGCCAGCGCGCCGAACGCCAGTTCCGGATGCACCTCATACAACGGGTGCTCGCAGGTCTCGCGGTACTGGTTGGCCTCGAGCAGCTTGGCCCGCAGGCCCCAGGCCTGGATGCTGAAGCCCTGGCCGGTCAGGTCCCGGCAGCGCTGGTTGGCGGCCCGGTAACTGGCCTGCGCCCAGACCGCCCGGGGCGGGATGGCGAACACGGAGCTGCGCCGGGGACCCAGCAGGCCGCGGGCGGCCCGGTCGGCCTCGCGCCAGCCGGTCTCCAGCAACCCGAGCGGCATGTCGATCCCGACCACCGTGCCGCGTTCCGGCGCGAGCAGCGCGGCCAGGCCGACGCCGGCCCTGACCGTGACGGGCGGCCCGGTCCCCGCCAGCGATACCGCCACCCAGCCGCCGCGGCACGCGTCCACTCCCGTCACGCGCATCCCGCTGCGGCGATCCATCCGTGCTCTCCGGCTCGCTTTTCTCCGGCAATGTCCGGCGAGGCTACCACCTCGATGGCCACTGAGCCGCTAGGGTTTCCTGATGGCCGAGGGGACAGCCAGCGTCGCCGTAGACCGGCCGGTCGCCGTCGAGGCCAGACCGGTCCTGGTCCGCTGGACCGCCCCGGATGCGCTGTCCAACCTCGTCTCCGTCTTGGACCTGGCCGCCGACGGCCAGGTGCGGTACGCCGCCAGCACCAGACGGCCGACCGCGGCCTCGGTCAAGCTGGTCGAGGATGTCCTGGTGGCGGGGGACTTCTACGATTCCGGCGAGCCCATCGCGGCGTTCGCCTGGCCGCTGCTGATCCAGGTCGGTGGCCTGGCCCGGCTGAGCGGTACCCGGCTCGAGCTCACCCCGCGCGGCCAAGCGGCGCTGACCCGGCCGTCCTACGAGGCGCTCGGCGCACTATGGGCCAGGTGGCTGGCCAGCGTCTCGACCGATGAGCTGGCCAGGATCGAGGCCATCAAAGGACAGCGCAAGCCGGGCACGCTGACCTCCGCGGTCACCCGGCGGGCCGCGGTGGCCGCGGCCCTGGCCGCCCTGCCGCCCGGCGCGTGGACCGGCGCAGGCAAGGTGCTCGCGAGCCTGCGAGCTCAGCAGCCGCCGCTGGTCGCCGCGCGGAGCCTGCGGGCGCTGTGGCGGCTGTACGTGGCCGACTCCTACTTCGGATCGCTCGGCCACGCCGGCTCGCGGACCTGGGACCTGGTGGAGGGCAGGTACGCGCTGTGCGTCCTGTTCGAGTACGCCGCCACGCTCGGCCTCATCGACGTGGCCTACGCCGACCCGCGCGGTGCCCGCGACGATTACCGCGCCCTGTGGGGCGCCGACCAGCTCAGCTGCCTATCCCGCTACGACGGCCTGTGCGCGGTCAGGGTCAACGACCTGGGCGCCGCCGTACTGCACGACCCCGACGCCCTGCCCGTCCTCGGCCTGCCCGTGCCCCGTGCGTGACCTGGCGCCAACCGGGAACCAGGCGGAACCGTCATAAAGTGGGACGGACCGACGACGCGTGATCACGTGGAGGTGACATGAAGCGGACCTGGCTGACCCGTGCGGCACTAGCGGCGGGCACGGCCCTGATCCTGCTCATTCCGGCGACGGCAGCCGTGGCGGCCCCGGCCGGCGACGGGCCGCCGGGGTTCTGGTGGGGGACGGACAGCTTCGCGGTCTCGGTACCCGGCGGCGCGCCGTACAGCATGCCGTTCCTGGGCGGGGCCTACGGCGGGTACATCGGGATGACCGGGAACTGGGCGTACTGGCTGGGCTGCAGCGGCCAGGAACACTTCATTGCCTTCTCGGCGACCAACGCGGCGCAGGCGCACACCAACTTCACCAAGTACGGCAAGGGCATCGGCGACGGCTCGTACTGGTTCATGGGCGGGCCCGGCGTGGACCCGCACTACAACGGGAGTACCGCCGAGGCCAGCGCGTGGGGCGCGCAACAGGCTGCCCGGGCGCTGTCCGACATCGCCAACGGGCCCTTCGATTACAAGGTCGTCTGGATGGACGTCGAGTTGCCGGGGATCTCGCCTGCCCCGGACAACGGCTGGAACAACGTCTACACCTCGTCGTGCAGCGGGAGGATCAAGGTCAGCGGCATCTCGGCGGCCGTGGACCGGGCCGACTTCAACGGGTTCGCCAACTACATCACCGCTCACTCCTCGTACAAGGTGGGCGTCTACTCCAGCGCGGGCGTCTGGACCTCGATCTTCGGCACCGGGACCGCCTCGCTGATCCCGAACACCTACGAATGGACCTACGAGCCGGAGACCACGAACTACAAGGGCGCCTTCCCGTTCGGCTGGTGCCTGAACCACGGGTCCGGCCCGTGCGCGCAGTTCTTCGGCGGCCAGACCAATGCCAGCAGCCACGCGCTGATGTGGCAGTGGTCCGGTGGCGGTGGTCAGCTCAACGGCATCGGCGGCTTCAACGGCGACCTCGACCAGATCGACTCGGCCCGGCTGGGCTAGCCTTCGCCGGCGATCAAGGGTTCGAGCAGGAGATCCGGGTACTCCCGCTGGACCTGACCGAGCCGCCACTTGTCGCTGAACAACGCGAGCAGCGCGCCGTCGTGACGACGGGTCAGCACCTCGGTGGCGCGCTGCCCGGCCAGAATCCGGGCGCCCTCGGCGTCGGTCCGCCGGGCCAGCGTGTAGTCCAGGTGGTCGAGCTCGGCGCGGGCACCGAACTCGTGCTCGAGCCGGTGCAGCACCACGTCGTACTGCAGCGGGCCGACCGCGGCCAGCACCGGGGCCTGGTCGCCGCGCCGGTCGGAGGCCAGCACCTGGACCACGCCCTCGGTGTCGAGCTGGTCGATCCCGCGGCGGAACTGCTTGGCCTTGCCCGCTTCCTTGCCGCGTACCACCGCGAAGTGCTCGGGCGCGAAGCTCGGGATGGGCGGGAACTCCACCGGGACCTCGTCGTACAGCGTGTCGCCGGGACGCAGCGCGGTCGCGTTGACCAGACCGATCACGTCACCGGGGAAGGCCTCCTCGACGGTCTCGCGGTCCTGGCCGAACATCGACTGGGCGTACTTGGTCGCGAACGGCCGCCCGGTGGCGGCGTGGGTGAGCACCATGCCGCGTTCGAACCGGCCCGAGCACACCCGGACGAACGCCATCCGGTCCCGGTGCGCCGGGTCCATGTTGGCCTGCACCTTGAACACCAGGCCGGAGAACGGCGCGTCGACCGGGCGGGGCTCGCCCTTGATGTCCTCGCGCGGGTCCGGCGGCGGGGCGAGCTCGGTCACCACGTCGAGCAGGCGGCGGACCCCGAAGTTCGGCAGCGCGGCGCCGAACAGCACCGGGCTCGACACCCCGGCCAGGAATGACTCCATGTCGACACCGGGCCCGTAGATCTCGTCGAGCAGCGCCAGTTCCTCCCGCGCCGCCTCGTAGGCCTCCCCACCCACCTCCCCTGCCCCCCACTTCTCGGCGGCGGCCGCGGCGTCGAGCCGCGTCTCCAGGGCGCGCCCGGCCCCGCCCGGGGTCCTGGTAAAGGTGGTGTACTCGCCGCTGGACCGCTCGATCAGCCCGCGGAAGTCTCCGGCCACCCCGACGGGCCAGTTCACAGGGGCCGGGCGGAGCCCGATCCGCTGCTCGATCTCGTCCAGCAGTTCCAGCGGCTCCCGGCCGGGACGGTCCCACTTGTTCACGAATGTGATCACCGGGACGCCGCGGCTGCGGCAGACGTCGAACAGCTTCAGCGTCTGCGGCTCGAGCCCCTTGGCCGAGTCGAGCAGCATGACCGCTCCGTCCACCGCCGACAGCACCCGGTAGGTGTCCTCGGAGAAGTCCGCGTGACCCGGGGTATCCAGCAGGTTCAGCACCATGTCCCGGTAGTCGAAACGCAGCGCCGCGGAGGTGATGGAGATCCCGCGGGCGCGTTCCATCGCCATCCAGTCCGATGTCACGCCCCGCCGGCCGGCCTTGCCGTGCACCGCGCCGGCCTGGGTGATCGCCGATGCGTGCAGGGCCAGGGCCTCGGTCAGCGTTGATTTGCCCGCGTCCGGATGGCTGATGACCGCGAACGCCCGGCGCTTGCGCGCTTCAGCCAGGATTTTCAGTGAAGAGGCTTGGGGGAGGTGCGCGGAGCTACGTGCGGGGGCCGACGGAGGTGCCCCCGTTTCCGCCATAGTCATTTCTCTGAGGATACTGGGTCCGTGGACCGTGTCCTGACGATCCCGAACGGGCTGAGTGCCGCCCGGCTGGCCGGAGTGCCGGTGTTCCTTTGGCTGGTACTCGGCCTCCGGACCGCCACCGGCGACTACTGGGCGGTCGGGCTGCTGATCGTGGCGGGCGCTACCGACTGGCTGGACGGCAAGATCGCCCGGGCGCTGAACCAGGGCAGCCGGCTCGGCCAGGTACTCGACCCGGCCGCGGACCGGCTGTACATCGCCGCGACCCTCGTCGCGCTCGCGGTGCGGGGCATCATCCCGTGGTGGCTGCTGGCCGTCCTGGCGCTCCGAGAACTGGTCGTGGGCGGGGCGCTGACCGTGCTGAAACGCCGGGCCGGCTTCGGTACCTTGCAGGTCAGCCTGGTCGGGAAGGCCGCCACCTTGTGCCTGCTCTACGCCTTCCCGCTGCTGTTCCTCGGCGATCACCCCGGCTGGGGCGGGACGCTGGCCCGGGTCATCGGCTGGGCCTTCGCGATCTGGGGCACGGTCCTGTACTGGTGGGCCGCGATGCTGTACCTGGCCCAGATGCGAAGCTTGGCGAGCAGCAGCGGGGTACATACGTAAGGCCCGAACCCGGCGAAAGGAGCTGCGAAACCATTGAAGGCCGTCGTCATGGCAGGTGGCGAAGGGACGCGGCTGCGGCCGATGACCGCTAACCAGCCCAAGCCCATGCTTCCGGTGGCCAACCGGCCGATCATGGAACACGTGCTGCGGCTGCTCAAGCGGCACGGGTTCGATGAGACCATCGTGACCGTCCAGTTCCTCGCCGCGCTCGTCCGGAACTACTTCGGAGACGGGGAGGAGTTCGGGATGAGCCTGCAGTACGCCACCGAGGAGATGCCGCTGGGCACCGCGGGCAGCGTCAGGAACGCCGAGGACGCGCTGCACGACGAGCCGTTCTTGGTCATCTCGGGCGATGCGCTGACGGACATGGACCTGACCGCGATGGTCGACTTCCACAAGGAGAAGGGCGCGCTGGTCACGGTCGGCCTGGCTCGCGTGCCCAACCCGCTGGAGTTCGGCATCGTGATCACCCAGGAGGACGGGCAGATCCAGCGTTTCCTGGAGAAGCCGACCTGGGGCCAGGTGTTCTCGGACACGGTCAACACCGGACTGTACGTGATGGAGCCGGAGGCCCTGGCCGAGGTACCGCCCGGTGAGATGGTCGACTGGTCCGGCGACGTCTTCCCCAAGCTGCTCAAGCGCGGCGCCCCGCTGTTCGGCTACATCTCGGACGGCTACTGGGAGGACGTGGGGACGCACGAGAGCTACCTGAAGGCCCAGGCGGACGTGCTGGCCCGCCGGGTGCAGACCGACATCGCCGGGTTGGAGGTCTCACCGGGCGTCTGGGTGGCCGAGGGTGCCGAGGTGGACCCCGACGCCGTGCTGACCGGGCCGTTGTGCATCGGGGACTACGCCAAGATCGAAGCTGGCGTGCAGCTGCGCGAGTACACCGTGATCGGCAGCAACGTGGTGGTCAAGGAGGGCGCCTTCGTGCATCGCGCGGTGGTGCACAACAACGTCTACATCGGCCAGGGCGTCAACCTGCGTGGCTGCGTGATCGGGAAGAACACCGACGTCATGCGGCTGGCCAGGATCGAGGAGGGCGCGATCGTCGGGGACGAGTGCGTCATCGAGCCCGAGGCCTACCTGTCCGCCAAGGTCAAGGTCTACCCGTTCAAGACCATCGAGGCCGGCGCGGTGGTGAACAACAGCGTGATCTGGGAATCCCGGGGCCAGCGCACCCTGTTCGGCCCGCGTGGCGTATCCGGGCTGATCAACGTGGAGGTCACCCCCGAGCTGGCCGTCCGCCTGGCCAGCGCCTACGCCACCACGCTGCGCAAGGGCTCTACGGTCACCACCTCCCGCGACGCGTCCCGCGCGGCGCGGACGCTCAAGCGCGCGATGCAGGGCGCGCTCAACGCCAGCGCGATCAACGTGGTGGACCTGGAGGCTCAGCCGCTTCCGGTGGTCAGGTTCGAAACGGCCAGGGACCACTACAGCGGCGGCGTCGCCATCCGCACCACGCCCGGCGACCCGCAGTCGGTCGACATCATCTTCCTCAACGAGCGCGGCGCCGAACTGTCCCAGGCCGACCAGCGCAAGCTGGAGCGCGTCTTTTCCCGGCAGGAGTTCCGGCGGGCCTTCCCCGGCGAGATCGCCGAGCTCAGCTATCCGCCCAGGACAGTCGAGTCGTACACCCACGAGCTGCTCCGGTGCGTGGACATGAGCGGCGTGCCCGAAGCCGACCTGAAGGTGGTCGCGGACTGCGCGGGTGGCACGACGTCCGTGGTGCTGCCGAGCCTGCTCGGCACGATCGGGGTGGACGTGCTCACCCTCAACAACCGGCTCGACGAGGTATCGCCGACCGAGACCGTGGCACAGCAGCGCGCGGGCCTGCAGCGCCTGGCCGAGATGGTGTCCTCATTCCGAGCCGCGTTCGGCGTCAGGTTCGACCCGGTCGGGGAGCGCATCCAGCTCGTGGACGAGAAGGGCGAGCTGATCAGCGAGGACCGGGCGCTTCTGTGCGTACTGGACCTGGTGGCGGCCGAGCGCAAGTCCGGCCGGGTGGCCCTGCCGGTGAACACCACCCGGGTGGCCGAGCAGGTCTGCCGGTTCCACGGGGTTCAGGTGACCTGGACGCCGACGTCGATGGACGCGCTGACCGTCGCGGCGGCCGACGAGGACGTGATCTTCGCGGCGGACGGGCGCGGCGGCTTCGTGGTGCCGGAGTGCGCCCGGACGGTGGACGGCATCGCGGCCTTCGTCCGGCTGCTCGGCTTGGTCGCGCGGACCAGGCTGACGCTCAGCCAGATCGACGCCAGGATCCCGGTGGCGCACATGCTCAAGCGGTCCATCCCGACGCCGTGGGCGGCCAAGGGCAGCGTGATGCGTACCGTCATCGAGGCGGCGGGCAGCAATGAGATCGACACCACGGACGGCGTGCGGGTCGTTATTCCCGACCGGGGCTGGGTCCTGGCGTTGCCGGACCCGGCCGACGCGGTTACCCACCTGTGGGCGGAGGGGAGCGACGCCGATAACGCTCAGGTCCTGATGGACGAATGGGCCGAGGTCGTGGAGCAGGCGGGCCGCTAGCCGGCCCGGATCCAGCTGCCGCGTCCGGGTAGGCTGTGTCTCTTACGCGATGATGCGAAACGCTCGAACTACGCGAAATTCGCAAATATGAGAGAATCGCGCCCACTGCGGTGTGAAAAGATTTCGCCCGGCGGACATCGCCCGCCGTGAGCGGCGGGTGCGTGGCTAGTGCAGGGCGGAGGTGAGACGGCGGTGTGGTGGAAGCGTCGCCCCGACAAGAGTCGCGCAGACAAGATCAAGCGTGGCGGGCACGGTCTGTTCGCGTGGCGCATGGACCGCCAAGGTCCCGCCCAGGTACCTTGGGCTGGATCACTCGATGAGCTCACCGAGGGGAGGCCGACCGGAGGCATGCCACCCATTTACTGCACCCGATGCGGTCGGCCTAATTCCGACGGCGCCCGGTTCTGCTCGAACTGCGGCACCCAGCTAGCCGGGACCGCGGCCATGTCGGCCGTACCCGGCCACGGCGCCCGCCCGGGCGAGACGACGTCCACGCTGTCGCTGAACCGTTCCGACGACGCCGATTTCGGCGACGACCTGTTCCCTGACTCCGCCTCGCTCGGCGCCCTGCCCGAGGGGAGCGCGCTGCTCCTGGTCATGCGCGGCCCGAACGCGGGCAGCAGGTTCCGGCTGGATGGCGCGCTGACCACGGCGGGCAGGCATCCGGACAGCGACATCTTCCTCGACGACGTGACCGTCTCGCGGCGGCACGCGGAGTTCTACCGTCAGGGTGCCTTCTTCACCGTCCGTGACGTGGGCAGCCTCAACGGCACCTACGTGAACCGGGAGCGCATCGAGGAGGCGCAGCTGACCGGGGGAGACGAGGTCCAGATCGGGAAGTTCCGGCTGCTGTTCCTGACCAGCCAGAACCTTGACCCGAGAACGTCCTCGGCCGACCCTCGTGGCAGGGGCGCACAGGACTACGCGGGATAGACCGGGATGAGCGAGCCGGAGGGGCGCGGCCAGTTCGGGATCGGTGAAGTCCTGGTTCAGCTGCGCCCGGAATTTCCCGACATCAGCACGTCCAAGATACGGTTCCTGGAGGCCAAGGGGCTCATCGAGCCGGCCAGGTCGCAATCGGGCTATCGCCGGTTCTCGGCGGAGGACATCGAGCGGCTGCGCTACATCCTCACCGTGCAGCGCGACTCCTACCTGCCACTGCAGGTGATCAGGGAGCGGCTCGCCGGCGACACCGACCACGGCAGCGGAGCCCGGGGGGCCACGGATGCTGATGGCGGCTCCAGGCGCACGTCGGCCGACATGTCCCGGCGCCAGCTGCTCGAGGCGGCGGGCATCGATGACGAGGAGCTGACCGACCTGGAGGACTACGGCCTGATCCGCCGGGTCGGCCGGCAGTACGGGCCGGAGGCCCTCGCGGTCGTCCGGGCGGTATCCGCGCTCCGCCAGTACGGAGTGCAGGCCCGGCACCTGCGGGCCGTCAAGGCCGCGGCCGACCGCGACGCCAACCTGATCGAGCAGGTCGTAGCGCCGCAGCTGCGCCAGCGTGACCCCGGCGCCCGGGATGCGGCCATCCGGACCGCCTGGCAGATCGCGGACCTTACCCTGCGGCTGCACGCGACTCTGGTGGAATCCGCGCTGGGTGAGGCCGGGCTGGCGGCCGCGCCCGGTCGCACGGGCCGATACGAGCCAGAGCCCGGCGTAACGGACCAGGTTGCTGATTCCTCCGGGCCGTCGGCAGGGGGCCTGAGGTCGGCTTCCGGACGATTACGGGTGTACCTTGGCAAAGGGAGAGGTGGCCAGAAAGGGCTCGCCCGGCACGTGAGGACGGAGCTGCAGTGCGGCAGATGGAGGTCATCGGCGTCCGGGTCGAGATGCCGTCGAACAGCCCCATCGTCTTGCTCAAGGAGACGCAGGGGGATCGGTACCTGCCCATCTGGATCGGGGCGGTCGAGGCAACGGCAATCGCATTCGCCCAGCAAGGCATGGTGTCCGTCCGGCCGCTGACGCACGATCTGTTCAAGGACGTGCTCGAGGTTCTGAACGTCCAGCTGCGGACGGTGAACATCACCGAGCTGCGGGACGGGATCTTCTACGCGGACCTGGTCTTCTCCAACGGTGCCGAGGTGAGCGCCCGTCCGTCGGACTCGATCGCGCTGGCCCTGCGCACCGGCGCGCAGATCTTCGCCAGTGAGGAGATCCTGGACGAGGTGGGCGTGGCCATCCCGGACGAACAGGAAGACGAGGTCGAGAAGTTCCGGGAATTCCTCGACACCATCTCCCCTGAGGATTTCGGCCGAGCCACGTGAACGGGCATGCCGGGAATGTCGCGACGCGCCGTGCGTGGTCGTTGACGCCGCTACCCCGGCCGGCTTACGGTGCGAATACCGTGGGTAGTCAGCCCCCGTGGAGGTAGGCGTGGCGGTAAGCAGGGATGACCGCGACGGCGGGATGCCCGCCGCGGGCGACCCACGAGGCGCTCAGGGTGCCCTGTTCGAGACCGACGAAGCGCTCGGTATCCCTCACCCCGCGGATCCGGCCTCGGCCGACATCGGTTACCGCGGCCCCACCGCGTGCTCCGCGGCCGGGATCACCTACCGTCAGCTTGACTACTGGGCACGTACGGCCCTGGTCGAACCGAGCGTGCGTGCCGCTCACGGCTCTGGCTCCCAGCGGCTGTACAGCTTCCGTGACATCCTGGTCCTCAAAGTCGTGAAGCGGCTGCTCGACACGGGCATCTCGCTGCAGCAGATCCGGGCCGCCGTCCAGCACCTACGTGACCGCGGCACCGATGACCTGGCCCAGGTCACCCTGATGAGCGACGGGGTCAGCGTCTACGAGTGCACCTCCGCGGACGAGGTGGTGGACCTCCTCCAGGGCGGCCAGGGCGTGTTCGGTATCGCGCTGGGCCGCGTCTGGCGTGAGGTGGAGGGCGACTTGGCGGTGCTGCCCGCCGTGCGGGCGGAGGACGGCTTCGTCGCCGTCGACCCGCATGGCTCCTACGCGTCCAGGTCGTCGGCCGCCCAGGATGACCTGGCCAAGCGCCGTCTGCGCCGCACCAGCTGAGATCGGTCTTCCCGCCCCGGCGAGAAATCGCTGCAGGTAGCCCGCATTCCGGGCGTACGACCCGCATTCGGCCAGAAATGGCCTGGCGGCCTTAATGGGACCGGAATTGCGGGCTTTCTATGTTGATTCGGTCCGGGGGTGACACTGGGGGGCAGGTCTGTTTAAATGCTCCCATCGCGCGCTCAGTGTCGAGGGCATGCGCCTGGAGGGGGAATCAAGTGACCAGTATGCCGTGGGATGCCCAGGGTGAGGCGCTGGCGGCGTTGCGGGCCATCGTGGCCGATCCGCGCTACGGCCCGCCGGCCCTGTCGAACGCACAGACGATGACCAACCTGCTCAAGGACATGCTGCCCGACGCGCCCCGTGAGTCCAGCGTGCTCGTCGCCGCGTCGGAAGCCGGCGTGGCTGGCATGCTGCAGAGCAACGTGTCCCAGGGGATGGATGTGACGACCGCGTGCCGGCTGGCGGGCGGGACGTTCGAGAGCCAGACCGCGTTGACACCGGACGCCTGCCACTGGGCGGTGGGGATCCTGGCCTCGGCGCTGCGCTTGGACACAGCCCGGCCGGCGCCCCCGCCACCCCCGGTCTACGACAACCGGCGGCCTCCCGCCGACTACCCGCAGACGGTAGGACCTGGCTCCGTGCCGCCCCCGGGGTGGGCCACGCCCGCACCGCAGTTCCAGCCCCGGCCCCAGCCCCAGCCCCGGCCCCAGCCCCGGCCCCAGCCCCAGCCCCGCTCCGCCGGGCGGGACAGGCTCAGGCTCGTCGCCGCCGCCGCGACCGGGGTCGCGGGGATCCTGATCGTGTGGGCTTGCGCGCTACCGGACTTGTACGTTTCCGGCGGCAGTGGCCGGACGTCCTTTTCCATCTTCAATTCCGGCGGGGGCGGTGATTTGTGGTTCGCGGTGGAGCCGGTCGGCGTAGCGATCATCGGCGTGCTCGCCGCCTTGATCATCATGGCGGCCAACCGGTCGGCGCGGCTGCGCTCGCTGGCCGCCGGCGTGCTGTTCGGATTCGGTATCCAGACCGTCCTGCTGTTCGCCGGTTATGAGTTTTACGTCCGGAGCCCGAACCGCGCGGGCCCGGGAGCAGCCGTAGGCATCGTCGGCGGGATAGTGTTGCTGGTCGCAGCCCTGATCGCCGCGGCCAGCAGGCCAGCGTCAGCCGCGGTCGGCAGCGGGTCCGCCAGTGGCTGATGCTGGCCAGCCCGGAAGGAAAGCCCCGACGTGGTAAGCGACTCGTTGATGCCAGGGGGCGGCGTGGCCAGGCGCCCCCTGCACTTCATCATCATGGGCGACTGCTCAGGCTCGATGAAGGGCCCGAAGATGCAGGCGCTGAACACCGCGCTACGGGCCATGCTGCCGCATCTGCTGCGGTGGGAGCGTGAGCAGCTCCAGGCACAGCTGCTCATCCGGATCCTGGGCTTCGCCAGCGAGCCGCGCTGGCACGTGCCGGAACCGACGCCGGTGGCCGAGCTGAACGCCCGGTGGCGCGATCTGGAGTACGTTCGCTGGGGCTGGACCAACATGGGGCCAGCGTTCGAGGCCGTCGGCGAGGTCCTCGAACCCAGCCGGCTGGAGGCCAGGGCGCTGCGGCCGGCCATCCTGCTGGTGACCGACGGGCTGCCCACCGACCCGCCGGGAGGCTTCGAGCGCGGGCTGGCGGCGCTGACCCGCCACGCCGCGGGCCGCCTGTCCCTGCGGCTGGCCGTCGCGATCGGCCGGGACGCGAACTCCGAGCCGCTCGACCGGTTCCGCAGCCGTGACGCCCCGGTGCTGGTCGCGGAGACCATCGACGTCATCGTGGACCGGCTGGTGGCCGCGTCGATCGCGGTCTCCAGGATGTCCGAGGCCGGAGCCGACCGCGGTGCCTTGGCCCAGCAGCTCCTGCAGCCCGAGGTGATTCCGGGGTCGGGCCTAGACGACGATCCGATCTTGTGATGCCGATGTCTACCGACGCTTCCGAGCTGCCGCCGCCCGGCGCACAGGATCTGTGGCTGGCCCTGACCGCCTCGCAACGCGGCGCGGCGCATCAGGCCACCGGCCTGCCCAACCAGGATGCCGTCGCGGCCAATCAGGTCCTGCCGGATGTCCTGGTCGCGGCGGTGGCCGACGGGCACGGTCACCGGCGGCACTTCCGAAGTGCTCGCGGCTCGCGGCTCGCGGTGGCCGTCGCCTGCGACGCCGCCCAGGAGCTGGCCGCGCGGCTGGACGGATTCGACACGGCCGCGGCGATCGAATCCGAGGCGCTGGGCACGCTGGTGCCCGCGATCACCGGGGAATGGCGCGACGCGGTCCGCGCGGACGTCGCCGCCGATCCGTTCACCGATCACGAGCAGGCCGCACGCGCCGGCGGTGACGATCCCCTGATCGCCTACGGGTCCACCCTGCTGCTGGCCATCGCGGGGCACCGGTGGCTCGTACTGGTCCAGATCGGCGACGGAGACATCATGGGCATCCAGCCCGGCGGGCGGCCGCTGCTCCCGGTGCCACGCGACCCGTCGCTGGACGGCCACCAGACGACCAGCCTGTGCGGGCCGCGCGCCGAGGATGAGTTCCGCGCCGCGGTCGTGGACGCCTCGGCCACGCCGCTGCTCGGGGTCATGCTCGCGACCGACGGGTACGGCAACGCCCAGGTGGCCGAGCCGTGGACCGACGCGGTCAGCGCCGACCTGGCCGAGCTGATCAGCGACCGGTCGCCGGAATGGCTGGCCGGCCAGCTGCCGCTGTGGGCGAGCCGCTGCGCCTCCGCCGACGGCAGCGCCGACGACACCACGATCGCGCTCCTGATCGCCCCGTCGGCCGCGGGCTGGCGTCACGACGTGCCCGGCGAGCCGGCGGCCGAGGAGGCGACGACCGCCGCCGCCCGGCGGCTGGCCGAACTGACCACGCAGCCCAGCAGCCGGCTGGGCGGCTTGCGGGAGCAACGGCTGGCCAAGTCGGCGATGTCCGAGCATGCTGATGCTCGCACCCTCCCGCTGGCCGGCCGGAGCGGGCCGCCCGGGGCGCCCACGGGCCGGTCGCGCCGCCTGGCGGTGATCGCCGCGGCGGTCGTGGTGATCGCCGCGGTAGCGGCGTTCCTGGTTATCCAGCTGACCTCCTCTCCGGGCAAGACGCCCATCCCGGGCAAGACGCCTGCCTCGTGCGGTTCGGTGTCCGCCACCGCCAGCCAGCACGCCACGGCCAGCGCGACCGCCAGCGCCAGCGCCGCGGCGGCGGCCGGGCCGCACGCCGGCTCGGCCGGCAACCCCTGCGCGGGAGGTAAGGCGGGTGGCTGACGCGAATCTCCCCCTGGAAGGCAGGACCGTGTGGATGGTCCGGGCCGCGGGGACCCCGGTCCTGGTCGGCGAACGGCTGGGCGAAGGCGGGCAGGGCATCGTGCACGCGGCGCAGATCGGCGGGGCTTCGTGCGCTGTCAAGTGGTACCGGGCCGTCCCCAAGCCGAAGGAACTGCGGGATTCCATCACTGCCCTGCTCGACAGCGGATGCCCCCACCCGGCCTTTATCTGGCCGATCGACCTCGTGGTCAGCACCGAGATCCCCGGGTTCGGCTACGTCATGCCGCGTCTTGACCCGGCCTTCGAATCGCTGGGGGAACTGCTGGGACGGACCTCCTCGCCGCCGTTCCGCATCATGATCAACATCGGCCTCCACCTCGTCGCCGCCTTCGAGGCCCTGCACGGAGCCGGCCTGTGCTATCGCGACATCAATTCCAAGAACCTCTGGGTGAACGCGGACCAGGCCGGGGTCGCCATCATCGACAACGACAACGTCGGGACCGATGACGCCGAGGTGTTCGTCTGGGGGACGAGCGGGTTCATGGCCCCCGAGGTGGTCCGGCGGGAGAAGTTCCCGACCGGCCACACCGACCTGCACTCCCTGGCCGTCCTGCTGTTCTACCTGTTCGTCCACGGACACCCGCTGGAGGGCGTCAAGGCCGACGCGGCCTACTCCTGGGCATCGTCACGGGAATCAGAGAGCGAGGCCGCCATCAGGACCTACGGCCTGGAGCCGGTGTTCGTCTTCGACCCCGGCAATCCGTCCAATCCCCCGCCTCCGGGGGATCCGATGAGCACGTGGTGGCCGATCTACCCGCGCTTCTTCCGGGAGTTGTTCGAGCAGGCCTTCACCGTGGGGCTGACGAACCCGGTCACCGGCCGGGTACCCGAGGGGATCTGGCGCCGGGCCCTGAACCGCCTCGGTGACTGCGTGTCGAGATGCCGGTGCACCGCCTCGGTCTTCTATGATCCAGACGATCCCGGACTGCGCTGCTGGAACTGCGGTCAGGTGCCGATCAGGCCGCCGCTACTCCAGTTGCCCGGCGGGACCGTGGTGCTCTCCGACGGCGCCAGCATCACGTCACACCACCTGCACCGGGACCGCAACCATGACACCGTGATCGGTATGGTCGAAGCCCATCCCACCAAACCCGGAGACGTGGTATTGCGCAATGTCGGACCGGACGACTGGGTCATGACCCCGGAGGGCGAGTCAGCCGTCACGGTGCCGTCGCGCAGACGCCTCGGTATCCGGACCATGGTCATTGACTTCGGCTCGGTAAAGGGCCGGATCAACGTCGACTAGGCAACGCGCCCGCTTTACAGCCTGGGGGCAGCATGAACGAACTACACGTGACCTTCGAAGGGCGGAGCTACACCTTCCAGCCCGGACAGACGGTCTACATCGGGCGGATGACCGATAACAGCATCGTGGTCGGCGATCCCACCGTCTCCCGGCGGCACGCCCAGCTGACCTGGGGGCCGGTCGGCTGGCTATACGAGAACCTGGGCCAGGCCCGCACCTTCGAGAACGGCCAGGAAATCAAGCAGGTCATCGTGCGCAAGCCCACCGAGCTCTCGCTGGCTTCGCCGCAGGGACCGGTCCTGCTCCTCGAACCGCTGGAACCAGCCGGATCGCAGGGCACCTTCCAGGCCGGCCCGCAGGCCGCTCCGTTCGGCGCCGCGGCGCCCGCACCCCAGCCCGGATTCGGCCCGCCGCCCGGAGGCTACGGCCCGCCCGCCGCCGACTACGGCGCACCCGCTGCCGGGTACGGGCCGCCCCCGGCCGGGTACGGGGCGCCCGCCGCGGGTTACGGGCCAGCGGGAGGCTATGGCCCGCCGCCGGGTGGCTACGGGCCGCCGCCCGGTGGCTACGGCTTGCCGCCGGGCTGGGTCACGCCGCCCGGTGGCCCGCGGGCTGCCCATCACGAGGGGGTGGGCGAGGAACTCGCGACGGCGTTCGAGATCCTGATCCCGATCAAGACCTGGCTCAAGGACGCCGGCTGGCATCAGGGCTTGCGCCTGCTGGTTATCGCGTACGCGCTGCTCCCGTTGCTGTTCCTCGCCCTCTTGTCGTCGTCGTCGAGCCTGAGCGTGCCTGGCTTCGCGTACAGCCTGTACGTGGCGCCGCTGTGGGCCATCGCGTTCTGGCTCCTGCTGCGGCCGGGCCGTGTCGGCGCGCTGGAGATCTACGTCGGCATCGGGATCGTCGTCTGGGTGACGATCTGGCTCTATGCCGTGACCGTCAACATCAACGACCAGCTGGTCAACGCGGTGCGCAACGGCAACTTCCTGGCCGCCCTGGCCGTGGGCTACAACGAGGAGGTCACCAAGGCGCTGCCCATCTTGCTGGCCGCGCTCGTCCTGCTGAAATTCCGGAACACCAAGCTGGACGTCCGGATGTGGATGCTCCTCGGCACGGTATCGGGCCTGACCTTCGGCGTTCTCGAAGAGAGGCTGTACACCGAGATGGCGATCGCGCAGGTGGCGAACGCGAGCGCCGTCTCCCAGGCCGACACGGGCGTCCTCGACTTCGCCTTCCGGGTCTTTGTCGACGGGTTCGAGCACGCCGTCTGGGCCGGAGTTTCGGCCTTCTTCATCGGGATCGCCATCAACTACCCCAGACGCCGCTGGCAGCTCATTCTGCTCGGGGTCTCCATGGTGGCCATCTTGCACGGCCTCAATGACTGGAGCGTGTCGGAATTCAACTCGTACTGGCCCGGGATCATCATTCAAGCCGTCTCGCTGCTGCTCTTCATCGGGTACACGATGTCGGCCTCATCGATCGAGCGGCAGGTCCGCCGGACGCCGCTGTTCAGGGGTGACTCGATGGCCATGGAGATCATCTCCGAGCCGAAAGACCCGGATCGCTCCTAGCAGAGGCCTGGTGATACGACATGGTTGCGGCAATCATGTCGTCCAGGCAGCATGATTGCGGCAACCATGTCGTTAGGTGCCGCCCGGAAAACCGGGCCAGGTGGTGACGGGGTGGCAGGTGAGGCGGGAGCGCCCGGAGATCGGAAGGGTGGGGGGTCACGGTGGTTAGTCCCCAGTGGAACGAGAGCGATGAGGCGCAGAACGCCCTCCGTGCGATCGTTTCCAATCCGGTGTACGGGGTCGCGGCCCTGTCGAGCTCGCAGATGATGGCCAACCTCCTCAAGGACCTGCTGCCCGACGCTCCGCGCGAGGTCAGCATCCTGGTCGCCGCGGCGGAGGCCGGGGTGGCCGCGAGCCTGCGGGATCGCGTGTCGCAGGGCATGGACGTGGGTACCGCTTCGGCGGTGGTGGCGGGCTCGTTCGCGGCCAGCACGCCGTTCAAGCCGGAGGCGTGCAACTGGGCGGTCAGCGAGATCGCCGGGGCACTCGGCCTCGCCAGGCCGGCCGCGGGCCCCGGTCCAGCCTCGGGTCCCGGTCCGGCCGCGGGCCCCGGTCCAGGCTCCAGCATCCCGCCCGGCGGTCCGGGTCCCGGCTCGAGCATCCCGCCGGAAGCCTCCAAGCCGGGCGGCAGCGCGCCGACCATATCCTCGCCGGTCATATCCGCTCCCGGCCCCGCACCGGGAAGCTCGGCACCGGGAAGCTCGGCACCGGGCGGCTACGCACCTGGCGGCTGGCCACAGGCCAACCCCGCTCCCGGCGGTTACCCAGGGACACCCGTCGGGGGTGCTTACCCAGGACCACCCGCCCCAGGTGCTTACCCGGGCGCCGCTCAGGGTCCCTACCCGGGCGCTGCCCCGGGGGCCTACCCGCCGAGCGGCTTTCCCCCGCCGAGCGGCTCCCGGCCGCCGGGACAGATCCCGCCGGGACAGAACCCGCCGGGACAGGCTCCCTATACGCCCGCTTCGCCGTTCCCGGGCCAGGGGGCCGGCGGCTACCAGTCGCCGCCCGTACCTGGGTACTGGCAGCAGCCGCCGGCCCCGGGCTTCGTGCCCGTCAGGACGACGAACGGGCTGGCCATCGCGTCCTTGGTGCTCGGGGTCTTGTGGCTGGTCTGGCTCGGCTCGCTGGTCGGCCTGATCCTCGGCCTGGTCGCGCTCAAGCAGATCAAGAACCGCAACCAGGGCGGCCGCGGGATCGCGATCGCTGGCATCGTGCTGAGCGTCCTGTGGCTGGTGGGTTTCGTGGTGGCCATCATCGTCGGTGGGTCAAATGGCTCGTAAGCCGTCAGGACGGTACCAAACCGGGTGCGGACAGCCAGACGTGCCCGCATTTGGCCAGGTGTGCGGCCAGACGGGCACGGACTCCGCAGGCGGCAGCAGACTGTATACCAATTGCGCAGGTGAGACCGGGTTCCTGCGGCTGGGCACGACTGTATAACGTGGTCCCTTTCTGGCCACCTTGTGCCTATCCGGATTGCCCTTCCCGCACTACGATCTGGATTGTCACGGTGGTTCACCGACCTCGGTGACGGGTAATTCCGATAGGGGACTAGCGCTGGGGGGCGAAATGGCGACTGACGGTCCTGCGGACCAGCCGCACGAAGCGCCGACGATCGCGGGCCGTAGCCCGGTCCGGCAACCGGGCGGCAACCCGGCGGGCAGTGCGGGCGGCGGTGGCGCACCGGGCAGCGGCGCGCCCGGCGGCCGGGGAGACCTCAGCCAGGAACTCCTGACGTCCGACTGGTGGACAGACACCATGGTCGCGGCGGCGGGCATTCCCGTGGTCGACGCGCCCTTCGTGACCATAGGCGGCGGCATCGGAAGCTTCGTCACCGTCGATTACCTGCGGATCGCGGGAGTGCCCACCGATCGGATGCGGATACTATCCGACATCGATTTTCCGTGGCAGACCTACGAATACCTGACTCGCGTGTCACAAATTCCGCGTCCGGAACGGATCCGTTCCGATTCCGCGTCGCGGCCGGACAATATCTGGGGCTTTCCCTCCTACGCGCTGTCCGAGGCGATGCGCAACAAGAGCCTGGCATCGTTGCGGCAGGTGCTGGTCGAGCCGATGTGGGCCGACTTCTACACGCCGCGGGCCGGCATGGTGTTCGAAGGGCTCGAGCGCGAGTCCAAGCGGATCGGCTACTCGGACATGCTGGTCAAGGGCCAGGTCCGGATGGTCCGCCGGCGCCAGGGCGGCGGCTACTTCACCATCTTGACCCCGCCGGACGCGAAACCGGCGCGCCGCATCGCGTTCCGGTCCCAGTTCGTGCACATCGCGGTCGGGTATCCGGGCCTGAAGTTCCTGCCCGAACTGCAGGCCTTCCGGACCGAGAATCAGGACTTCTATCACGTGGTCAGCGCCTACGAGGACCACGAGCACGTCTACGACCGGCTGCGCGTCAAGTCGGGGGTGGTGCTGATCCGCGGTGGCGGGATCGTTTCCTCGCGGGTCCTGCAGCGCCTGATGGACGACCGCGCCAAGTACAACCTCTCGTTCCAGATCGTGCACCTGTTCCGGACCTATGTCTCCGGCCCGCACGGACCGAACGCCTGGATGCGCCGCAAGGGCGGCAACGGTTTCGCATACCAAGGGTTCAACTACCCCAAATCGGTATGGGGCGGGCAGCTGAAGGCGAAGATGCGCCGGCTCGAGGGCGACCAGCGCGCCACCGAGTACAAGCTGATGGGCGGGACGAACACCCCGTGGCGACGGCGCTGGCAGCAGCAGATGAACCAGGGCCGGGCGCAGGGCTGGTACCACACGATGGCCGGCACCGTGGAGCAGATGAAGGTCCGCGACGACGGCATGGTCGTCAGCATGGTCAAGACCTCCCAGGGCGTGGGGGAGATCGCGGCCGACTTCGTCATCGACTGCACCGGCCTGGAAGCCGATATCGCCGAGCACCGGGTCCTGGCCGACCTGCTCGAGCATTCCGGCGCCGGACGCAACCCGGTCGGCCGCCTGGATGTCGAGCGCACCTTCGAGCTGCGCGGTACCGCCAGCGCGCCCGGGGTGATCTACGCCTCGGGAGCCGCGACGCTCGGCGGTTACTTCCCCGGCGTGGACACCTTCCTCGGCCTGCAGATCGCCGCCCAGGAGATCACCGACGACCTAGCTCGCCGCGGATTCTGCCGGAAGATCGGCCCGGGCCGTTCGGTCCAGCAATGGCTGCGCTGGGCAAGGAACAAACAGCCATAATTCCGTTACCCATACTGCTCAAGCTCCCGACAGGGATCCGATAGGGACAGGTGCTGGCGTGGTTCCTACCTTGAATGGCCGCATACAGACCAGGATCTTCCTGCTCGCCGTGGTCGGCGGCCTGATCACCCTGATCATCGTCCCGATCCTGCCGGGCAGCGCGCCACTCGGCGATAAGTACCAGGACGGCTTCCTGGTCCTGCTCAGCGTGGCCGTGGTGGGCGTGCTCTGGGAGCTTGCCTACCACCTGCTGATGCAGTGGCGCTGGGAGAAGGACTGGCCCACGCTCTTCGGGCTGGCCGAGGGAGTACCAGAAGGCGTGCTGATCTGGATTCTGCTAAGCGCCGGAGCCATACCGGGCATCGCCGGTAGCGTCGGCGGAGTCGCGTTCCTCATCCAGTTCATCCTGGTCTGGCTGGGGGTATGGCTGGTAGCTAACGGGCCTATGCGGGTTCCGTTCATCCGGTGGCGGTTCCACGGCGGGAGGATAGTGTGACCGAACACGGCGTACTGCCGGGCCTGTGGCCGATTCATGGCGAGGGCGTGCTGGCCAGGCAGGGCGATCTGGTGCTCTTGATCCATCCGGCCGGCGGGGCTTTTACTGACCGGCTGCTTGACCTGCTGGCTGACGCGGCCCGGGCCAGGGCGACTGGTCTGCATTTCACTGATCTGGTCTCGGCCGAGTTCGATACCGACGCGGCCGCCGCCGATCCCGCTGATCAGCAAAGTCCAGCCGTGGTCGCGTTCGGGCCCGCGGGCCCCGGCACGGCCGTCGCCGTCTACGGCGCCGGGTGGGCCGACGTCACCACCGCCCGTGGAACGCAGCGGCTGACCGCCGGGGAGCCGCATGGCCGGCTGCGGTGCGTCCTGCCGTCCACGTTGATCAAGATCCGGGCCGGCGTACAGTCCGTGCCCGGCGATGGCGAGACCGATCCCTACCTGCGCCTCGCCGACGGCGTCGTGCGGGCCGTCGCCCTGCTGTACGCTCCGGCCGAGGTCGCGGCGGAGGCACCCGACGCGGGACGGCGCGCCACCCCCGCGGCCGAGGCGAGCCCGGCCGCCGCCGCAGCCGCTCCTCCAGCCGCGGTCGCCTCGCCAGCCGCCGCCGCACCGGAAGCTGCCGCCGAGCCGTATGCCGCAGAGCCGTATGCCGCCGAGCCGCCCGCCGCGGCCGCACCGGACGCCGCCGCACCGGACGCCGCCGCACCGGACGCCCCCGAGCCTTACGCCGCCGAGTCTTATGCCGCCGAGGCCCCGTCGGACGCCGCCGAGGCGCCAGGACTGGCACCGGTGCCCGACCAGCGATCGCAGGCGCCCGAGCCCTTCGCGGGCGACCTCCCGGAACCCGAACCCGGATACCACGCCACCCGGATCGAACACGCGCCATCCGGGTTCCCGGCAGCTGACCTGTACGCACATCCGCCGTCCGACCCGTACGCGCCCCCGCCATCCGACCCGTACGCGCCTCCCGCAGCTGACCCTTACGCGGCCGCGCCAGCAGACCCGTACGCGGCCCCCGCCCCGGCCGACCCGTACGCGGCCCCGGCCGACCCGTACGCCGCCCCGCCCTCGCCGCCCATGGCGGGTCCCGCCGACGGTGCCCCGCGCCCGGACTTCATCTCGATCTCGCTCGTCCCGGGCCAAGAGGGCGCGGCGGGCGGACCGGGCCCGCTCGGATTCGCCGGCGACGTACCGCAGCGTGACCCGCTGCCGCTCGGCGCCGAACCCCCGGAGGCCAGGGACCTGGGCCTGGTCGAGATGCCCTCCGCGCAGGTCGAGGGCGTCTACTGCAAGAACGGGCACTTCAACGACCCCGAGGCGCGCTACTGCGCCGTGTGCGGGATCAGCATGGGCCAGCTGACCAAGATCCAGCAGAAGGGCAACCGCCCGCCGCTCGGGGTGCTGGTCCTGAGCGACGGTTCGGTGTGCCAGCTCGACGCCGACTACGTGATCGGCCGCGAGCCCACCCTGGACAGCGCGGTAGCCGAGGGCCGGGCCCGGCCGCTGCGGCTCATGGGCGCCTCCGGGGTGGTGTCCCGGATTCACGCCCGCGTCGAGCTCGACGGCTGGCAGGTCTACATCTGCGATCTCAATTCCGCCAACGGCACCCAGGTCCTGCAGCCGGGGGAGCGGAACCCCGTCAACCTGCAGCCCGGGGTACGGACGCCGCTGATGGCGGGGGCCCAGATTCGCCTGGGGGGCGAGTACGGGCTCCAGTACGACTCACACCGTCACCGTTAGGTGACATGACCGAGGTGGGGGGCGGACCATGAGCCTCAACGATGTCCAGCTGCTCCTGGCGGACGTGGCGTTCATCATCATCCTGGCCCGGCTGCTGGGGGCGGCGGCCAAGCTCCTGGGCCAGCCTCCGGTAATCGGGGAGATCCTAGCCGGGATCCTGCTGGGACCAACCTTCTTCCACGGCGCTATCAAGAACGCGCTGTTCCCGGTCACCCTGATCCCGCCCCTGACCGCGCTCGCCGACCTCGGCCTCGTCCTGTTCATGTTCGTGGTCGGCTACGAGGTGGACCTGCGCCTCATCCGCGGCCGCGAGCGCGTCGCGGTGGGCGTGTCCACCGGCTCGTTCATCCTGCCCCTGGGCCTGGGCGCGGCGCTGGGAGTGTGGCTCGCGCACCGTCACCACATCCAGCACGTCTCTACTTTCGCACTGTTCATCGGTACCGCGATGGCCGCCACCGCGTTCCCCGTCCTGGCCCGCATCCTCACCGACCGGGGCCTGCACCGGACCCGCATCGGCGGCATCGCGCTGGCCAGCGCGGCCATCGCGGACGTACTGGCCTGGACGCTGCTGGCCGTGGTGGTGGGCCTGGCGGGCAGCAC
>Ga0070735_10000912_pt1 | contig 29871 bp, 30 predicted proteins | sample Coa_R1_FD_66443 | JGI IMG/M metagenome (GOLD analysis project Ga0070735, IMG submission 66443) | Surface soil microbial communities from Centralia Pennsylvania, which are recovering from an underground coalmine fire - Coalmine... | ecosystem: Environmental > Terrestrial > Soil > Unclassified ...
ACGCTGTACAGGGCAAGGCCGCGGTTGATGGATTCGTCGCGGCCATGCACCGCTGGCGCAACACGGTGGATGGAACCCAGGTCCTGCTCGTAGGAGCCGACAATTTTCCGTTCCCAATCCCGCTCAATACGCTGGGAAGTTTATCAGCGATGCTGGCAAGCAGAGCTATTTGTATTGGGAGTTGGCCAGAGGTCAGCCTAGGAGTCGGCTGGAGCCGATGGCGGCATTTGGTCGGCGGGTTCTCCTTGCCGCTTATCCGGCGGAGTACGGTAACTTAGGCGTGATGATCTTCATCATCAACCAAGATAGTGTATTGCTGCAGAAGGATCTGGGGAGACCACCACAGAAAACGCAGCCGCAATGACCAAGTTTGATCCGGACGACACGTGGAGTGTCATCGGCGAATAATCGGAAACAACATAGCTGGGAGGAGAGTTATGCCAGGAAGCCGCCCACTCAACTGCGTGAGATTCGTTGTACTCTGCCTCTTAGCGTCCGCTGTGCTCCCGTCACTAAGTCAAGAGACACTTCCCGTTTTCGCACTTACACCGGAACAAAGCAAGATTACCTTTTACGTGAAGGCATCAGTGGCTCTGGAGGGCACTTTCGACAAGTGGGACGCCGGTATGACATTCACGTCTCCAGATGTGACGACCGGCGTGTTGGATATCAAGATTCAGGCTGGGAGCGTGCATACCGGAAGTGGCATGAAAGACGGCAAGCTGAAGAGCAAAGACTTCTTCAACGTCGACGAGGATCCGTTGATTACCTTCCACTCAGACAAGGTTCTGCAGACCGGTCCCGCAACCTTGGAGATACCCGGCACGTTTACCATTCGCGGGGTATCTAAACCCGAGACGCTGATTTTTACTATTACAGGTAAGGGGACAGGCTCAGGTGAGATCAAAGGGACAATGGCATTTGACCGGAAAGACTACGGGATGAACAAGGGTATTCCCTTAGTCAAGATCGCCGACCGGGTCGAGGTGACAGTGGACCTCAAGGGGAAGCGAGTCAGCGGGCCTCCGTTGATGTTTAAGCAGTAGACGGCCTGCAACTCTCCCCGACGGTCAAATGCGACGGTCGCATCCGCGTGGTTATATCTGCTCAAAGTGGAGCCCCGGTTGAAGGGCAAGTTTCAACTGCTGAAATTAGGTGTCTGCGGTCGAAACCATTCCGGTTAAGACTCAAACTGCGATTCTCGCCGGAAGTACGGGAATCGCGGAGATTCTGGCGGAACACTGTTGACAGTGACAGTCGACACGGCTACGCACGCAAATCAAACTGCTCTGAAAGAAGTGCTCCTCAACTTTCAGTATGTCAAACCTCAGAATTCTATTCGCTGCCATCTCTGCAATCGCATTGTTCCTGTACGGTCTAGAAGGGTTCAGTCGCGAGATCCAAGCGGTGGGTGGTGAGACGCTCCGCAAGTGGCTAGGCCGACTCACCGAAAGTCGCTGGCGCGCGGTGGTGCTCGGCGCCGTTGCGTCAGCGATCATTCAATCCAGCAGTGCAGTGACCTCACTAACGGTGGCACTGGTGGATGCTGGCACGATGACACTCCGGTCCAGCTTGGGCGTCCTGCTAGGAGCAAACATTGGAACGACGTCCACGGCATGGCTGGTTTCGCTGAAGTTGACCGGGATCGGACCGTTCTTCATCGTTCTCGGCACTGCGCTGAGCGCAATACCGACGCGGTTCAAGGTGCTGGGCAAAGCGGCCTTCTATTTTGGGTTCATCTTTTTTAGTCTCGACTTAGTGAGCTTCACCTTGAAGCCGCTCGCCCAAAGTCCCCTGTTCGCGGAGGTGCTGAGTCGATCGAGCACGCCAATGATGGGTGTGCTGGCCGGAGTGGCCGTTACTGCCATCGTTCAGTCGAGCAGTATCACGACCGGACTTTGCATTCTTCTCGTGCAGCAGGCAATTCTGCCCGCAACGGCGGCGATTCCTATCGTCATCGGCGCGAATATTGGGACAACAGCCACCGCGCTGGTGGCCAGCATCAAGATGCAGAAGACGGCACGGAAAGTAGCATTGGCTAACCTTTGCTTCAACACGTTCGGAGTCGTGCTGTTTTTGCCGTTTCTTGGATGGTTCGCCGGCAAGGTCGTGGACTTTGCGAGTGAGCCCGGAACGGCAGTGGCATGGGCGCAACTAATCTTCAATCTGGCAATGACGTTGGCAGTTGTGATATTGCTAAGGATCTTTGAGCGTCCTGTCGCACGATTCGATTCCACGCGGGCAAGTGCTTCAGCATGAGGAGGCAATCGGGAGCCCGATGTCCCAGCGCCAACTGGTGGCGTTGCGCGTCATTAATTATTGATAACAGGCATCACCCTTACGACAAATTAGGGGACCATCCAGAGTGGCGCGAACCCGGATCTCTTGAATTCCATCCCAACTTTCCCGCGGCGCTGCCAGAGATAAAGGACGCTGGCACCATCGGGCAGAAAACAGTGCAGCTGTCGTCGAAAATCAGAACAGAGGCGATCATTGGGGTCGGACATTGGTAGCCTTGATGTACTGGTTGCCATAGCTCTCGATTTCGTATAGACCTTTTTTCTTATCAAAGCGAATCCTGGCCGCAGCCATGATTTGACCAGTGCCTTTGCCAGTAGCGTCAAGCTTCACTTGAAGGTAACCGAATGGATAGTCTGTCGTGCGTCCGTTGCGATAAAGCTCGATAAAGGGCATGTTACGAGCGGTAACAATGGTGATGATCGTTTGCGGGCCTTCCTGGCGTTTCCGCGCAACAGCGATCTGATTTCCGGTGGAACTTACCGGGCTTATGCGGCCTTTGTCCTCCTTCTCCAAAGCGCGGCGAAGCGCATCGGTGCCCTTATCCTTCACAAGTTGGGCAAAGTTCTGCAGTTCTTCGTCGGTCGTGTACTGCATAACCCGAAAATTGAACGAAATGGTCTTTCCACCTACACTTCCACCCGTACCGATCGCTACGGCAGAGAAAGCCTCCGGGCGCGTCTTATCCTGGGCATAGGCCGCAAGAGAAAGAAAGACAATCAAGCTTAGGACAACAGGGTTGCTATGCGAAAGCTGCCTTTTCATGATCGTCAGCTCCTTGATACTGCGCGAGACGCCGCTTCGAAAAAGTGAGGATGCACTTTCCAAGTGCGGCCAAAGGGTAGTCCTGCGATCGATCGAACCTATGAGGGCATACTGACTCTGCCAACTGTGAAGATTACCAGTCCTTCGGGAGTGCCCTCGGCATGAAGGGTGCGATGCGCGTTTCAGATTTTCTTCTCGGGCGCAAAAACTGGCGTTAGACGACTGCACGCGATTGCATGGAAGAGCAGAATTGCGCGCCCACGACTGGGTTACTCAAGCCTGACCCAGAGCTTTCCCTTACTGGTACCTTTGCCAGTAGTTTGCCTCGTCTTAAGCAGTCGAAGATGGCGTCATGCTTGTGTTACCCATCACATTTGTTTTCGTTCACGGAAACAACTCGCGCTGTCTGTTTCTTCTGTCCCAGTTCACCGGTTCAAAGCGGAGAGATGAAATGAAACGTCTTCTGACGGCTTTTTTGATGGTTTGGTTGATTCCTTCGGTCAAAGCTCAGAACGTCCCCGCACCCGCATGGTCCCCAGCTAAGACTATTGGCATGTTCGTTTATCCCAAGAACCAGCAAAATGCAGACCAACAACTCAAAGACGAGAGCGATTGCTATGGATCTGCGAGGCAGAACACGGGTGTCGACCCGCAAGCTCCGCCCCCCGCGGCTTCGAGCGCACAGCAACAACAAGCCGAACAGCAGCAGGCCGCCCAGCAAGCGGCGAAGGACGTGAGCAAAGGTGGGACGGTGAAGGGTGCGGCGGGAGGCGCTGCGGGAGGTGCCGCGATTGGGGCGATCGCCGGCGACGCGGGAAAGGGAGCAGCCATTGGCGCCACCGTGGGAGCGATATCCGGCAGACGCAAACAGAGGACGAAAGAGGAGACGGTCAAGGAGCAAGCGGCACAGCAGACAGCCCAATCTCAACAACAGATGCAGGCTCAGGCGCAGGCGGCGCAGAAAGGCGCGATTGATACGTTCAAGAGAGCGTTTTCCGCATGTATGGATGCGCGTGCGTATTCGGTTCAGTAATGCCGATCTCACAACCCGCTCGCGATCACGGACACCGGCGGCATTTTCGTCCAGAAAAGCGACAAGTATGAGAAAAGATTCCTGTCGACCGAGTGTAGCGCTCTCCTGCCTCTATGGCGTGACTAGCCGGGCTATTGCGCTGTGAATCAGAGAGTTAAATTCAACAACGACTGGAGAAACCCGATGCGGCTTATGTGGTTGTTAATGACTATCTGTGCCTCGACATGCACGATCAGTTGGTCTCAGACCACGGAGGTAACTGCAAAACCCCTGACGGACACCGATATTCAGCTGATTCGCACCGACGTCCAGGCGAACAAGGACAAGATCATTGCTGACACGATGCAGTTCACCGACGCTGAGTCCGGAGCATTCTGGCCCGTCTATCGCGACTATTCGCACGAACAACAGGTGATCGGCGACGAGCGCGTGCAATTGATCAAAGACTACGCATCGAGCTACGACAGCATGGACGACTCGAAGGCGAGGGACATGGTACAACGCATGATCAACATCGAGGATAAGACGTTGAACTTGCGAGAGGATTATTGGCCGAAGTTTATGAGAGCCTTGGGAGCGAAACGGGCGGCGAAGTTCTATCAGGTGGACAATCGGCTCACCCTGATTGTCAACCTGCAGCTGACCTCGGTGATTCCCTTGATTCCCTAAGAAAAGCTTGCGTTGAGGTTGGGCGTAATGCGCGCGCGAGCCCTATGGTTCCAGCAGTGAAGGGTGCAACGTTTTGTTGCGGAACTGAGCCGTGGGCTTCAATGCCGGGCCCATCGCATCGCGGCACTTCGGAAAAAAAGCACCGGGCCATGGACTAGATACGAATTAGTGGTGCCGGAATATCTTGTTACGCGTGTCCCAAAGCATCTGGCAAATTACCGACTCGTACAGCAATGTCTACGAATATTATGCCGCGTACAAGCTTCTCGTTGCGCAAGGAAAACCCCTTCGGTAAACCGAAAGGGCTTGAGGATAAAGAGCACGGTGCAATGTCTAAGCCTTTAGCCACACATCGAATGTTCCAAAAGTCTCCTCCTTCGCAAAAAGGCGGAGTGTGGTAACAAGGCTGATGTTTTTTGCGATTGTCGCCGGGATGTTTCTACATTCCTGCTGGGCACAAGATCTCGCACCTCGCGCCTACCTGATCACCCCGCTTCATTCCAACGCGATCAACCTGACATACTCCTTCTTCCACGGCGGTTTGGATTTCAACGGCGTGGTTCCCGTTACAGGCGCAACGGGTACTTACAGTGTGCCGATCTTCAGCATTTATCATTCCTTCAGCTTTTTTGGGCGGTCTGCCAACATCGCAGCGTGGTTGCCTTACGGCGTAGGAACATTTCAAGGGTCTGTGCTCGGGACCGACAAGCAGATTTACCGCTCCGGTCTATTCGATTCAGGATTTCGCGTTTCCGTGAATTTGAGGGGTGGCCCCGCGATGCCCATCTCTCAGTTCGTGAAGTGGAAGCAAACGGTGGTATTGGGCGCCAGCCTGAAAGTAATCACCCCGACCGGTCAGTATGATCCCACGAAACTGATCAACTGGGGGATTCACCGCTGGGCCATCAAACCAGAGTTTGGTTATTCCCAGCGCTTTGGCGAGAAATGGGTTATCGATGGCTACGCTGGGGCGATCTTCTTCACAACGAACCAGGAATTTTTCTCGATTCCCTCGCCCCAGCCCCAAACGAAAAACCCATATGGTTCATTCGAGGGTCACCTGAGTTACGACGCGAAGCATTACCGGGGAAAGCCGACCCTTTGGTTCTCGCTCGATGGCAATTTCTGGTTTGGGGGAACAACGAGTATGCGCGGCATGTCGAATCCGGCTACCAGGCAGACGGCTTCCCGCGTTGGAGTCACAGCAGCCATTCCGCTGAGTCGCCACCAGGCAATTAAAGCAAGCTTTAGCAGGGGAGCCTACGTTCGCATCGGTGGCAATTTCGATAGCTTGGCACTGTCTTGGCAGTACACCTGGTTGGGTAGACCGAACTAGCTTAGGGTTTCGGCGACTTGTCCTCCTCGACTCATTCAATCGAAACTGGATCGCTGGCGAAATCTCTTTTGGAGCAGACACTAATGTCAATGCTCGATTAACCGCTGGAGCGTAATCGAGATGAGGCTGGATGGGGATGCGCTTCTCACTTGAGGCCAAATGTCCAACTGAGCCCTGAGCTGGTGCCATAGTCACTGCCGGAAAAAAGTGGCGGAGGCCGATTGTCCCAGCTTCCATAAAAAGATATGTTCCATTTCAGATTGCTGACAATCTTGATGTAATACGAGGCATTGGTATTGAAGCGGAGTCGGCCGGGTTCCGAAAGCGCGGGCAGCAACGCAGCGGTTACATCGAGGTTGGTTTTACTAAACTTGAAGAACTGCGCCTGGCCGTAAAAGAGAGCTGCGGCGACATTTTGATGACTAATGGGAGCATCGGACTGTTGATAGTCGGTATTCTGCCAAGCAGGCCCGACCACTAGCGAGATGTTCGTGCGGTTTGTGTTCTTAAAGTAACGTCCGATACCACCACCCACGGTGCTCTGCAACGCAATTCCTTGTTCCGAGCTTTGCAGAAAAGCGCCTAGACCCGCATAGAACCAGTTGTGCCAGGGCAGCAGATGACGGCCGCCAAAATTCAAAGAGTTTCGAGTGGAAGCATTGGTCCCCGAACTGGAGGATAAGCTGGAATTGAAATCAGCCAGCGCAGTCCAGCGCTCTCGTACATAAGCGGTCTGCGAACCTAAGCTGTACTGCGTCGATTGATTGCCTTTTGAATAGATCACACCGAAGCTTACATCTCCATTGAACCGCTGCCAGAACCTTTCAGATGTAGCAACCATTTGCACGATTTGGGAACGGTCGAGGAGGTCTTCTTTGCCGGGAGCCAGGACCTGAATCGTCACCGGTCGGTCAGCCGGTGTATCGGGAGTTCTTAATATCCCAGTGTAGACCGCGCCACCCTCGGTTTTTACGACAAACAACTGGTTGCTTTCCAAGCGGGATACCTTCGACCAATTCACCGATGCGGTGCCGTCGATGTAATCGAAGCTGACGTAGAGTACTCCCGCATCCAGTCCCTTGACTTCACAAGTCAGGCGGTCGCCGTTTGTCATCACCATTACGTCAGTCTTATCTCGTGCGTAAAGCGGCGCGGCGAAGAGGAGAGCAAGAGTTAGAAGGAGAAATCGGGTAGCTACCTTGTCGGCACTGGCAAAACGGTGCGTATGTCCCAGGAACACCACGGTCGCCAAGGCGGGTTTAACGCTGGATCCGCGTCTGCAATTGCACATACAAATGCAATTTCCCTTCGGGCCAGTGTCTTCCTGGTGAATTCACCGGTATCGGTGTCCACTGTCTGAGACACATGCATCCTACTGCTCCGGAACCGTGCTGCTTTAAAATCGAGTGCTTTCTCTTCTCATCGGACTTCCGGTTTGTAACCATAGTTATAAAGGCCGATTATGTGACTTTCTGGTGCCACTGAAATGTTGCGGCTGCGGAGACCAAACGTTGATCCGTCCATGAACACATATGCTTGAGTTTGGCTTCACGTTAATTCGTAGTTTGGCATCTGGGCAAACCATTCAGTAGCAGCAGATAGAAGAATCCCAGCGATGACCAGAGAATCCGCATATCTGCATATATAGCCCACCCGCTTTTGCCGAGATCTTGGCGCGACGATACCGAGATGCGATCTGGACGAAAAGCATTGCTGCCGAGCCGAGATCCCATGCCCATCTTGTAGGCCACGGTGAAAAGGGCGGCAACTGACAGAAGTACCTGCTGTAGTCAGTTCCCAGCCAACCATCGGCGCAATTACGGGCTTGCCCGCAAGCCAGAACACTCCAGTTTCATGACCCGTTGGAGTGCATCGGTCCTTTGCGAGCCGGAATTTACCGTCTGTCATTTCAACTCCTGAAGGTTCGACATACCCAGACCTCTTCGGGAGGTTTGATTCTTGGCGCCATTTTCGCTGTGGCTTAGCAGTTACCGACAGGTTCCGCCGATCAGCCTTGGAACGAACTGGTCGCAGGCGGTCTCAACCTCATCATCCATACCTGGAGGACACAACGAGAATAGAGCCTAAAACGTCTTATTCCCAGCCTCTGTCTTCGCCCAGCAGCCGCGCTCGGACGTCGGGATTTCTGCTCGCGCGCATGTCTTCTTTGAGTCCGACGTCGGAAATCCCGAATCCTGACGAGAGGGTCATCATAGGTGCCAGTGAAGGATCTGGGCAAAGTGAGCAATCCTGCACAGCATCAGGGCGTCACTCCTGTCATCGTTAAGTTGCCGAAGATTGGCGCAATCAGCCAAGCGCCCGGCGCAGGTGAAATTGATGGAACCGTACCGTCCCTCTCTCCGTCGGCGACTGGCGTCCGCACGGGAATTCCTTGGAACGTTGCTGGCAACGGTCAGGCCAGAGAAACAGGAAGTTCGACTTCAAAGGGTATGTCCGTTTTGCGGCCTGATTACGCCGCGAGCCAAGCGAGTTTGTCTGGAGTGCGGAAAGTCGCTCAGCACCGTTTCCCTGGAGAGAAAAGCCACAAAGCACGCATAGGCGGAGGGTTTATGTCTTGGATGTTGTCCATCCAAAATTCCGACCTGCATGTCATGTCCGTACTATTCGTATTGAGGAATCCCCATGGCAAAACAATATCTGCATCTTTCCGCATACCCTTGTGACGCATGCGCCGGCCCGGTCATCGCTGGTTCTCTTGCGGTTCGCGAGAATGTTATATCGAAAGAAACCGATATCCGCCAAGTGGGAGCGATCTGCCTGTCGTGCGGCCATCGGCAGAGTGCCGCGACTGCGCCAGCGCACCCCCGTCATGTGCTTCCAATCGAGTGGGTACCTGCTGTTCGATCAGATACCGGGATCGCATTTTCGACTAAAACTTGAGAGGACCACCAGTGACGGAGAATCCGGCTACCACCTTGCGTGGAACTGTCGAAAAGATCATTGCATCCTGCGGGTCAAGTGAACCTGATCGAGTGCAGATTGTGGTCGAGGGAGCCGAGTACCTATACCAGGAACTCCGTATCGAAAACACGTTGACCGATGCGCGGGGCAATCTGGTGCAATTGAAACCTGGGGCGAAGGTGGTGATCACAATTAAAGTCAAGCCACATGGAGTGACCAGGGAAATCCGTCGCAGAGATTAGGGATTTGATCTTCGGGGCATACCGGTTTTTAAGCATGTCCCTTTTTCTTCGTAGATTTTAGTCGTGGAGAACTACGTTGAGTAGTGAGCTGTGGACCTGTAGAGCACCCTCGGAGCCACCAGCATAGTGAATGAAGCCCAGTCTCCTGAATCGATTCATGAAGAAGCTAACTCGCGAACGAGTCGTCCCAACCATGTCGGCCAATGTCTCCTGGCTGATCTTGGGTATAACAGTTTCTGGAATGCCATCCTTGCCAAAGTGGGAGAGCAGTAGCAGGACGCGAGCCAGTCGTTTCTCACTGGAGTTGAACAGTTGATCGACCAAATCCTCTTCGTAGCGGATGTTTCGGGCCAACAGATAGGCTACGAACATTTCTGAAAGTGCGGGTTCCCGATGAAGGACATCCATCATCGTCTTCTTCTCCACTCGGAGAATCTCGCAATCGGTCATTGCAGCCGCGGACCCCATTCGCAACAGCTGACCGGCCAATGATCCTTCGCCGAAAAAGTTTCCTTGGTTCACGATCGCGATGGTTGCTTCCTTGCCAATCTTGGATACGACCGTGAGCCGCACTTTACCTTTTTGGACATAAAAGACAGCATCAGCCTCATCGCCTTGCGCGAATATCGATTGTTTCTTGGGAATAACCAGGATTTTCCTGCCCTCGCCAATGGTCGCGAGAAAATTGTCGGGGTTAAATCCGCCGTTTATCTTTGACGCTGTGGTTGGCTTCACCTCCGACAAGTATAGTCGGATATAGCCCAAGCCAGCATAAATAAAGACTTCCTCTAGATGAAATACGAAGTGAGCAATTCTAAACAGTATTCCAAGTGGCGATGAGCGACACTAATTGTTTGGGTTGAGTTTGGACTTCTGAAGGGACCTGCGAACACCACGGCGGGTCTTGGGGAAAAACCGATATGTCATCCATCGTTCAAGTCGGCACGATCCTGATGAGAGAACGGCCCGGACTACCACAGCTGAGTGGATTTCAAACTGAGAAGGGTTTCGGGGAGTGGAGCACGGTCACGATGCCAGTGGGCATTGCTCTCGATCGCGAGATCCACTCTGTGGGATGGAACTTCTTTTTCTTAGCCACAGAGGTCAAGGCGATGTTCTTTGGATCTCCCGGGCCAGCGAAGATAGCGAGTGCGTTGAAGCGGATTTTAGCCAAGGTCAGGCTGCAGCACTTCAACGGGCTCGAAGTTACCGCGATCGTTGCCCGGCGCTTCCTAGGTGTGCCCTATGTGACCGTGTCAGCGCACTCTCGCCACATGCAACAGAGCTGTAGTCTGGAAAGCGCTGACGCGCGCCAAATGTCACAGGACAATGCCGAGTGGGCCACAGGTTGAGTTGCCCGATAATCAGTCACAAGCCAGAATTCACGTGCCTCGGTTTGGGAACAACAAGTCGAGCCCCGGACCTCGGCCCGCAGGGACTGATCCGTACTACGCCGCCTACCAGTGGAAGAACCGCAGTTGCAGTGGCAGGGCTACCTTCGACCATCTGTCTTCAACACGCGTATAGTCGGCGATCGCCTGAGGGTTTCCCCACAGTCACTTTTCCGAGGCCGCTAAGCGCCGATCTCGATGTGGTTCTGTCCGGGGCAGGCCGGTACTGAGCTCGCATTTTTCGCCTGGCTTCGCTCCGCAGGTTGGACAACGAACCGCGAGCGCCTCTTTCGATTTAACTTTCATGGCTACACAATGCACGGTTGGACGTCAAAAAGATGGTCAATTGTGACCATCACGCGCTCTTCTTCTTGGCGCATGATGGTTGTGGTAGAGGTCTAATCAATTGGCCAATAAATCGAGCGAATCCGCAAAAGAATCAATACCTTGTGTCGGAGCACTGCTGGACTCGGAGCCAACCCAACAGCCCACACTGCCGACGCCTCCCTATAAGCCTTACACCGAGGAGCCTGCCGCGCCCGAGCACTACCGGCCCTACGCCGAGAAGCCGGAGTCCGAACCTCCTTATGAGCCTTACAAAGGTATATAGCCGGGAATCGAAGATTATCGAGAAAAGCACTGAACGAAAAGAATGACCTATCACTGAGAGAATCGGGCAGCCCTTTCGTCCAATTCATTTCTAATTCCAAGAGAACTGGAGAAATCATGACCAATATCAAGTTCGTTGTAAGAGTGAGCCGGGGCGGCGCTCGCGCCGCTACCTACGTGCAGAGCATTGATCGGCCCTCCGTACAGATGACAACGAACCGCAAGCTGGCACTCATCATGGGAAAGTTCACGGCGGAGGACGCCATCAAATCCATCCAGAACTCCAAGTGTATTCCGGAATTAGTCCCCGTAAACGTAGTTGTCTCGTAAACGCAGACTCCGCGGATTGCGTGGAAGCACTCTCCGAAGGTTGCCGGTCATGAGGTGGGACTGGTCAATTTTGATCAGTCCGCAAGCTCAATGTCGTTGAATACTGACCAGAGAAGATCCACCGGTGGAAGCAGTTCCTTAATTAAACAGCAATTAAACAGCCGAAACGCGCTGGGAGCAGGCGTCCCTGGACCTCGGGATGTTGCTCTCGCAAGGTTGAAAGAGCGAACCCTTCGTCGCCGTTTCTCACCAGGTCTTGGGGGGGACAATGTCGCTACCAAACGCAGCACTAACTAAGGTCCTTTTGAAAGTTGTAGCCCCGCAGTCTCGGGCTCATCGAGAGGTGGCAGCAGTTCGCGCAAGATTGCAGTCGAAGCCATCCCTGCCCAGTCGAATTGCGGTACTCGGCAATTATCTTCCGCGACATTGTGGAATCGCTACCTTTACCGCAGATCTCTGCGCAGCCATATCGACTGAATGCGGATCAGCTCGATTGTTAGCGCTCCCGGTCAACGATACCGAGGAAGGATACGACTATCCCGATCGAGTGAGATGGTCGCTCGCGCAAGATGATGTCAAGTCTTATCAGGAAGCCGCCGAATTTCTTAACTTCAACAACATCGACATGGTGTGCCTGCAGCACGAGTACGGAATCTTCGGAGGCCCTGCCGGAAGCCATATCTTGCATCTGCTGCGCGGCCTGAAGATGCCGGTCGTAACCACGTTGCACACCGTCCTGCGCGAACCAAATCCTGACCAAATGCTCGTCATGGAAGAGATCGCGGAACTCTCCGACCGGCTCATCGTCATGAGTCAGCTGTCGTCCCAGTTCCTGCAGGAAATCTTCAAGGTACCAGGTAGCAAGATCGATATGGTGCCGCATGGAGTTCCAGATCTCCCCTTTTTGGATCCGAACTTCTACAAAGACCGTTTTGGTGTGGAAGGCAAGGCTGTACTCCTCACGTTCGGCCTGCTCTCGCCGAACAAGGGAATCGAAAATGTAATTCAGGCTTTGCCGCAGATTTTATCCAAACACAAGAATGTGGTCTACATAGTCGCAGGCGCGACTCATCCTCATATCCTGCGTCGCGAGGGCGACAAGTATCGAGCCAGTTTGCAGGCCTTGGCGAAGGAAATGGGAGTGGAATCGCAAGTGATCTTCCACAATCGCTTCGTTAGCCCCGAGGAAATGGTCGAGTTTATTGGTGCCGCTGATATTTACATCACTCCCTATCGGCATGAGGCGCAGGTAGTGTCCGGCACACTTGCCTATGCGCTTGGTGCGGGCAAAGCGATCATCTCTACGCCCTACTGGCATGCGATCGAGCTGTTGGACGACCGCAGGGGCGCTTTGGTTCCGTTTCAAAATCCTGACGCGATTGCACACAAGGCGGTCGAGCTCCTCGACACTCCTGCCATCCGTCACGCCATGCGAAAACGCGCGTACCTATTTGCGCGAGAGATGATCTGGAAACGAGTGGCGCAAGGCTACATGGAAAGTTTTGCGCGGGTTCGCAGCGATCGCATGGAGAAGCCGAGAGTCCAGTTCTCCGCGCGCATTGCAGAGAAATTGCTGGATCAGTTGCCAGACTTAAAGCTGAATCACTTGAATCGTCTAACCGACGACACGGGAATGTTGCAGCATTCGATTTTCACGATCCCGAACCGCAGAGAGGGATACACAACAGACGACAATGCGCGTGCTCTCCTGCTTGCCGTCCTGCTCGAGCAGTCGGACAGGTATCAACTCGCATCCGCAAACTCCTTGAGCCTGTATCTCTCATTTCTGGAGCATGCCTTTAATCCCGCGAAGAACAGATTCAAGAACTTTCTGCGCTATGATCGCCGGTGGAACGAACCGGTAGGCTCCGAAGACTGCCATGGGCGGGCATTGTGGGCCTTGGGGACGGTTCTGGGGCGATCCCGCGATCAGGCATGCAGGGGCGCTGCCGGTCACTTGTTTGAGCTCTCTCTCCCCGCGACGGTCGAATTCACCAGTCCGCGGGCGTGGGCCTACACCCTGCTCGGAATTCAGGAGTATCTGACGTCCTATCCCGGAGATCGCGATGCGCAGAAGGTGCGATCCGCCCTCAGTAGGCGACTACTCGGAATGTATGAGTCAGTCCGAAGGCCAGATTGGAAATGGTTCGAGAACGTTCTAGCCTATGGCAACGCCAGACTGTCTCAGTCCATGCTACTCGTGGGTTCGGCTTGCTCCGATCAGCGGATGGTTTCCGTCGGCCTCGAATCTCTGGAGTGGTTGCTGGGAACTCAGCGTTGCGAGATAAATGGCCACTTTGTCCCGATCGGTTCGCAGGGCTTCTATCGCCAGGATGGCGAGAAGGCCCGCTTTGATCAGCAGCCACTTGAGGCCTCGGGCGCGGTCTCTGCTTGCCTGCAGGCCTACCGCGTAACCGGTGACAACCGTTGGCGACGCGAAGCCTGGTCCGCTTTCAACTGGTTCCTCGGTGACAACGACCTGCAGCTACCTCTTTATGATTCCGCAACCGGCGGTTGCCGGGACGGCCTGCATCCCGATCGCGCCAATGAAAACCAGGGTGCAGAATCAACTCTTTCGTTCCTGACGGCGCTTCTCGAAATGCGCTCGGTGCAGGAACCTGAACAAAAGGAAGCCCTTTCATGACGGTACCCGCAGAAAAGCAAGTGAGCCTTCTGGGCACTCGCTTCGAGCCACTGCTTCTTCGCCATCCCGCCAATCCGATCCTCAGCAAAAAGGATTGGCCATACGAAATCAACAGCGTGTTCAATGCAGGCGCCACGCTACTCTCGGATGGCACGACCCTGCTGCTTTGCCGCGTGGAAGATCGCCGCGGCTTGTCGCATCTATGCGCCGCGCGATCTCGCAATGGCGTCGATGGATGGCAAATCGACCAAGAGCCCACGTTGATGGCCGATCCCAAGAACTTCCCGGAAGAGATCTGGGGCATTGAAGATCCTCGCATCACGTTCGTCCCCGAACTGCAGCAATACGTCGTCACTTATACGTCCTATTCACGCGGTGGGCCCGGAGTGTCGCTGGCTCTGACCAAAGACTTCCACACCTTCGAACGATACGGCGTAATCATGCCGCCGGACGACAAAGACTCTGCTCTTCTGCCCCGAAGAATTGACGGATGCTGGGCGCTGATTCATCGTCCAATGACGACCCTCGGGTCGCACATGTGGATTTCCTATTCACCTGACCTGCGTTATTGGGGCAGACACCGCCTTATGCTGGAAGCGCGTCGTGGCGCCTGGTGGGATGCAAACAAGATCGGCTTGTCGCCGCCACCGATCGAGACGTCCAGGGGATGGCTGGTGTTTTACCATGGAGTCCGGCATACGCCAGCTGGCTGTCTCTACAGATTAGGCTTGGCCCTCTTCGCTCTCGACAATCCGGAGAAGTGCTTGCTGCGGGGAGACTCGTGGATCTTCGGGCCAGAAGCGGAATATGAACGTCACGGCGACGTTGACGATGTCGTATTTCCGTGTGGGTACACCATGGATGCCGACGGCGATGGCCTAAACATCTATTACGGAGCCGCGGATTGCGCGATTGCCCTGGCTCGGGCCAGCGTTCGCTCGCTACTCGAGTGGCTGGATGCGAATGGAAGTTGCGAACGTCGCCAGCGCGCGCAGGATTTATGAAATTATTGCTCAATCTCTTTCAGTTTGTTTTTGGCTGCCGGCATCGTCATCTCAGCCGTGTGTTCACGATCAAACAGCGCACATACAAAGTTTGCTTCGACTGTGGACGGGAATTCGACTTGCCGCGTGGGCACATACCCGTACGGTCTGCTGGCCGTCGCACAGCCGCTTAAGAATGAATCGCTGACCCCGCATAGGAAGCACGTCCACTCTGCTTCAGAACGACCATTCGTAACTTGTGAGCTATCTTGCTCAGACGCTCGCGCTCACACCTGTCATTCTTAATTATCTTCTGAGTGTGTATACGGAGCGGCGACGCTGAATCGCAGCTCTTACTTTAGGTCGCGCGGGCGTGTCCAGATCAGGTCACGAACGGCGGCCACATCCAGCGAATCAGCTTCTTCATCCGTGTGCCTGCCGCCAAGCCTTGCGGCGTGACACGATTCGACCCTAAAGACTCTCGAACATCGAAATCGGGCAATACCTCCAGGCGGATGAGAGGGATTCGCTTGCGCAACAAGGAAGGTCAAAGATCATGCCTTTAATTCAGATTCTGGAAGTTCTCATCGTGGTGGGTGTCCTGCTCTGGCTGGTGAATCGCTTCATTCCCATGCAGGGATCAATCAAGTCCATCCTGAACGGCGTTGTCGTCATCGCCGTGGTCTTGTGGCTCCTGAATATTTTCGGACTGTTCCATTCGCTGTCTCGAATTCGTGTGGGCACATTGCTGTTCCCCTAAAGGAAAGCCCCGGCCATTGAGGATGAACGCACCACTGAAGTTCAGACCAAGTTATTCGGCAGGCATCTGCCCCAAGGAGAGTTACTTTGAAAAGCAAGCTGTTGTTAGCAGTAGGAATCACCCTCAGTTTGAGCGCCTTTGCGCAAACCAATACTCAATCTTCAACTATCGAGCCGGTGAGCACCACACCGACCTTTCGGGTGACCGTCATCAGCCGCAGCGTGCAAGCGGTCAACTATCAGCATCGCAGTGGATCTTCGAAGCTGGATTTTGCAGGTACCGACTTGATGCCCTCCGCCAATGGCGTAGCTGATGTAAACAGCAAGCGGGGATCTATTGCGATCGAAGCGGAGTTCGGCAATCTGCAGAAGCCGACGGCGTTCGGCAATGAATATCTAACCTATGTCCTCTGGGCGATCTCACCCGAAGGCCGCGCTGTGAATCTCGGCGAAGTCTTGATTGGCGGCAACCATCGCAGCAAGATCCAGGTCACCACCGACCTTCAGGCATTTGCTCTGATCGTGACCGCCGAACCTTACTATGCCGTTCGCCAGCCCAGCAATGTCGTAGTGCTCGAGAACGTGGTACGCGAAGAAACTAAGGGAACCACCGAGGCCGTAAACGCAAAGTACGAACTGATGGAGCGAGGCGGTTACATTCCGACCGGCTACAAGTTTGACCCCGTGATCTTGAACGCCAAGTTGCCGCTCGAATTCTTCGAAGCACGCAATGCTGTGCGCATCGCTCAGTCCGAGGGAGCCGAACAGTACGCCCCCGACAGCTATCAACATGCCGTGCAGTTGATGAACAAGGCGGACGGAGAAGCGACAGATAAGCACATCGACAAGAAGCCGCTGATCGCGACTTCGCGTGAGGCCGTGCAAACTGCGGAAGATGCACGCGCAATCGCGGTCAAGAAAATGGAAGATGTCCGTCTGGCCAATGAGCGTCAGAATTCTGCGGAGGCTCAAGCGAAGTCTCTGGCGGCCGCCGATGACGCAACGCGCCGTAAGGAGCAGGCTGAGTCCGATGCTGCAAGAGCTCAAGCCGCCAAGGCTCAGGCAGAATCTGACACCATGAATGCTCAAGCTGCCAATGCTCAAGCACAGTCGGACGCGGCTAAAGCACGCCGTGATACCACGGACGCCCAAGCTGCGACCGCAAAGGCTCAGTCCGATATGGCAGACAACCAAGCTTCCTCAGCGACTGCACTCTCGGCCGCGCAAGCGGATACTTTGAGAGCGCAGCAGGCGGCGCAACAGGCGGAAGCCGACAAGGCTTCGATGCGTGCGAAGTTGTCCGCGCAGCTGAATTCAATTCTTCAGACTCGTGACAGCGCTCGTGGTCTGATCGTCAGCATGTCCGACGTCCTTTTTGACAGCGGAAAGTATTCACTCAAGTCGGGTGCACGCGAGAAACTCGCGAAAGTTGCGGGGATTCTGCTCGCGTACCCCTCTCTCAACATCGAAGTCGGAGGGTATACAGACAACGTCGGTGGCGATGCTATGAACCAGACCCTGTCTGAGAATCGCGCCAATTCAGTTCGTGATTACCTCGTCCAGGAAGGCGTCGCGTCGAATTCGGTTTCGTCAAAGGGTTTCGGCAATACACTGCCAGTGGCATCAAACGATAACACCGCAGGCCGCCAGCAGAACCGGAGAGTGGAACTTCTCGTATCGGGCGAAGCCATTGGAGTTCCCGTCAACGCAACCACAGGAAGTTTGCGGTAACGACCCACGTCGCCATCGACAAGGGTGCAGCTCTGCGCGCTGCGCCCTTCATGACAGGGAGCAAACATGCTTGGAACCATATTGATCGTGATCCTGATTCTCGCACTTCTTGGAGCGCTGCCTCGTTGGTCGCATAGCCGGCACTGGGGCTATTACCCCACCGGCGGTGTCGGGTTGATCCTTTTCGTGGTCGTCATTCTGCTCGTTCTCGGTCGGATTTGAGCTATGCGCAACAAGTCAGTATCGGCAGGCGCCGTGGCCAAAAGTTGGCGCCTGCTTTCAGCCTTCTCAGCGAGATTTCTTGTCGTAGTTTTGATTTGCAGTGTCCATTCGTCCGCTTATTCCGTTCTCACGCATGAGGAAATCGTTGATCTGCTCTGGACCGATGAGATCAAGCCTCTTCTGCTGAAGCGGTTTCCAGGCTTAACGGAAGATCAGCTCAAAAAGGCTCACGCTTACGCCTACGGAGGAGCGGTCATCCAGGATCTTGGCTATTATCCGTTCGGCAGCAGGGAATTCAGCGACCTGGTCCACTACGTTCGCAGCGGAGACTTTGTCCGCGAACTCTTGCTCGAAAGTCAGGACATCAATGAATATGCTTTCGCGCTGGGGGCATTGTCGCACTACGCGGCAGATATCGCCGGCCACCCCGCCGTCAACCTGGCCGTCGCAATCGAGTATCCGAAGCTGCGCGCGAAATATGGCAAGTCGGTCCGGTATGCCCAGGACAAGACCGCACACTTGAAAACTGAGTTTGGGTTCGACACGGTGCAGGTCGCGAAGAATCGTTACGCCTCGCAGCAGTACCACGATTTCATCGGATTCGAAGTCTCTAAATCTCTGTTGGAACGGGTCTTTCCAGTTGTGTATGGAATGCAGTTAAAAGACGTACTGACCCACGAGGATCTCGCCGTAGGATCATATCGGTTCGCGGTCAGTCGGATGATCCCCGAGATGACCCAGGTCGCGTTGCAAACACACAAGAAGGAACTGATGCGCGAGACACCAAATTTCGCAAAACGGAAGTTCCTCTATCGCCTTTCCCGCTCTGACTACGAAAAGCAATGGGGCAAAGATTACGTCAAGCCGGGAACCGGAACCCGGATTCTTTCAACCGTTCTGCGATATATGCCCAAGGTCGGCCCCTTTAAGGGGCTGGCGTTCAATAACCCGACCTCCCAGACTGAGGACCTGTACTTCAAAAGCATTAACGCCACAGTCGACGAATATCGAACGTTTCTGGAAGAAGTTCGCAGTGCCACGCTGGTATTGCCCAACTGCGATCTCGACACTGGCCAAGCGACCAAAGCGGCGGAATACTCCCTCACTGACGAAGCTTACGCAAAGTTGCTGGCTCAATTGACCGACCGAAAGTTCGATCTGGCATCACCAGAACTGCGCAACAACATCCTTGAGTTCTATTCTGATGCCTCGGCTCCCATCGAAACGAAAAGTGCCCCACTTCGTTGGAAGAGTGTACAGACGTCACTGGACCAGTTGAGGTCCGTGGCGCCAGTAGCATCGGTGGCGGGCGCGCCGGCGCAGTGATGCTCGTGTGGACCTATCCGTACAAAGCCACTTTGATATACACATCAAGTTAAGGCCCTCGCGTTAGCGATTGCACTGGTTCTCAAACGCCGGCCAATGTAATGTTCGTCCTTCAGGCGGAGAGAAGCCGCGGCCAAGCTCTGATCGAGGTCTTCAATCGAAGACGTCCCGGGTATCGGGACATCACGGCGACTTGTGAAAGGACTTGGCCGCAGAAGAGGTTCCTGCCTTTCGACCATCAACCCGACACGTTGCGCCGCTGCGGTCGCCCCCGTGAAAAAGCCTCCCCGCTCGTCTCACTATGACGGTGGTGCTCCGGATTGCTCCCTATTGCGTCGCTGCTGTGGAAGCATTACGTTAACCGGGTGATATTCAACCGGCGCAGTGGAATCCTTCTGCATGTCTCGTCTTTGCCCGGCGGCCACGGCATCGGTGATCTCGGAGAGTCCGCCTACGAGTTCATCGAATTCCTAGCCGGGTCAGGGCAGAAAGTCTGGCAGGTTTTGCCGCTGAACCCCACCGGATACGGCGATTCTCCTTATCAATGCTTCTCTGCATTTGCCGGAAATCCGCTGTTCATAAATCTGGTAGCTCTTCGTGAGGAAGGTCTTTTGTCGGCCGCGGACCTGGCTAGTGGACCGAATTTTCCGGCCGAGCATGTGGCCTACGATAGAGTGATCGCCTTCAAACAGAAACTCCTTCGCCAGGCTGCGCGGACTTTCTTTGCGGACAGAACGCAGGCGGACCGTCGTACCTTTGATGTCTTTTGCCAGAAAAACGAGGAATGGCTGGAGGACTATGCACTCTTCATGGCATGCAAGAAAGTCTACAACGACACTGCCTGGGTCCATTGGGATGCGGGAATACGGCAACGGGACCCCTCTGCCCTGAAGCATTGGCAGAAGGAACTGTCCTCTGAGTTGGAGTTTCACCGGTTCGCCCAGTTCGAATTCTTTCGGCAATGGGGGAAGGTGAGAGATCGCTGTCGTCGTCACGGCATCAACATCATGGGTGACATTCCGATCTACGTCGCCCACGACAGCGCCGATGTGTGGGCTCATCCGGAGTTATTTCGCCTGGATGACCAAGGGCAGCCCACTGCCGTTGCCGGAGTTCCGCCCGATTATTTCAGCGCGACGGGTCAGCTTTGGGGCAACCCTCTTTATCGCTGGGATGTTTCTGCATCTACCGGTCACCGTTGGTGGGTCAATCGCTGCCGAGCATCGCTTGAAATGTTTGATTTTGTGAGACTGGATCACTTCCGCGGTTTCGAAGCTTATTGGGAGGTTCCCGCTATGGCTTCAACGGCCGCTGAAGGGAAGTGGGTACAAGGCCCCGGCGCTGAATTTTTCGAGATTTTGCAAGCTGAATTGAAAGAGCTGCCATTTGTTGCTGAAAATCTCGGTGTGATCACTCCCGGGGTCGAGTCTCTCCGCAATAATTTTGGCTTTCCGGGAATGAGCCTGCTGCAGTTTGCGTTTGGAAAAGATCCACAGGGTCCCAGCTTCCGGCCGCACAATTATTCTCGTGAATTGGTCGCATACACGGGCGGCCACGATAACGACACTACCCTGGGGTGGTGGACGAGTTCGGGAGTCGGCGAGAGCACACGAACGGTGGAGGATATCCGCGAGGAACATCAATTCACCCGTGCATATCTGGGATTTGAAAATGGCGATGTAAATTGGGTATTCATTCGTGCGGTGTTGGCCTCGGTAGCGAACACGGCAATCATTCCCTTGCAGGATGTACTGTCTCTGGGCAGCGAAGCTCGAATGAATTTACCTGGTACTGTGAGCGGAAACTGGAGGTGGCGCTATAACCCCAATCGTTTGACGAAGGAGATCCGCGACAAATTACTAGCTCTAACAGTCCTTTACGACCGTTGAAGTCTTTTGAAAGAGGCCTGACTGTCGCCAGGAACGCTTGACCCTCCAGCAGCGCGCCCTAGAGGGGTGAAAGCTCATCTTCGTCCTGCTCTTTTTTGGTCCGTACAAACTTCTCTTCCAGGAAGCGCCGTGCCAGATCCTGGCCTCCAATCCCAAATGCGATGGCCAAGCCAAACATCAGAGCTCCGAAAGCAATTCCAAACGCAACCAGCATGGTCTGTTCCGCGAGCCCCAGCTCCTCAAAGACAATAGAAACCACGAAAATCATAAGGATGCTGCGGACGGCCAGCCCCAAAAGACGGGGGGATGGCACATTTGCATTCACCGCTGCCAGCAGAGTAGCGCGAGCGGAAAATCCCGCTGCAAACGCGCCGAAAAACAATATCAAGACCGCCGCGAACAGGTGCGGGAGGAACAGGAAAAATCTTGCGATTTGCTCCTGCAAGCCCAGAATTCCCAGCACGCTCACACCCAGCAGAATGAATCCGAGCCACGTGACCCAGAAGGCAAACCGGCTCAACATCTCCGTCGCGGAAGGGAGCGCCGCTTTTGTAAGCAGTTGAGAAGCGCCTGTATTCTCTGACAGGCGGTCGAACTTAATGAGCCGGAGAATGCTGCGCAGAATTACTTTGACCATGTATGCGATCAGCCATCCCACGAATGCAAGGATCAGCATCACGATGAGACGAGGAAGGTAGTGTGCGAAACCTCTGGCGAGGTCGTGCATCGCCTGAGTCAGTTCGCTGATAATCATTTCTCGCATAGTAGCCTCACTCTTTCGATTTCCATATCTCGAGCAAATATGGCTTTAGCCGCTCGAACTCCAGACATAAGCTTTCGATATTGCTTGCGACGTCCTGCGCGGAGCCGTTGCGGTTCTCGACCACAAATGTGAGCACTCTGCCGCGAAATAGCGGTGCGAGGGCCTGAATAATGTGATCCCGACTAATCACAGATTTCTGATAAGCCGCAGCAAATTCATACACCGTTCTGACCCATAGTTCAGGAGAATAGCGAAACTCCTCTTCGCCCAGGCTAGCGATCCGCTTCAGCTCCGTTCGAGTGGAAGGAGTGAGAATCGACTGAAATACGGAATCCAATTCCGACACTCCTTTAACGAACATTTCTCGCAGGCGCTTCCGGTTGATCCGCAACGGATCCAGAATTAGCTCCCAATCACTCCCGTTTGTAGGCACTTCTTGAGAACCCGATACTGTGCTCCACACTTGGAAGTCGGAGTCTAGCGCAGAAAACAACACCCCGACAGACTGGCGCAGCGTCGGGACAAGGTCAGCGGCGCGCCTTTCCACGTGGTCTTTTACACCCAGAAAAGCTTGGCAAACACGGCAGCGTCCGGTGACAGCAGCCAGCGTCAACCGCAGCTCTATCCCGTCTTCACCGATTCCGTCGTTCCATCGATTTTGGCCGAGGAATTGGCTTCCGAGGCGACCAGAAAATCCAAACTCAGACATGTAGGCTTCGCGTATTTTTACGCCATACAGCGCACGCACCATCGGGTAGAGCAGATTCGTCATTAATAGTCCGTCAAACTTGTGCCGCCGATACGTGGGAGATACGAGATCAAACCCGTCGTAATACACGGGACGCAGAAGATTGGAAATCCATTCTGGGGCAATCGTTTCGGATTCCGGGGATATGACGATGCATGCCTTCGCTCGGAGTAGTTCGGCTGCAGTCAGAATCGTTCGAAATGCAATTCCGCTATTCGGTGTGCTGGCATATTTTGTACTTATCGCGTGCAGAGTGCGGAGCGCATACACACTCGAGTCTGGACGCGCATCATCGATGGAGACGCCAGTGATCAGTTCGGGAGTGCCGTCGTGTGAACCTCCGTCGGCGTTTATGATTACCGCTCGCTCGCGGGGAAAACTGCGGAGGATTCCGTTTCGAATGGTGTGGACGATTGAGCCCACCGTCTTTGCATTGTTATGAGTGGGCATGCCGACGAGGATGTCTACCTCGCCCACATTGATGAGCTGCCGGAGAAAATCATCTGTAAGAAAATTACTGTCTTCCACTTTAGGATTCCATGTGATTTTTCGCTTACCTCGACTCGACATTCGTTCGTCGTTCGCCTTTGCCTACACTCGTCGCAGCCGAAACCAGAAAGACTGATAAGGCCCCAATGTGAGCAAATAAGGCAACTCGCCGACGCGGGGAAAGAGATTATTGCCGAACATCTCGATCAGAACATTTCCTTTGTAACGCCGCAGGTCCAGTTCGACAGCCTGGGCCGCACTCGAAAGATTGTTAACGATCAAGACTGTCTCATTGCCGAGTCGCCGCAGGTAAGCCAATATTCTATGATTCGCTGGGAAGAGAAACTCAATCGTCCCCCTGCCGAACACTGCACTGGATTTCCGCACCGCGATGATGCGCTGCATCCAATGAAAGAGAGAATGTTCACTCTCCCTCTGAGATGTGACGTTCACAGCGGAATAACCGTACACCGGATCATGAATAATCGGAGCATACAGTTTTTCCGGTTCCGCGTTTGAAAAACCTGCGTTCCATCCTCCACTCCACTGCATGGGAGTTCTAACTCCGTTGCGATCGCCGAGGGTTATGTTGTCTCCCATTCCGATTTCATCCCCGTAGTAAATGATCGGAGTGCCGGGCAGCGACATAAGCATGCCATTCATCAACTCGATTCGCCTGCGATCATTATTCAATAGGGGAGCGAGCCTCCTCCGAATTCCGAGGTTCAGCCGCATCGTTTTATTCTGGGCATACATGTCGTACATATAGTCGCGTTCGATGTCGGTGACCATTTCCAGGGTCAACTCGTCGTGATTGCGCAGAAAAAGCGACCACTGGCACGCGGGCGGGATCTCAGGGGTTTGCTGCAAAATCTCCGTGATGGGCTTCCGGTCTTCGAGCTTAAGCCCCATAAACATCCGGGGCATCAGGGGAAAATGAAACGCCATGTGGAATTCGTCGGAGTTTCCGAAATATGGACGTAGATCCGCAGGCCACTGGTTGGCTTCCGCTAGGAGCATTCTTCCGGGGAAGTGCTCATCCAGTCTTCGCCGTAATTCTTTGAGAACACTATGGGTCTCGGGCAAATTCTCACAGTTTGTGCCTTCGCGTTCGACCAGATACGGCACCGCGTCAAGCCGGAAGCCGTCCACGCCCATCTCCAGCCAGAACTTCATCACATTCCACATCTGGTCTCGCACTGCAGGATTGTCGTAGTTGAGATCTGGCTGGTGACTGAAGAAACGATGCCAATAAAATGATTTGGAAGTTGGATCCCATGCCCAGTTGGATTTCTCGGTGTCGAGGAAGATGATCCGGGCGTCCTTATATCGGGTGTCGGTTTCGCTCCATACGTACCAATCGCGGCGGGAACTGTTCTGCGAACCTCGCGCTTCTTGAAACCATGGGTGTTGATCAGAGGTGTGGTTCAACACCATTTCGATAATGACCCGGATACCGCGGCGATGAGCTGAATCGAGAAGCTTTCGGAAATCCTCCAGTGTCCCGTAGCTGGGATGGACTGAGTAGTAATCCGCAATATCGTAGCCGTCATCACGCAGGGGCGAAGGGAAAAATGGCATCAGCCATATCGCGCCGACCCCAAGTTCTTGAAGGTAATCGAGCTTCTGTTCAAGCCCGAGGAAATCACCGATGCCATCACCGTTGCTGTCGTGGAATGTGCGGACGTGAACTTGATAGATGATCGCGTCCTTGTACCAAAGAGCATCTTTACTCGAGTTCAACCGCTTTCTCCTAAGCCACGCTCCGTAATTATTGGCAGAACGGACCCTCAAGGCAGTTTAAATGAAGTGAGGCGTTCAAACGCCTGCTCTCCGCCGATTGGATGCATACCAGGAGCCCAGTTACGACGTTGAACTTATAGACGATCCTATTCGCGCAAGGCGAACCAACCGCTGGGGAATTCTGAACGGTTTCCAACTAAACCTCGGACGGTGGTTTGAACCAAGGTGTATATCGCTGCAGCGGATTCCTAGGCGGTGGGTCGAGGCCGGGTTGGAGCCGGTCTGCGAATATCTCTGTTGGATCTGTGCTACTTACTTGAACCCGGGCCTCGGACGGCAACCAGCGCGGGCTGTTTGTTCTGTGCCGCAGCTAGGGTCGCGCCGGAGATTTTGACTGGCAAGTGTCCTGCGATCGGAATTTCTCCAAACAGCGCCTTCGCAGCGCTGATTTCCGAGACTGTCGCATTCGAAAACGTACAGATGAGACTTTGGATCTTTGGGAAATCCTCGGTGAGATAGGGCGTCCCCATAGCTAGAATCGTAGTTTTCTCGTTCCCTCGGTCGAGAATCCGGCTCAGTAACTTCGCGGTCGAGTCCGGCAGAGATGCGGAATTTTTCTGACCGCGCGCTACCGTCCTCATTCGCGCTGCCGAAGGGACGACATATACGGCCGCCACTACCTGCTGAGCACGATCGACTGCATGTAAGACCTCATTCGATCTGGCTGCCGCGATATGCGGATCTACGTAGATTACCTTCGCATCCGGCCTGCGCTCCCGGATCTCCCGCTCCAGAACTCTACCATCGTCCGCGCGGATACTGTCGCAGAGCACAATCACAAGCAGGCTCGTGCCACCTTTGCCCTGTTGATACCGAACGGGTACCGCTTTGTCCACCCGTCGCCCAGCCAGCGGAAGCAATTTGCCGTTATCGCGTACAAGCGTAACCGAAGCATCTGAAATACGTTGCCCGATCGCGATATTCTCCGGAGTTCCAACCAACTTGGGAATCGCTGCTACATCTATGAGACGATTCTTCTGAAGGCCGAGCCGTGCCTTCGCTCGCAAGATTTTGAGGACGGCTGCATCGAGCCGGTCTTCCCTGATCTCACCCGTACGGACAGCTTCCACCATCGCTCGATAGCTCGCATCGAGATCGGCAGGCATGGTGAGTACGTCATTTCCCGCCTTGAACGCATCCACCGCTACACGGCCCGGATTGTTTCCATACAGACTGTTGAGACCAGCCATATCCAGGGCATCCGTGACGACAATCCCCTTGAAACCCAATTGTCTCTTCAGCAGACCGGTAACGATCGCCGGTGAGGTGGTAGCCACCCGGCCCCGGTCGGGGTCGAGCGCCAGCACCTGCACGTGCGCCGTCATGACAGCATCGACTCCCGCCGCGATTGCCTTTCGGAACGGAGGCAGATCGATCGTGCGCAGCTGCGCCAAGTCGTCGTTCACCAGTGCGACTGCCAGGTGCGAGTCGGTCGCGGTATTGCCGTGTCCTGGAAAATGCTTTGCTGTGGTCAGCATTCCATTTGCGCGAGCTCCCCGGATATAAGCGGCCACAAGGTCGCCTACCTGCTCCGCATTTCCGCCGAATGCTCGTGTCCCGATGATCGGGTTGGCTGGGTTGGAGTTGACGTCGGCGATGGGAAACAGATTCCAGTGCACGCCCAGAGCTCGGCTCTCCTGCGCCGTGATGCGACCGAATTCCTCGGCGTAAGCCGGATTCGCGGCGGCTCCAAAAGCCATCGCGTGGGGAAAAACAGTCGTTCCAAAGAGACGCGCCGGAAGGACGCCTCGCTCAAAATCTCCAGCGATCAGGAGGGGCAGCTTCGACTCTGTCTGGACTTGATTGAGCAGCGTAACGGTCTCAAGTCGGCGGTTCACATTGCTTCCACGCCCTTGCGGAACCGACATCGCTAGCGAGCCAATGTGATACTGGCGAATATCTTTACGGAGTTCAGCGTAACCGGCGTTCCGGCTCCGCAAGAAATCCACCCGCAGGCGGATCATGAACAATTGCCCGACCTTCTCCTCCAGCGAAAGTGTCTTCAGAGTGTTCTCCACCCACGTGTCCTCAAGAGTTTGGGCGGATTTCTCCTTATACGGTTCCCGGGACAGAGCTGCCGACCCCAGGAACGTAAGAAAGGCGAGAAGCAGGGCGGGATTTCGAAACTTCCTCAATGCATGAGGATACTGCGAACTCCTAAGGACTCGCTCCACGAATCAAGGCTATGTCGAACCGAACGTAACTTGCACGCAGGCCACCTACTCCGAAACACACCGTACGCCAAGGCTAGGGGCACCTGGTATGGAGAGGCGCGGGAACAGGTTGGGCGCGTCGCCCCAGCCCGCAGGATCGTCACCCTCATGCTTTAAGCCGTGCCCGACCATTACTTTTCTGGCAAGGCCCAGGCAAACAGCACACCGCCGCTGCTGGTGAGGACGTACTGGCGACCGTCGAGTTGATAAGTCGTCGGAGAACTGACGATCTCTGAGCCCGAACCAGCGTGCCACAGTGTTTTGCCATTGCTGGAATCGAGGGCCAGAAAGTTGCCCATGGCATCGCCAGTGAACGTCAGGCCGGAGTCCGTCGTGAGCACGCCTGCGCCCGATCCTTCTGGTCCCAATTCATGGCTCCAGCGTATTGCGCCGGTTTGATAATCGATAGCTTCGAGCGTTCCTTTGCCCCAGACGTCATAGTCCGCACCGGCCCAGCCATAGACTCCGTCAGCCGGCTTCGCAAAATAAATGCTCCAGCTGGGATGTGCGTCGACAATAAAGAGACCATTCTTTGTATCAAAACTGGGAGAGCGGTAGTTCGTCATGCCGCCTTCGTCAGGAGCAATCAGTCGTCCGTCACGGGCAGGCTCTTTCTGTGGATTCGGAATCGGGCGACCTTGTTTGTCGACGCCAAGCGACCAATTCACCGGCCCATAAGGAACCGTCAGAAGGTTTTTTCCGTTCGTGCGATCAAGAACAAAGAAGTATCCATTGCGTGATGTCTGCATCAACATCTTCTTCGGCTCGCCGTGAAAGTCTGCATCCACCAGCACTGGAGTCTCGACTGCATCCCAATCATGTGTGTCGTGCGGAGAGACTTGAAAAGCCCACGCCAGCTTGCCGCTGTCCGCATTGAGGGCAACGATGGAACAGGTGTATAGATCATCGCCCTGCCGCGTTGAACCATTCAGCACAGGCGTTGGGTTTCCGGTGCCCCAATAAATGAGATTCAAATCGGGATCGTACGTGCCGGTCATCCACGTCATCCCGCCTGTCGTCTGGTTGGGAGTGCCCGCGGGAGGAGTGGAATCCCATTGCCACTGCGTGGCCCCGGTATCGGGATCGATCGCCCGGATGAACCCGCTGAGGTTGTCGAAATCTCCTGACACCCCGACCAGCACATGATTTCGGACGACTAGAGGCGCCATGCTAGTCCAGTATCCCTTGTTCACGTCTGCGATCTGAACGTTCCACCGGACAGTGCCATCTTTCGCATTGAGCGACAGAAGGTGCGCATCAGGAGTTAGGAAGTAGAGATAGCCCTTGTACATGGCCACGCCACGATGCCCGATGTGCACTCCCGGGCTCTTGGGATGGCGATAATGCCAGATCTCATGTCCGGAGCGAGCGTCGACAGCCCAGACATTCTCGGGGACAGTGAAGTACAAGATTCCGTCAACCAGCAGTGGGGAAGATTTAATGAATGCCGTCTGATTTGTCTGAAAGGCCCATGCCAGCGAAAGGTTCCTGACGTTTTCCGGAGTGATTTGGGTGAGAGCACTGTGCCGACGTCCAGAGTAGTCGCCATGATATCCCGGCCAACTGTCGGCGGGCGGGTGCAACAGCATATGTTCGTCCACTCCTTGCGCGGCGAGCCGCGGCGAGAGCCCAAGAGTAGCGAGCGTGCCCACGGCAACCAAGAATACAGACCGCAAAACGTTCATGATCGAAAGATCCCCCACCAACCGCAGACGAACCTTACCCACTAACGGAGAGTCTGTATGTACGCCATCAGATTGTGAATGTCGTCATCTGTGTATTTGCTGAACAGATCGACATGGGCATTCACCGCCGGGTCGACCTTATATTGAACGTCGCTCGTGCGCCACGAATGATAGACGCCTGAGGAGTCCACCAGTCCAACCGTAAATTCATCAACATACGCGAGCGTGCCGCTGATGATTTGACCGGACCCGAGCGTTACATCGACCTTGGATTTCGCATGTTTGGGATAGAGCATTAGTTCTTCGAGTTCGAGTCCCTGATGGCGAGACGCGATACCGCCGAGATCGCCAGTTGGCGAATGACAGTTCGAGCATCCTCCGGCGCCATTGAAGTACTGCTTCCCGGCTTCCACATTTCCCGTCTGCAGATCCGAGGGGTCCACGCCCTTGCGGCCTCCGACGCCACGGATTCCCGTTCCGCTCGTGGCTATATCGCGCTGTGTGTGAACGAACGCAGCCAGAGCGGCGATTTGGTCGTCGGAGCGGTCGAAAGGCGGCATGCCTTTTTCTGGTCGGCCGTTGCGCACAACGACTCCGATCTTGTCTCCCTTGATGTCAGCGGCTACGAGCTTCGAGCGCGTCAAGTCGGGACCGCTCTCGCCGCCCTGAGCATCGCGGCCATGGCAAAACGAACAATCCTGCTGAAAGAGCGCGCCTCCTTTTTTGACCAGTTCCGCAGGATATGATTTCGCCGGGGGTGCAGCGCTCGCCTTCTGCTGTGGCGTTCTGTGCGCTGTTGTTTGCGCTGCGCAAAGTCCAAGACCCAATAGGCAGTAGGTAACGAGAAAACCGGTTCGGACGACCAAACGCAGGGAGATCATCGGCGTCCTCAGTGTCCCGCTCCTGCGGCCCGCGGGTGAGACGCTGTGCTGCCCTCGGTCATCCCAAGCACCCATTTAATAGCTTCGAAATACATCTTGCGGATGTCAGGATCGTTCCATGACTCCTGCGTGTGGCCGAG
>Ga0070735_10000913_pt1 | contig 29849 bp, 28 predicted proteins | sample Coa_R1_FD_66443 | JGI IMG/M metagenome (GOLD analysis project Ga0070735, IMG submission 66443) | Surface soil microbial communities from Centralia Pennsylvania, which are recovering from an underground coalmine fire - Coalmine... | ecosystem: Environmental > Terrestrial > Soil > Unclassified ...
AACATGCCTCCTCCAACCGATCATGGCGATATCGGTCCCGTCTGGTACTCCTTCGATTTGGTGCACAAACGGGTGGAAGAGGGTGGCTGGACGCACGAGGTGAACTCCAAGGTGCTGCCGACCTCAAAGGATCTGGCAGGCGTGAACATGCGGCTTACTGCCGGCAGCTTTCGGGAATTGCACTGGCACACCGCTGATGAATGGGCGATCATGCTCGACGGCAGCGCCCGCGTCACGGTGATGAACCCAGACGGAACGATGTTTATCGATGACGTGAGCAAGGGCGATCTGTGGTTGTTTCCGGCCGGTTTTCCCCATTCCATTCAGGGACTTCGTCCAAATGGTTGCGAGTTCCTGCTGGTGTTCGATGAAGGGGACTTCTCGGAGGATGGCACCTTCCTTCTCTCGCAGACTGTTGCCCACACACCGCGGAACATCTTGGCCAAAAATTTTCGCCTTGACAAGGAAGTGATCGCGAAACTTGTAAGAAAAGAGGAGCTTTACATTTTCCCGGCGGACCTGCCTCTATCTCTCGCGCACGATAAGGCATCGGCTGGAGGACAGCGTGTGGAATCTCCTATCCAGTACACGTTCAAGATGGCGGCCATGAACCCCACACGGAAAACACCGGGAGGTGAAGTTCGTATTGTGGACTCAAGTAATTTTCCCGTTTCCAAGAATGTCGCTGCGGCGCTCGTTACTCTTAAGCCCGGCGCCTTGCGCGAATTGCACTGGCATCCCAATGCAAGCGAGTGGCAGTTCTGGCTGGCAGGCAAAGGACGCATGACCATAATCATGAATGAGGGTAGAGCTCGCACCATGGACTTCAATGCCAACGATGTGGGCTTTGTTCCCAGAGTTGCGACCCATGCCATCGAAAACACCGGCGACACCGATTGCATATTTCTAGAAATGTTCAAGGCCGAGCAATTTGTCGACGTCTCGTTGAACAATTGGCTCAGGCGTCTGCCCCCGGAGGCCGTGACTGCCCACGTGAATCTCAACCAAGAACAGATTGCGAAAATTCCTTCGGAAAAGGAACTCGTGATCGCAGGCTAACGGACGCAGTCCGGAATTCAATCCGTATCGTACGACGACTCGCGCCCCATTTTGTGTTGAAAAGGTTGCAATGCGAAGATGTATCGTAGTGGTTTTCTTATTTGTTTCCGGTCTAGTTGGGCAGCGCATCGATGCTCAAACCGTTGCTGACTTAACCGCGGATTCCGGATCGAGCGCAAATTCGTCCGCCCCGGCCCCATTCGACCCAGTCGGCAGCGATGACTCCTTGAACTGGCTTTTCCCCGTCCACCAAATTAACCAACGTCTGCCCAGTTGGTTCCGTATTGGCGGGGAATTTCGCGGCCGTCTCGAGGGTCAGACTGGGATCGGGTACGCCAGTACGAACGATTTCTATTTGTTGGATCGCTTACGCCTAAGAATGGGTATCAAGCCGAAGGAGTGGCTGCTCCTGTATGCCGAATCGCAGGATTCCCGCATTTTCTTCAACCACCATATCGCTAATGCCAATCCGTACGAAGATAAGTGGACCGTCTGGCAGGCCTATTCTCAACTAGGTAGTTCCGAGACAGGGTGGATCGATGCGCTGGCGGGCCGCGAGGTTCTACGTTTTGGAGATGAACGCGTCATCGGTCCATCGGAATGGCTCAACGTCGGTCGTACCTTCAATGTTGCGCGAGTCGATATTCATCATCCGGGCTTCTTAGTCAGCGTGTTCGCTTCTTCCGTGGTTCCGGGCGAAAACACGGATGTACACAACGCGATTCCGGGCAACAACATGTACGGAGTTTACGGAAGTTTCCAGAACATTGTCCCGAAAGCCGACTTCGAGCCGTACGTTCTATGGCGCGTCGCGCACTCGAACCCTGAACTCTCTGAGACGCTAAACCGTGGGCACCTCAATGAAGTCACCATCGGTCTGCACTGGAAGGGCGATCTACCTTGCGCTTTCGACTACGACACGGAATTTGACGGACAGACAGGATCGCTGGGTTCGTCTTCCATTGCCGCATGGGCAGGCTATGCCAACGTGGGCAAAACAGTTCGCGGGGTAGCCGCCCTCCCTCACGTTTTTCTCGAGGGCAACTACGCCTCGGGGACGAAAAATCCGAATAGCCACACGTGGAATACTTTCGACCAGCTTTATCCTTCTAATCATGACAAGTACGGCTTCGATGATCTGGTGGGCCGCCGGAACGTGGTGCAGTTCCGAACCGGCGTTGAAGAAGAGCCCACGAAAAAATGGAAACTCAAACAACAATTTGAAGGCTACTGGTTGGCCACCTCAAAGGATAATTTATACGCCAGTAGCGGAGCCATTTCGGTTCCCGCCCATCCCGGCGCGAACCGCCACGTCGGCAATGAATTCGATATGGTTGCGGAGTACGAAGTAAATAAGGGACTGAACTTTGGCTTCGGCTATGGCCGCATGTTTGTCGGACAATTTCTGAGTACGACGACCAAGGGTCAGGACTACGGCTATCCGTACGCGTACTTCGAATACAACTTTTCGAAGTCCGGCTTTCACTTCCCCATCACCCCGAATAAGCCGAACTAGTCTCTCAGGTACAGAGGATGTGTCGACGACGAGATCGTCTCAGAGACTCGCACCAACAGACTTCTTGTTTTATCCTTCACCTCGGCCACAACATCCCGCGACGCAGCCTCTAAGCTGGACTGCGACTCAATCCTCGCGTTCTTTCGAAATACTTCTTCAGTCATCGTGATCTTCGGAGTTGTTCCTGAAGTACTGCATGTGCATCGTTCAAGCACGGCAGCAGAGGGAACGACCCCGACGACCTGTCGACATACGCTGTCCAAGGACGGACACTAGTCAGCTCTTTAAGCCTCCAACAACGATAGAAATAGTCCTTAATACACCGCCGAACTAGTGGTGTTGCGCGCAATTGGTTCCTCTTACTCCGTCGTGCGACTGGAATCGAACTTGCTCTTCTTGGTGAGAGAGAGTCTTGGCCAGTTGCGTGATAAGCAAAATCCAGAAGTGTTCACGGATCGAGCGATTCTTGCAACTCGTTAAGCTTTGAGAGCCCTTAAACACAAACAGCTCTCAAGGAAATAGCTCGATACTCGGACTCGTAAAGGAGACCCCGCAATGAAAGCGACAAAAGATCGTAGATTTGGAATCACGGCGATAGCAGCTATCACCTGTCTACTGCTGACCGTACCGGTTCAAGCTGAGATCAAGTCTCACTCGGGCAATCAGATTGTGGTGGAGCCGGCGGATCTTCCGGAGATGGCGAGGGCTCCGGGGCAGTCACTATTTCTGTTTAAGGTTGCGGGCGGCGATACCTACCTCTACGTGGAGCAGCAAAACGGTGCAAGGCTTGCAATCTTTGACGTCACGGATCCCGCGAAGATCAAGGCCGTGGCTTCGGTTCCAGTCCAGGGTTCCGGTGTCTTCACTTTTGTACGCTACCTGAACGACCGAGCCGAATTGGTCCGCTTCCGCGATACTGAACAGCTGGCGGAGCTAGACCTTCGCGAGCCGAGGAAACCAACACTGAAAAGCGCGAGTGCTGTCAGCGAGTCCGCCCATGCCGAATCGTTGGGTCAGACAGGCTTGGTGATGATCAACGGACACTACAGGTATGTTAGCGGGGCGGCTCATGACTATAAATTGGTAGACGTCTCAAATCCAGCCAATCCCACGCCTGTTGCCACCATCAAGCAAGTAAAGCACAAGGTCGTCAATGAAGAAACCGGCACCACCTATCTGCTGGGCAGCGACGGTCTCACCGTGATTCGCAGACCGCGCGTTGAAGAAGATCACAAAATCGAGCAGATTCAGGAGGAATGGAACTGAATGTCCGCGACGACGGGCGCCGCTACTCAGCAACTCTCACGCTCTACAGTTTGTCGGCTACTGATCGACCAAGAAGTGTCCGGTGTCTATTTTTGATGCCGCGTTGAGTGAAATCCATGAAGAATCGGATGCCGGAGGATATCGCGGGAAAGAGGAGTTAGTTCATGAACCGGCGCGGATTTTTGCAATTCGTGGGTGCTACCGGTGTTGTGGCGTTGACCGCCTCCTGTAGTCGAAACCCTTCTGTGATGGAGACTCTATCGGGTCCGGCTGAGCTCGCTCGGTTCCCGGAAAAAACGGAGATGATCCTGCTCACCGACCGGCCGCCGCAGCTGGAGACTCCCATCCACTATTTTCGCCAGGACCTTACGCCGAATGAAGCTTTTTTCGTTCGATGGCACCTTGAAGGGATTCCGACTTCGGTGGATCTGCGAACTTTTCGTCTCAATGTCAGCGGCCACGTTCGGGAGTCGTTGCAGCTGAGTATGGATGACCTTCGATCGCGCTTCGACCCAATCTCCCTCATCGCCGTCAACCAATGTTCCGGGAATTCTCGGAGCTTTTTCGAGCCTCGCGTTCCAGGTGGTCAGTGGAAGCATGGCGCTGTTGGGAACGCCAAATGGACCGGTGTTCCCCTGAAGTCAATCTTGGATCGCGCCCAAGTGAAAGCAGGCGCCGTGGATGTCTCATTCAACGGACTTGATGCACCGCCGCTGGCTTCCGTTCCTGACTTCGAGAAGGCCCTTTCGATCGATCACGCACGGGATGGCGAGGTGATGATCGCCTACGCGATGAATGACCAACCGTTGCCGATGGTAAACGGTTTTCCCCTGCGCCTGGTCGTTCCCGGATGGTATGGAACTTATTGGGTGAAAGCACTCAGCGACATCACTGTGTTGCCTCAACCCTTCAGCAACTTCTGGACGGACAAAGCGTATCGCATTCCAAGGGGTCCTAATGGCACCGAATCTCCAAAGGATTTAGCTAAAGACACAATTCCTATTGATCGATTCAACGTGCGCTCCATCTTCGTTCGTCCGGACCCCGACGAAATGTTGCATTCAGGAGTGGCGACGGAGATTGAGGGCGTCGCGTTCGACTCAGGTTACGGGATTCGACGAGTGGAAGTCTCGACCGACGGAGGAGCCACCTGGGTAGACGCGCGACTGGATCCGGAAATCGGAAAATATTCGTGGCGGCGCTGGCGAGCGTTGTGGACACCGGGAAAGCGGGGGCAGTACCGACTCATGGCTCGCGCAACAAATGCGGTTGGAGATACACAGAGCAACGAACAGTGGAACCGCAGTGGCTTTATGTGGAACGTCATCCAGCAAGTTGACGTCAAGGTGGGATAACAACGAAATGATCCCAAAGACAAAAAGCTTGGTTCTATCGCTCGGGCTTGCGGCACTTCTCTCCAGCTGTGGACATCCATCGAGTTCGAACGACCCAGATCATGGCATCGCGAAGGGAAAAATGGAACCTATGCTTCATTCCAGTTCAGACAGCGCGGTTCATAACATCGAAATGCCGCACGACGAGCCGGTTTTTCCGCCCGGTCCCGGGCGCGATGAATTTGTGACAGCGTGCGTGGTCTGCCATTCGCCGCGATATGTCACGATGCAGCCGCGATTTTCCCGGACCACTTGGCTGAGTGAAGTCAAGAAAATGAAAGACGTCTACGGCGCGCATATTTCTGACGACCAGGTGCCCAAGATCACGGAGTACCTGGTTTCTATCAATGGCAAGGCTGGCACCGGTCAAGGTCCGAAAGGAACCTATGGCGAATAACGTCGGCGGCGAGCATCGGTCGCGCCCAATGATAGGCCTGTTGACTTCCGTACTGTTATTGGGAACGCTGCTTGCCTGGTGGGGAACACGCGACCATCGCGAGTCGTTTGGGGAATCGTTGCGCCAACCAGTTGCCGCCGCGGGCGTCGCTGTTCCGCAAGTTACTCAAGAAGAGAGCGCGTTGGTGAACCGCGGCTACGAAATTTCACAACGACAATGCGCAGGCTGTCACGAAATGACTACGCGGTCCAGTGCCCCCAGTTATCGGGAAATTGTGACCTTTTACCGCCGCGGATTCTCCACCACGGCCGGTCATCCGGACTTGCGTTCTCGACTCTCCTCTGCCGTAACCCATCCCCAGCCCGGATGGGGCAACTTTGCACCGGGTCCTCCGGAGTCCGGGTTGTCTCTTGAGGACCGGACGGCTGTTGCGAGTTGGATGTTGAACAGTTTCGATTGAGAGAAGAATGCTGACAAGGGTACGGGGCAATGACAACTTTCGCGCAAAATTTAACCGATCATGATGAGGGGCGAAATGCCCAGAGTTCGGGCGCACTTCCGTCGATTGAATATGGTCTCGTCCGTGCTCACGTGTTTGCGTCACTCGTGACGTTAGTGATCTCCGTTACATTCGGCATTCTGGTGGCCACGAAGTTTAGCTTCCCCGAATTTCTGGGAGGCTATGGTTGGCTTACGTGGGGCAGGCTTCGCTACAACCACACGGAAGGCATATTCTTCGGATGGTTAGGCAATGCGTTCCTGGCATTCTTTTATTATGCGGTGCCACGCTTGGCGAACCGTCCGGTCTTGAGCCGTCGGCTCGGATGGTTTCTTTTCGTTGTTTGGAATTTTGCGGTAGTCCTCCCAGGATGGGTGCTGGTGGCTGCCGGTTTCGGTCAGCCATTGGAGTGGGCTGAGTTTCCGCTCGTCGTCGCTGCATTCGTCGTACTCGCCTTCATCCTGATGGTTTTCGAGTTCGTCCTGCCATTTCTTAGAGCTCGGCTCGCTGACCTGTATGTCAGCGGCTGGTACATTATCGGCGGCATTATCTTCACGATGCTTGCGTACCCCGTGGGGAACGCGGTGCCTAACCTTGTCCCCGGTGCGCGAGGCGCAGCATTCAGCGGCCTCTGGATTCACGATGCTGTCGGCCTCTTCGTGACGCCTTTTGCTCTCGCGATCGCCTACTACGTTATTCCCGCAACCACCCACCGCCCGATCTTCAGTCATTTTCTGTCGATGGTAGGGTTCTGGCTGCTTTTCTTTATTTATCCATTGAACGGGACGCACCACTACGTCTATTCAGCCATCCCCATGTCCGCGCAGAAGGGCGCCATCGTTGCGTCGGCCTATCTCGGAATGGACGTGATTCTGGTTGTCACCAACCTGCTACTTTCCTTGCGAGGAAGCAGTGGCACTGCTTCAAAGGATGTCCCGCTGCGTTTCGTCTGGTTTGGTGTGGTCGCCTATCTTGTCGTTAGTTTGCAGGGCTCGGTTCAGGCATTGATGCCCGTCAATCGCTTCATCCACTTTACGGATTGGGTCATCGGTCACTCGCACCTGGCAATGATCGGTTTTGCGAGCTTCATCTCGCTTGGTGGGATCGCCCATATGTGGCAACGCATCCCCGGAACACGCTACAACGAGCGCATGATGAATTGGTCGTTCTGGCTTCTTGGCATAGGACTGACGCTGATGGTAACCGACCTCACGATTGCGGGACTGGTTGAGGCTCAGGTCTGGCAATCGACTGCACCATGGATCGATTCGGTTCGCGCAGTCGGAAGTTACTGGCTGGTGCGTACACTCTCGGGGCTTCCTATACTCGCGGGCTTTCTTCTCTTCTGGACCTCTCTTGTTACTGGGCCAAAGTTGTCAGAGACCATCCCGTCTGCGGCTAGTCGTCTGGCTTCAGAAGAAATCGATGCATTCGAGAATGCTTCGCCGGTTCCCGTGATACCGAGGTCGACCAGTTGGTTCAGCTATGCCTATGTCGTCGCCTTTGGCGCCGGCGTAGGTTTTTTCGCGCTTTCATTTCTTGTTCTTGCGATTATTCCTGGGAGACAGCTGGAACGTGAGATCAAACAAGCGACTCCGGTGACTATGGCTAGTCTCACTCCATCCGAACAAAGGGGTCGAGTTATCTACGGACGCGAAGGTTGCGCTTACTGTCATACGGAGCAGGTCCGGTCTATCGCGGAAGATGTGCGGCGTTTTGGAGCGCCCACCGAAGCATGGGAAACGAGATATGATTATCCACAGCTTTGGGGCACCCGCCGGATCGGGCCAGATTTGTCGCGCGAATTCAACCTCCGTCCGCGTGACTGGCAACTTACCCATCTCTACAATCCTAGGCTGGTGGTGCGGGATTCTGTGATGCCTCCATATCCGTGGCTATTTAATGGCAGTCCGAATCAGCCCACGCAAGAAGGCTTGGATGTGCTGGCCTATCTTCAATCGCTCGGCCGCGCTCGACAACTTTCAGGTTTTGACCTGCAGAAGTTAGCGTCAACCGCTGAGTCGGAGAGCCTGGACATGACAATGTCGAACGAACTCTTAGCCAGAGCTACGCCTCCTGCCGTTCCGATCGCCATGGTGGGAGGATACAGTGCCAGCACCCCCATTCTGCATCCTGCTGCGAATCAAGGCGACTTGCAGGAAGAAGTGAGACGCGGAGGGTACCTTTTCGCCGCGAATTGTGCTTCGTGTCATGGATCCGCGGGAGGAGGCGACGGCAAAGCTTCGGCGAGTCTATTGCCGAAACCGGCAAACCTCACCGCTGCTCGCTTCTCCGATGAGCGACTGAGCGGCGTGTTGTGGAATGGAGTCGCAGGCTCCGCCATGCCGCCCTGGCGCCAGCTGCCCACCGAAGATCTGCGCGCTCTTATTACGTATATTCAGAGCTTGAATGCTCCGGTTGCGACGCCGCGAATACAAGAAGCCGCGGGTCTGGGCAAAGCGCTTTTTGCTGCCACTTGCGCCAGTTGTCACGGGGTAACCGGAGAGGGCAACGGCCCGGCAGCCGGCGCTCTCGCTCCAGCACCAACAAATTTTCACCTTAAGAAGCCTAATGAAGAACGGGCATGGGATGTTTTGGAAAATGGTGTGCCGGGTACGGCAATGCCTCCCTGGCGGGACCAACTCAGCGCAGACGAGAGGCACGCCCTGGTGGAATTCGTGCGTTCTCTCTATGACGTACCTCAGGAGAACGGCGGGCAATGATCAATCTCATTGTGGTCTTAACTACAGCCATTATGCTTGCGCTACTTTTGGTGTGGTGGCGATGGCCAGTTCTCCGGCTTTGGATCGAGGCACCGAAATACTCGATGCTCCGGCAGGAACATCGCTTTGACGATCAATATACGGAGCGAGAACCGGCAACGAACTTATCGTCAAATGGCGGCAACGCCTAGCTCCCCATGGAGAACCGGTAAGAACATCTCGTGCTAGAAAACTTCCGACTTCGTGTCTTTCGAACGGTTGCGCATCACTTGAACTTCAGCCGAGCAGCCGAGGAGCTGTTGTTGACGCAACCGGCGGTCACCCAACAAGTGAAGGCCCTCGAGGACGAAGTCGGGGTTCCTCTGTTCGATCGAAGCGGAGGACACATTACGCTAACCGCGGGAGGTAGGGTCTTGCTGCCGCTGGCCAATCAGATGAAAGAGATCTCCGATCAGGCCTTTGCCGCCGTTGCTGAAGCATCGGGAGAGCAGGCAGGAGAGTTAGTAGTCGGGGCTTCGCAAACGATTGCGCAATACCTTCTGCCAAACTTCATTGCAGGTTTTATCAAGGCCCATCCACGGATTCGGATTGTCGCCCGCAGCGGCAACACTGAGGCTATGCTGGATGCCCTCGTAGCACACGAGATACAAGTCGCTTTAATCGAAGGACCGGACCAACGCAAGGATCTCAACATCGAGCCATTCTTCCAGGACCATATGGTGCTCGTAGTTCCCACAAGCCATGAATGGGCAGACCAGGAGGTTGACATCGAGGCCTTGAAGCAGCAACCGCTCTTGATGCGAGAATTCGGCTCCGGGTCCCGACGTGTGGTCGAGAAGGCAATCGTAGCTGCGAAGCTGAGGAAAAAAGATCTGAGGATCCACATGGAACTTGATTCGACGGAAGGGTTACTAAGCGCGGTAGAGGCGGGTCTCGGCGTGACGTTCGTTTCACGATGGGCTGTCCGCAATCAATTGTCGCTGGGGACGCTGAAGATTGCGCGTGTCCGCGGGTTGAAGCTCTCAAGACAATTCTCGATCGCGTATCCCGCCGGACCCACGCCCACAGGCAATGTAGGGGCATTTCACAGATTCTTGTTGTCTACTTCTCTTGAACTCGCGCCTCGCCCAACAGGGAAGCAGGCTTTCATGCGAACTGCTCGCTAGTATTTCCGCCATCGTATGCTGCTCCTGTGCACTTATACGCAATAACAAATACTACTTGGACGAGGTGCGATGTTCGCTGGCACACTGAACGCAGAAAGGAAATCTAGTAGGAGATTTAGTATGAAAACACAACTCTTCGCGCCCCTCGTAATCGCGGTCTTGACTGCTACCATAAACGCCAACGCCGCCACCGATAAGCCACCTCACTCGAGAAGCATCATTGTGCAATCGCCCTCTGACCTGCCAGCACTGGCCCAGGCGAACAGCGAAGCGATGTATCTAGACAAACGCGCGGATGGAAAGACTGTGCTCTACGTTGAATCAGCCGAGGGAACCAAGTTGACGGCTCTGGATGTGAGCGATCCGGGAAAGATTCGGCGCTTAGCTGAAACTAAACTGGTTGTCCAGTCACGGTTTGATTTCGTCGAATCCGTCGGAAATGATAGTGAGTTGGTTCGCTATCGCGACGGCTCAGGCGAAGCGCTTCTTAGCTTCAAACAATGCAAACACCCCGCACTCGGTAACGCGTCGGCTCTAACTGGTATGGAGGCGGCGGAGAAGATCGGAGAGACAGCGCTCTTGTCGGCATCCACAAATGCTGCGGTCGCGCCGATTGTGGATAACGATCCAACCTATAAGGTATGGGACGACTCTAAAACCTCTTATCCCACCTTAATGGCAACCATTCCGGGAGTTACGCAGCGTCTGTCGAACGACGATACCGGCACGCTGTTCCTTCTTAGCAAGGACGGTGTCACAGTAGTACGCAGACTTCGAGTCGAGGAGGAAAACAAAATTGACGTTATCTGGAAATCCCAAACCTAGTGTGTGGGCAAGGACGAGGCAGCATGCGACCTTCGCCTCGTCCTTGCCATAGCCGTGTGCAGTCTGGTTGTGGCGGACCAAGCTTGATCATTTACTCACCGACTCACGTCCTCGCTTCCCGCGAAGTTTAACTTCTGGTCTCCTCTTAGTGCTTGGAGTGCAAATCCCGATCGGATCGCGATCGCACGCCAGGACATCGCGTGATCCTCGTCCGCCAAACGAAAGAGGAGGGCGTTTTCAGAGATTCACGACCCAACATCCAGGTTCATTGACCCAAGGTAGTCGCGATAATAGCGATCGATGGCCGGTTCCATGCATTCAAGCGGCGGTGTCTTCATCCGTTCCAGAGTGTCTTGAAGAAAGTAGGTAAACGTATGCAGGGCACGACTTGCAAGGGGATACCATTGATTGATCCATATTCTAATTGTGTCCCTGTTATGAGAATTGTCTTCGATTGCCATTCGAAGCAGGGATTCGCTCCACTGCCGGTGCCACTGACAGTCTTCATTCAACGAATAAAAAATCTGCCCGAGCAGGTAGTCATCCTCACGAAGCGCCATATCACTCAAGTACTTCATGAATAATTCGTCCACGAGGGGCTTAAGCACCAGGTTGAGTGCGACGAAGGATTCCGCCCAATCATATGTAATCAGCAATTTCTCAACGACTTCACGCAGCGGTTGCCATAGCGTGTCCGTCTGCCACAGAGTTTTGCTGTTGGCGCCAAAGGTGGGGTAGACGACCTGAAGTTGCCGGATGCGATAGGCGATCCGTTGAATGCGACGCATCTCGTCGGCGGATTGAAGTGCCGCGGCGATTGTAATTCGCCCGCTGGGAGCCATCTGACCGATGTACGATGCGATCATTTGAAAACCATGAGCCGGGTAGCGGAACGGGGCAACCACTCTTGAGAAAATGTGCAGCCATGCAGGGCGAAGGTGAGCATCGTACCCGGTAAGTTCAATTTCATCCAGGATCCCATCCACAAAGATTTCCTTCTCTCTCTGCAAATGCGTGTACTTCGTGTAGGTTGTTTCTCGTGGGTCGTGAAACTTTTCCCACGAACTGCACAACAGAGGCGACTCTTCCTGATATCGGCGGTACCAGCCTTTTAGGGGAACGTCGAGCTCGAACCGCTTGCCGGTGAAGCCTTCGCCGGTGTAGCAGAGGAGTTTCGAAGTCACAATTTCGTATTCAGTCGGCAACCGCCTTTGTTGCAGAAGATGCCAGTACGTTTTCTGTTGGGGCATATAGCGTTCCTCAACGACGATAGGGTCGTGGTTCGTTCAAGCGGAATTGCGGGTCCGTACGGCAAATCGCCAGGCTGCGTCGTCCTGGTTCAGCTGAAGGGAACCTTTGAAAGCCGACATTACAGTCTCCAGTTCGCCCGGGAAACGAAACGGGCGTCCCAGGTGCTTTTCGATTGCCGACCGGGTTACGACACAGCATTGCGGAACCAGCACTCTTACATATGCGCCGCGGTCAACGATCATGACGTCTTGGTTCAGATCCTTAATCGCCGCAATGATGGCATTGGCCACGGTTCCCGCCTGGAGAACAGGACCGACTCGGTCGTAGGCCCCCGCGATCTCTTGGGTCATCGTTCGTTCTCTCCGTCCACATCAACTCTCGAGGTCCCAACGTCATCTATGTCGACAAGAATGTCCTCTCCGTCGACCCTAATCGGAAACAGCTTCAGACAGGCGTTCCGAGGGTTTACGCCAGATCCACTGCAAACATCGAACTCCCAATGGTGCCTTCCACAGCGCAGAATCTTGTCCGCCAAATTGCCTTCGCTTAGGCGACTCTTTTGATGAGGGCAGATATCAGAGTAGGCATAAATGTGGTTATCAATGTTGACCAGCAAAACAGGTTCGCCATCCACCTCCAGGCCCATCATTTCACCGCTCCAGAGGTCTTCTATATTGGCGACCCTTTGAAAGCCCATTACTTCTACCCGGAAAGCACGTCAAACCGATCCAATGCCGCGAACCCGGCCTGCGCGACCGTCATTGCTGCGTCCATGACCTTGTCGTTGTAGACCACCCGAACCGGTCGTCTTGCTGCGACGCGAAGGCTAGCTGCAGCCTGAAGTTTTTGTGCCAAGGCCTCGAGTGTATCCCCTTCTTCGACAAGAATCAGAAGACCGATCGTGTCACCTTGCAGGAAACCATAAAGAGGAACGGGCATAAAAGTCCTTCTAACAAATCAGGCGGCAGAGTCTTTTCGAACCCCGAGCCACTCGTAATTACCATTATGAGCGTCTTTGCCCCAAGTATCAGGGGTGAGATTGAAATACTCGGTTAGCAAAGTGGGCAGCTGAGCCGGGGCTTCGCCTGAGAGAACGCGTTTTACCATATCCTTGTGGCTGGCATATCTATCGGGCTCACGTAAGAAAATCCACTGGCAGGGCTCCGAGCAGAAAATGTACTTGCGCCCATCGTGGGCGAGGACCCTCGCAGTGTTCTTGTGTGGCGTACCCGCACTTAGTGGCAACTGACACAAATCACAAAAAGTTGGCATGGCAACTCCGTGCACGGCCAATTCGTTTGCCGGTCCGGGCCCGACAGTTCGCCAACGTTCGCCGATTTGTTCCCACACGGCGTCCATGGCATCCCAATATTTAGGATATTTTTGGCGCAGCCATTTCCTCTCTGGCGGACCTGGTATGACGAAATTGAACCATAAGGTTGCGCGGTAACTGTACGCGCTCGCGTAGATCATATGATGGTAGATGTCGAGTTCGTCCAGCAGAAGGTCCCAATACCACGGCTTCTCGAGACCGAATTCATCCAAGGTACGTAGAAACTGATCGATAATCCATTCTTCCATGAACTCTTTGAACGAATAAGGGCGTTGATTCAGGGCGGTTAGATAATCGATCGAGAGTCCCGTCAGTATCGAGAATAGGCGCCAGTTTCGCCAGAACCATTTATCGACCAAATACTGCGCGTACTTCGGATCGTGCTTCATCACAAAAGCGAGAACGGGGTGCCCAATCTGGGCATGACGGGCCTCGTCCGTCTGAATGCTGGTGACCATCCTCTCGAACATGTGGTCACTGGATTCGCGAGCGAGTGACGCCAATCCGACGAATTGCAAATTTGTGAAACCGGTTTCGAGCACAACGTTGGTAGCGATATGGAACTCAATCGCATTTTGTCCGATGGTAAGCTCATCGAAGAAATGTCGCGCAGCGACAGCGAACCAATTGTTGGTGTGGTAGAACTTGTGCGCCCAATCGAACTGGGAATCTATACGCAGTAAGGGATGAAACAGGAGCAGCGGAATTTGAGTATGGCGATATTCATCGAGAGCTCCAAAGGTCGCCATCGTTCGCCAAGCGCTGTCGCGGCCAAACCTCGCACCCCGCAGGTTCCCAATCACTCCGGTAAACTCCGCAAGGGGCAATGCCGCTGCGTGCACCTTCAGGCTGTTTAGCCAAGGCAGGGCCAACTTCTGAACATTTTCTATGCGTCCCACAGCGTCGTGCACTGCCTGGACAGCCATATCTTTTTCGTATTGATTGTCGACGTACTCGCGGTAGGAAGTCTTGAATGACTCTTCCCAGTCTTTCCATTCTGAATGAGGCAGCCAGGGCTTTCCGCTGATCACCTCAGGGAAGACTTGATCTTCTCGGACATAGGAGTAGTCCCAATCCAGCTTACGGGCGAGGGGTAGCCACTCCTCTCGATTTAGCATGTCTCCTCCTTGCCGCTGCACTTTGTATGGAGCGGCGCGCGATAAATATCATCAAGAAGGACGAGTAACTCCAACTGAGGACTACGCTCGTTACACGAAAGCATCAATACAGCAAATCCGGTAGTGACGTTCGATCCGGATTTCATGTAGACTGCGGCCACTGTTTCTGTCTTTCTCCTTCCTCGAAGGTTAAGCGCCGGTCGCTTCAAAGGAGTGCATCGATGCAACCCCCAAGATCCAGCGTTCGCAAAACTCCTGCTCGGACCGAGGACCGGCAAGACGCGCGGCCACCGTTCGCCGAATTCCCCGATGATCGTGAGCGACGTGAACTTCCTTTGCGCAGCGTGATGGACACCATTCCAGGATTGGTCTGGAGCGCTCTTCCAGATGGCGATGTCGAATTCTGCAACCAACAATGGCTGGCCTACACGGGAATGTCTTTCGATGAGATTAAGGGGTGGGGGTGGGCGGCAGCGATTCACCCTAAAGACGCTACCGATTTGCGAGAGGGATGGCGCACGGCTTTGGCGCAGTCGATCCCTTTTCAAGCCGAAGCGCGCATGCGGCGGGCTGACGGAAATTATCGGTGGTTCTTGATTCAGGCTGTGCCTTTTCGCGACGCCGACGGGGGCATTATTCGCTGGTACGGGACAAACACGGACGTCGAAGAGCTAAAACTCGCACAACAGGAACTGCAGGAGCAGACTTCACGTTTAGACCAGTTGTTTGAACAGGCTCCAGAAGCGGTTGCTGTCCTAAGTACTGACGACCGCGTGGTTCGCGTCAACAAGGAATTCACGCGCATGTTCGGATATGAACCTGAAGAGGTGTTGCAGCGCCCTATCAACGATCTTATCGTCCCGGAGGCTGAGATTGAGAGCTCTCAAGCCTACACCCGCCTGCTAAAGCAGGGTGGCCGCGTAGAGGTCGAGACCGTAAGAAGACGCAAGGATGGGACTGTGATTGACGTGTCTCTTCTCGCTATCTCGGTTAGAACAACTTCCAGCGAGCAGCTCGTGAACTACGCCATCTACCGCGACATCACTGAAAGGAAGCGGTCGGAGGAACGCTTGCGGGAGAGCGAAGCCAGGTTTCAGGGAATGGCCGATACGGCGCCCGTACTCATCTGGATGACCGGAACCGATGGCCTTTGCAGCTATTTCAATAAACCATGGCTCGACTTTACCGGCCGAACCATGAAGCAGGAAATCGGCACGGGATGGACCGAGGGTGTGCATCCTGATGATGTGCAAGGCTGCTTCGATTGTTTCCTGCCCGCCTTCCATGCCCGCAAGCCTTTCAGAATGGAATACCGGCTCAGGCGCGCGGACGGGGAGTACCGCTGGGTGATTGAAAGTGGCATTCCACGATACACCGGTGCGGGAGAATTCGCCGGCTACATCGGTTCAAACATCGATATTACTGACCTCAAACGCGCAGAGGTAGAACGCCAGAAATTGTACGAGTTAGAAGCAGACCTCGCCCACATCAACCGCGTGAGCATGATGGGGGAATTAGCCGCCTCTCTGGCGCATGAGCTCAAACAGCCCATCGCCGCCGCCGTAATGGATGCAAAAAGCTGCCTCCGTTGGCTACGGCGTGATACCCCTGATATCTCTGAGGCTTGCGATGCCGCATTAAGAATGATCAATGGCGCAACTCGCGCTGCCGACGTGATCGACCGGGTTCGCTCGCTTTACAGACGAGACACATCAGACCGGGAGTTGCTCGATGCGAACGAAATCATTCGAGAAATGATTGCTCTGCTGCGCGACAAGGCGGATCGGAATTCCATTTCAATCCGCACCGAGCTCGACTCAGAGCTTCCGCTGATCACAGCGGATCGCATACAACTGCAGCAGGTACTAATGAACCTGATCCTCAATGGCATCGAGGCAATGCATGATGCGAAGGGCGAACTGACTATCACCTCGAAGAGAACCTTGGATTCTCAACTGCTCGTTTCGGTGAGTGATTCAGGCGTCGGCCTCCCTGCGGGAGAAGTCGATTGCATATTCGATGCCTTCTTTACCACTAAGGTGCAGGGCACCGGCATGGGCCTGTCGATCAGTAGGAGGATTATCGAGTCTCACGGGGGCTCATTGTGCGCGTCTGGCAATGCGGAACGCGGCGCGACGTTTTGGTTCACACTGCCCACCGACACGGCGGCATCCTCCCCCTCGGCCGCATAATATTGGGATCCTCGATGATCCTTGTTGGTCCCGTGGGCGCTATTTCATCCGGCGTACGAATATTCAACGCTTGGGGTGGAACGGCATGCCGTGATGCCCTGCGCTAGTCGGCTCTGGGGTGTGCACATCTAGATTGACCACAATCGGATCCTGTCCGTCCCTCACGACCACAGCTTCGCAGACGTCATTTGGGCTGGCGTTGATCTCCTGGTGCGGCACGTAGGGGGGAACGTAAATAAAATCGCCCGCCTTGGCTTCTTCGCTCAGTTCCAATTGATTGCCCCATCGCATTCGAATTCGGCCCCTAACCACGTAGAGAACCGTCTCCAGTTCGCCATGGTGGTGAGGTCCAGTCTTAGCATCCGGTTGAACCACCATTGTGCCGGCCCACAACTTGCTTGCTCCGGCTTTCGCGTGGGTAATTGCAGCAGCCCGGGTCATCCCCGACGTCTGTCGTGTATTCAAATCAAGTTCATCCGAATGTACGATTTTGACTCCACATTCCGCCCAATCCATTTATAGCCCTCTGGTTCGAGGTGTGCATTTTTGTTGCCGCGACGACCATGGTGAATCCTTGGCAGAGCACCACTTCCTCTAGATCTTCACTGTCAAAGGGAAAGTTTGCGGGCCCGAACGAACAAATGATGGATGCATTATGCGAGCCCATCCAAACTCGCATAGACGCTCAGCCGTTCCGGAACTGGCAACAAGGTCATCACTTCGAGCTCGCCTGATGGCCCAAACTCCAGACGTATGCCGCGACCGCTGATGCCTGGTCAGAGGTAAGCTGGGCGCCTCCCATCGGTGGCATCGGACTTCGATATTCTTTTGGCTGCGAAACGCCATCGGTGATTGTTTTTCTGATGCCAGCATAACTGCCGTTGCTCCACAACCATTTCTTGCCGATTAAAGGGGGACCCAAGGGCGTGCCCTGCCCGCTGTCACCATGACAACCTGTACATGCTCCGCCCCCCACTTGTCCTCGAAAAACGCTTTCACCAAGCTGGACCATTTCTCGCGTTGCGCCTTCAGGAACGGGAAGGCTGCGCGCATCGGACGCACCGGCATTCGGGTGCGTGCCCTCCGGAGGCTGGGCCGCAGGCGCGACGACATTGCCAGCCGGTGCCAGCGCGCTCGAACAGTGCGTTACGCTAACGGCGTTGAAGTCCGCACCGCCGCGATAGTCAATTCTGTAGATTCGCCCGCGAATGTCGTCGGAAACATAGAGCGAACCATCTGGACCGACGGCCAGTCCGCTGGGACGATGCTCGGCTTGACCGGGCGACTCTGTCGCTCCTGCGAAACCATCGGCAAAGATCTCGCATTGACCGGATGTTCGGTCTCCATTCAACGGCTGAAAGACCACGTTGTAACCACCTTGGGCATACGGTGCACGGTCCCACGATCCGTGGAACGCGATGAAAACACCATTCCGATAGTGTGCCGGAAATTGTTCCTTGTCATAGCGCACCATGGCATTCGGAGCCCAATGAGCAGGGAATACCGCAATGGGAGCAAGTTTGTTCGCGCAGGGGCCGATGGCCTTTCCGCCGTCGCCTCCGTATTCAGGAGCCAAGACCAGCCGTTGCTGAAAAGCGTCGTGGTAGCACTCGGGCCAGCCATAGTCACCGTTCGCCTTCAAAACTAGGAGCTCTTCTGATGGCAGAGTCGCTTCCTGCTCAGGCTTATACAAGCCCGGCCAATTCGCGCGCAGCTGGTCGCGCCCGTGTTGCGTCACCAGCAGTTGTCCGTCTTCGATGAAAGCAAAACCCTCCGCATTGCGGATTCCGGTAGCGTAGCGCTCAGCAGTGGAAAAGGTTTGGTTTGTCTTTTTCGCGTCATAACGCCAGATTCCGCCGCGCGTCTCAAGTTCAGTGCATGGGTTCAGGCCCGGCGATGCAGGGGTTCGGTTTTGCTTCTGGCAGGAATTGGTTGCACTGGCGACGTCGACATACATCGCGCCATCAGCTCCGATAATGAATGGGTGCATCGGGTGGTCCCCGCCGAGGGGCAATCCCGAAATTACAGTATCGGAAAGGTCGCTGGGTGCGATAGAGCCGTTCGACAACGAATATCGTACGATTCGATCATTGATCTCAGCATAGATCGCGCCCCGGTACATACCGATCCCGGTGCCGCCGTGGCCCCCCGTTTGGACAGTGTCCCCAAAGCGCTCTACGACGTCGGCCTTTCCCGAGCCGGCATTGTCTTGCAGCGCCACGAGAAAACCGCCAGCATGCGGAGTGTCGTTGCCATAGTACCTTCCAGACCAGGTATTGACGTAGAGAACTCCATTTGGCGCGACTACCATGTGACGCGCGTGACCAATATTGTCGGCGAACACCGTTGCGCAAAAGCCGGCGGGTACCTTCAGGCCGCTGTCGTTATCGGGGCATGTTTGACTGGCCAGCCGTGCGTTCGCATTGAACCGGTTGCTGGCTCGCATCAAAGAAACGCCGACGAAGATTGTGGCGAGCGTGACGAGAGCATACCAGAGAGTCTTCTTCATTTTCATTGCTTCATTCCACCTCGTCGGTGGTCTTTCGGAAGTTGCCCGCATCTGTGGAGAACTGTTCGTCGAAAACACAAGGGAAGAAGCGGTCGTGAGAATAGAGAATAGTTGCAGATCCTCTCGCGACCACTTCTTGAGTCGTGCGGTTTTAAGTTAGCAAATTGGCTTCCACTTCCAATTGGCAATCGGTCGGATGGTCAACCAGCGGGAACGATGGATGACTACTCTTGACAGCCGGAGCATCCCAAAGATCTGATGAGGGTTCGAGACCAATGTTTTGAGGCTTATCTTGAAGCGGACGATTCATCCTCTACCCATGCGCAAACTGCTTTCTTGTCTTTTTCGCTGAGTCTCGCCTCCGGGTGCATCGTCGTGTACTGCCACGGTGGCATCCTACCCGTCGATGTAAGTCCGCAGATGGATTCCAATTTCTCTTGCTTCTGCGATTGCGAGTAGGTGTCCCACACTGAGAAATCCAACCTTTCTCTGCCTTCGCGCACGTGTTTCGCAATCCACCCGGAGACTGCGGGAACGTGGCTGTACCAAGGCCAGCCGGTGTGATTGGAGTGGCAGTCTCCACAAGCACGCAGCAACACTTGAGGCGGCTCCACATTCAATGACACGGGCGTCCCGTTTGTCTTTGGCACACTCGCAACCCGACGTGCGGTGCCTTGTCCAACAATCACTGCAGCAACTGCCAACGCGACCATTAATTTCAGCTTCCTCATCACCTGAGTTTCCGTCATTCCCGAAACGATTGGTCTCGACGCAATCGTGATGCCCTTCATAAGGCAACCGTCGCTCAGAGCGTTGAGAGAACGAACGATTGTGGATCACATCGAGTACAGCCACTGACCGACCCGATTACTTCATTGTGTTGCCTGGCATCGTTCAATGTTGCATCCAAATGAAAATTGACCGAGACGGGGCGATCGGGTCAAACGCCGTCCATATTTCGACACACACTGTCGATAGGGGGTCATGCCGGATGCATCGCGTCCCTCGACGCAGCGCCAATTGAGGTAAATCCTCGTGGTCCCGAAAGTGCTTTGCGAGTAGAGAACTGGCTTATGCGTACCAGAATCTCAAACCGTGTTATCGCCACAATACAAGTCATTGGCTGGGCGACAATCATCATTGTTACCGGGATGTTCTTAACTGTGATCGGCGCGAGCATTGCGGAATGCCTGGCAAATCCACGCTGAGTCGGCGTGTCCAACTTCTAAATGCCGCCCACCTCCATGTTATGAGCCAGTAGCGAACGGACTATCTCGCCAACGGAACGTAATCGTAATTCCGAAGAGTGAGGGTGGCGAACCGGTGTTTCAGACACCCGGACTCGCGACTCAAGTCTTCATCAACGGACGAGTCCTATCGAGGTGGCCGTGAGAAAGCCGTGCCTGGAACACTGTGGTACTTGGCATGCACGGAGGAAAGTACCGCAAAACACCGCGAACACGAAGTAGAAGTAAGGAGGAACCGGGCTGTATGAAGTGGTCAGAAGGTTTTTCGTTGCTCTCACTGGCGGGCATGACTACGCTCGCTATTTTAATGGTCGTTCCCGGCGTGTCTGCACAGGGCACCCCACCACCGCCGCTCAATTTCCAACTTCCAGCTGGTTATCAGATTCCGCCGTCCGATCAGCAATGCATATTGAGCGGCGAAAGACTGAACCTTCAATGCATCATCGCGAATGATCCAGACGCAAAGAGAATTCGGGCCGAAGAAGCCATGCTCGAGGCCCAGGCTCTCGCTGCGGCAAAGACCGGAAAACTGGATCCATACCATCAAGTTCAGACTCTGGGCGAGCTTGAGATTTTCGATCCAAGCTTGTCGGTAAACAAAAACCTCGCTTGCAGCTATTGCCATGACCCGGCGGCGGGTTATGCAAACGGAGTGTCGATCTTAAGTGTATTTACGGGCGGATCGAACCCAGGATCGGTTCCCATCACCGTACATGGAGCTTATCCCAATAACCGGATAGCAAAGCGGAACCCGCAGAGCTACACGTACGCGTCTTACTTCCCCCCGCTGCATTTCAACCAAAGCCAAGCAGACTTCTATGGTGGCAACTTCTGGGATGGCCGGGCGACGGGGTACAAGCTGCAGAATTCCTCAGCTAACCAGGCACAGGGCCCGCCGTTAGATACCCAGGAAATGGCCAATCCGGATTCCGCTTGCGTGGTCTGGAAGCTCTCACTGAGCAAGTACAAGTCATTCTTCGAGACGGTTTGGGGTGCTGGTTCGCTGGAAATTGCGTGGCCTTCCAACGTCGCGACGATTTGCAGCACACCGGCAGGCGCTGCTTCGCTGGGCGGAAATCCAACTCCTGTCCAACTCAGCGCCTCTGATCGCACCCTCTCGAACAAGGACTTCGATGAATTCGCGCAGGCGATCGCCAGTTACGAGGGTTCTGACAGCGTCAGTCCCTTCACGTCGAAGTTCGATTACTTTCTTGCGGGCAAAGCAACCCTGACCACACAGGAAATGAACGGGTATGAGTTGTTCCGTGGCAAAGGAAGTTGCAACACTTGCCATCTGGATGGAAGGTCGAGCACGCTGCAGGGCGGAAGCGATTCCGGCCAAGCCGCAAGTGTTCAGCCTTTGTTTACCGATACGACCTACAACAACCTCGGCCTCCCCAAAAATGTAAAGCTTCCCTGGTATTCGGAGGACACTCCAGATCAATGGGGATTTACCGCCAACCCACTCGGCTTCGGTTTCACCGATGAAGGAATGGGATTGTTCCTGGATGGCTACTATGGTGCTCCGCCGGATTTGGACTGGGGAGTTCAGCTGCCGCAATTTGAAGGGAAGTTCCAGACTTCGACGGCGCGCGATGCAGCGATGGTGCCTTACCCCGGCTTCGTGAAAGCCTACATGCACAACGGCTATCTCACGAGCTTGAAAGAAGTCGTCCACTTCTACAACACGCGTGACGTGTATCCCTACAACGTGCTGTCTGGCAATTGTCCGAAAGGAACCATAGAGAAGGTGACTTGTTGGCCAATGCCGGAGGATTCTAACAACGAAAACACCACGATTGGCAAGCTAGGCCTGTCGGATGAGGAAGAAAACGACATTGTCGCTTTCTTGAAAACGCTCGTGGACGGGTATAAACCGTAGTTTCTCCCTAGTGGAGTGGACTATGCATTTTGTGGTTCACTCCACGGTTTTCATGGTCTGTTCACGGAATCATCCACGTTTTGCCGGACACCCTGCGGGAGCTTGAATATGACAACAGCAAAGCTGCTACTGCTCACCACGACCGTCGTGGGGTCACTGCTCATAGGACCTCGCTCCGCGTACGCACGCCAAAATACGGGCGCTGCACACGATAGCGCAAACCCGACGATCGAATCCGTCGGTGACACATTAGCTTTCATAAGTTGGACCACACCCAACCCGGGCGGCACGATCTTGCACTACGCCATCGTTCGTTTCGGCAAAGATCCCAATCATCTTGAGTTCACGGCAAAGTCTCCGACCAGAATCAACCCAAGCCACAGTGAAATGGTGTTTCGGGTGCGCATCCAGGATCTGGACCCCGGGACAACGTATTACTACAAGGTGTGCTCGGAGCAGGCCAACGGCATTTCTGATCCGGCGACGAGCGGTGTGAACCAGTTCACCACACGCCGGGCCGATTGGATAAGTGCGAACAAATAGGATATCCGAGCCTTGAGTACAACAAGTTTGGACAACTCAAGAATGAACTCTCCAACGCTCAAGCGAGAAGTGTCATGAACGGCTTTTCGATTGCGTACATTTCGCTGAAATCGTCATTGCAGGATGAAGCCGCGGCCATACTGGCCGAGATCACCTGCCTCGAAGAAAGTTCCCCACGCGCAGCCCAAAGTAGAAGAGTTTGAAAGGAGACGAAGTTGTGAAAAATCTACTGAATATCATTCCCAGCGAACACGTTGATTGGGCGGAAGCGGGATGCAAACGTAATGCGGGCAAAACACGCGCGAGCCTTCACGTCGTACTCATCATCCTCCTTCTAAGCGGTTTCACCGCTGCCCAGACTCTCACCGGGTTGGTAAAAAACTCGACCACTGGCACGCCATCTGTTGGAGACGAAGTCATCGTGTTTAGCCTGGGGCAGGGAATGGGAGAGTCGGGCCGGACCAAGACAGACGCGATGGGGCGGTTCAGCTTCAAAATCGACGACGTCCAGACCCCGCACCTGATTCGTGCCATCCATGAGGGCGTCACCTATCACCGTATCGTCCCTCCAGGCACAACGTCGGTGGTCGTCGAAGTATACGACGTCGCCAAGAGAGTGGGAGGAATCGTGGTTGTTGCCGACATCATGCGCATCCAGGCGGCGAAAGACGAGATTACCGTCACCAGGGACTTCGGAGTGCGGAACGCCTCCCGCCCGCCGCGTGCCCAGATGAATGAGCGCAACCTGGAGTTTTATGTTCCCGATGGCGCGCGTGTCATAGAGAATTCTGGCACAGCTATTACGGAAACTAACATTCCTCTCAAGTCGCCGCCAGTTCCCGAGCCCGAGAAGAATCGCTACTCGTTTGGCTTTCCATTGCGGCCGGGCCTGACACGCTTCGAGGTGACGTACCGGCTTCCTTACGCTGGTAACGCCAACCTTGATCCAAAGTCGATTTACCCTTTGGAGAATTTCATCGTCATGCTGCCGAAATCCATGCAGTTCAAAGCAGCCGCTAGTTCAACCGGCTTCAAATTGATTCACTTTCCAAACGTACCCGACGCTACTGTGCAAGTGGCTTCAAATACAACGGAGCGACAAAATCTTGCTTTCACCATTTCCGGCGCAGGCACGCTCGAAGTCGGCGGGCAGAGCGGTACTCAAGACTCGGTGCCGCGTGAACGAAGCTCTGCTCGCGGCGCTACCGCTGCACCCTTCAACAACCGTCCTGGCGGAGGATTGGGCCCTCCAATCGATGCTCCCGACCCACTGCAAAAATATCGGTGGTGGATTCTTGGCAGCTTTGCTGCGCTCCTGATCATCGGCGGCATCTGCTTAGCACGGCGGCAGCAGTCTACCAACCAAGCTTTGAGCTACCCGAATGTGAATTCTTCCTTGATGCCCCGCACCCCAACAGGAGCCAGCGATGTGTCAAGCGAGGCGCGCCGCGTGATGGCTATACGAACACGCACTACTGGGCTGATGGAAGGAATCCGGGAAGAACTGTTTCAGATTGAAATGGGGCACAAGAAGGGGCAAATCTCCCAAGCCGATTACCAAAAGGCAAAGGCAGCAATCGACCGAACGCTCGAACGCGTGCTAAAACGACAAACGCAGGAAGCGTAGACTGCGGACAAATTCCGGATATTCCCGCACCGGCCACGGCGTAAACACCTTCCACGAAGACGGCAGGAACCACCTTGTGTTGGTCGTTAGTGCAGAGCAAGCCTCGATGCAGCGTAGCCAGTGACCACCAGGATAAGGCTCACTACCATCAGCAGAACCATGATGGATGCGAAGACCCAAGCAATCTTCCTGGCAAGTGCTTCAAGTTTCATATTGTGTTTAGGAGCGAGTTTGTTGTCCGAGCCGTTATCTGGGCCCCCCACCGAGACGTACGCTGTCTCTGATAGTTGATTTACAACAAATGATTTCGAGCTCATGGACCATCTCCTTTTGGGTAGCAACCGTTCCTCGGAAGGTAGCCTGTAGAACAACAATCGCAGACCGACCAGCGGGAGGATACGGTTCTTAAGGCAGTCGTGCCTAAAAAAGGCCCGGCCCAAGATTGAAGGGCCGGGCAGTCGCCTGAAAACGCGAAAGTTGGAACGTCGATCACTACGACCCAGCGCTACATGCCGCTCTGCTCAAAGACCAACGATTCTTTGTTATGCCTAAAGTCGATTTCCTTGAGTGTTTTTGCGTTAGTGTTAGTTGTATCAGTCACAACGTCATCTTCAGTCACATGGGGGTCATTCGACTTCAACGTTCCCCGCACGGTGGCGACAGTTTGTCGATTGTGCACGAAGCTCACTTGTATCTCTGGGCCCGACCCTTGCCACTGAAGGTTGTACTTCCCCGGTTTGAGTTGAGCGCCGCCGACTTGTACAGAATCCGAAATCTCCACAGAGTGCCGATTGCTGTCCTTTGCAAACGTGCCAGTCGATGACATGAAAGCGATGATGAATAAAAGGGTTGCGTACTTTGTTGGTTTCATTCTTTGCGGGTTCTCCTTGTAACATGAGGAAGCAAGTATCATCTGCAATGAAGATGACACAGTCGCCTTAGAAACTGCCTGTACTATCAGTGGATGCTGATGAACTGACTTAAGGTGCAAACGTGAAACGTCCGTGGACGTAATTATCGGTAAATCTTCGTAAAGCATTAGTGCGCGTTGTTCGAGTTTACGCGTGGGTTAGACCAACGAAATCCAGTTCGGAGTCAGCGGGATCCGACCAATTCAGTGACGTCTGACAACTGTTCGAATTCTTCTTTGGTCAAGTGCATTGATGCCGCCGAAATATTCTGTTCCAAATGTTCAATTGAGGAGGTTCCGGGGATCGGCAACATGAACGGGGATCGCCGCAACAGCCAGGCTACCGCGATCTGCGGGGGGCTTGCACTGTGCGCTTCGGCAATTCGGCTCAGTACTGTTCCGGCAACTGTCCCTGCTGCCAGTGGGAACCAGGGAATATAGGCGAGCCGGTTCCGCTGGCAATAGTCGACGACGTAATCCCATTCACGGTCGGCGAAGCTATAGCGGTTCTGCACAGAAACGATCGGGACAATCGCGCGAGCTCGCTCGATGTGTTCCTGAGTGACGTTCGACAACGCGACGAATCGAATCTTCCCTTCATTTTGGAGCTCCGCCAGTGTTTCCACCGAGTTATCGAAGGATACGACGGGATCGGGAACGTGCAACTGATAAACATCGATGCGGTCCAGTCGCAATCTTTTGAGACTGCCCTCGACAGCTTTCCGAAGGTGAGAGGGACTCGCGTCGTGTGTCCACTGATTAGGACCGGGGCGATTCCACCCGCCTTTGGTGGCGATCACCAAACCGCGAGGGTAGGGATACAGCGCTTCGGCAATCAACTCTTCACTTACATAGGGCCCATAGGAGTCGGCGGTATCGATGAAATTGACGTCAAGTTCGACGGCCCGTCGCAAAACGCCTAAAGCTGACTTCCGATCCTTCGGAGGGCCCCAGATGCCTTCACCTGTGAGGCGCATTGCGCCGAAACCGAGGCGGTTAACAGGAAGTTCCCCACCGAGTGATACCTGGCCAGCGAGGCTGGCAGAGACGTTTTTCTGATTCACGATTCACCTCAAGAAATCCTTTTGTGCGTGCCACGAGTTGGACGAGCGTCGCCCATCCTTTGTGCTGTAGCAACTCGCTTGCCAGTTTGTAGCCCGTTTCTGTGCTAGATGAGGCTCGTTGACAGTGGCCGAATGACTGGGCTTTAACACTTGTGTCGAAATAGGGACATTATCGAGTAAAAGTCTTGTCCGGCCTTTGGCGGAACTCGAACGAACTCTGGAGTTCTCTGCAATGCGCGCTCGGTAACGTGGCAGTCGGAATGCTGTTTGAATTCGACAAAGGGGACTATCGTGAAGCTCAAAGTGAATGGGATTGATCGCATTTTTGATGGCGATTCCGACATGCCCGTACTGTGGTACGTGCGTGACATCCTAGGCCTGACTGGCACGAAGTTTGGCTGCGGAATCGCGCTGTGTGGCGCCTGCACCGTTCATAAGAATGGCGAAGCGATCCGGTCGTGTGTCACTCCAATGAGCGCCGCCGCTGGCAGCGAGATTCGCACAATCGAGGATCTTGGGGCAAACGGGCTCCATCCCGTTCAAAAAGCCTGGATGCAGGTGAATGTTCCGCAGTGCGGATATTGTCAGTCCGGGCAGATCATGCAGGCGGTTTCGCTGTTAAAAAATGATCCCCACCCGTCAGATCAGCAAATTGATGATGCGATGGCAGGCAACATCTGCCGCTGTGGCACTTACCAGCGCATTCGCAGAGCGATCAAGCTAGCCGCAGAGAAAATCGCATGAGTCCAATCGAGAATGTAAGCCGTCGTCGGTTCCTCCAAGGAGTGTTTGGGACAGGCGCATTAATCCTCGCTGTTCGATATCTCCCGCCGATACCTAGCCAACAGCACGTGGGAGGCGATCAAACCGATGCGGACCGCGCCGCGCTTCATCCCAATGCTTTTGTCGGGATTCAGCAGGATGGGACTGTCTACATCGTCGCTCACCGCTCAGAGATGGGCACTGTCATTCGGACATCCCTGCCACTTGTAGTTGCGGATGAGCTTGATGCCGACTGGAAGCGGGTGAAAATAGACCAGGCGATTGGCGATAAGCGATACGGAGATCAGAATACCGACGGCTCACATTCCATCCGAAGTTTCTTTGACACCATGCGAGAGTGTGGCGCGGCAGCGCGCTGGATGCTGATAGAGGCGGCGGCCGCGCAGTGGAATGTGCCGGCGTCAGAGTGTTATACGGAGACACATACTGTGGTTCACAAGGCGACGGGTCGGCGTGTAAATTTCGGCGAACTCGCGTCGGCGGCGGCGCGCCTGAGCGTGCCAAAGAAGGAACAGATCCAGCTGAAGCAGCCTTCGGAGTGGCGGTACATCGGGAAGGGAATGACCAGCGTGGACCTAGCCCTCCTGTGCATCGGCAAGGCGATGTATGGGATGGATGCGCGCGTGGACGGCATGGTCTACGCGTCTATCGAACATCCTCCGGTATACGGCGGGAAGATAGCAACTCTTGACGATCAGGACGCGCTTAAGGTTGCGGGAGTACAGCAGACCATTAGGATCGATCCCTTCAAGCCCCCCGCGGCATTCCAGCCTTTGGGCGGCGTCGCCGTCATTGCCGATAATACCTGGGCTGCATTCCAAGGACGCAAAAAGCTGAAAATAACATGGGACAACGGGCCGAATGAATCTTACGACTCGGCGGAATACAAGAAAGTGCTCATCGAAACTGCACACAAGCCGGGTAAGCTGATTCGCAGCGTGGGAGACTCCGATAAAGAGTTTCCGACGGGCAATCACGTATTTGAAGCCGACTATTACGTTCCGCTGCTGGCGCACGCGCCGATGGAACCGATGGTAGCCCTGGCTGAATTCAAGGAGGGAAAAGTTACAGCGTGGGCGCCGACCCAGAATCCCCAGGCCACGCAGGCGATTGTGGCGTCGGAACTTGGCATACCAGTCGAGAATGTGACCTGTCACGTTACATTATTGGGTGGAGGGTTTGGAAGAAAATCGAAGCCTGACTATGTTGCCGAGGCTGCGGTCTTATCCAAGAAATTGGGCCGCCCCGTGAAGGTTGTGTGGACCCGCGAGGACGATGTTAAGTTCGATTATTACAATGCAGTGGCTGCAATGTACATGAAGGCTGCGGTCGATGAAAAAGGAAAACCGACGGCGTGGTTACAGAGATCGGTCTTTCCACCAATCACGTCTATTTTTGACGTGAACGCCGTCTATGGAGATCCGCCACACCTGGCTCAGGGATGGACGGACCTTCCTTACGATCTTCCCAACATCCGCATCGAGAATGGCCCGGCGCAAGCTCATGTGAGGATCGGTTGGCTGCGGTCCGTGGCCAATATCTATCATGCATTCGCGATTCAATGTTTTACGGATGAGCTGGCCCATCGTGCAAAACGTGATCCCGTGGAGTATATGCTCGACCTTATCGGTCCGGCTCGCACGTTGGATTTCACTAATGTCCAATATCCGAACTACGGTGCGGATTACAAAACGTATCCTTGGGAAACCGGCCGATTGCGGAACGTCATCGAACTGGTCGCAGATAAGTCCGGCTGGGCCAGAAAAAAGAGCGTCAAAGGCCACGGCTTTGGATTCGCTGCCCATCGCAGTTTCTTGACGTATGTGGCGACAGTTGTGGAAGTAGAAGTGAGTGACAACGGAGAGATCCGCATCCCTCGGGTGGACGCGGCCATCGATGCAGGGCTGGTCGTGAATCCGGAAGTGACTCGAGCACAATTTGAAGGAGCGGCCGTCTTCGGAACGAGCATCGTACGCACAGGCGAGATCACTGCCAAGAATGGAGTAATCCAGCAATCCAATTTCAGCGATTATCCCGTTGCACGAATCAACGAAGTTCCGGCTCAAACGAACGTTTACATTACCGACAGTTCCGCGCCACCGGCTGGAGTGGGCGAACCCGGAGTTCCCCCGTTCGTTGCCGCATTTTGCAATGCAATCTTCGCTGCCACCGGCAAGCGCGTCCGCGATTTGCCACTATCGAGCAATAGCCTGTTTGCATGAGGCAAAGGAGTGCGCCCCCTCAAGGAGGATCTTAATGACTCTCGATGATGCTAATTTAAAACAATCACGCTCCGATCTTTCCCATGAGCCGCTTTTGCAAGATGGAATACGCGCGAATCGGCAACCTGCTTTCAGCCGCAGAGAATTTGTCGAAATGGCTGCTGCATCTCTCCTAATGGCCGGAACATTAAACGGCTCCGCAGCAGAGGAACGCAAGAATGGGATCCCATATCGAACGCTGGGCCGAACCGGTGAAAAGGTCTCAGTGATCGGGCTCGGCGGATATCATTTGGGGAAGCAGAGCGATCCGGAAGAGAGCATTC
>Ga0070735_10000914_pt1 | contig 29842 bp, 21 predicted proteins | sample Coa_R1_FD_66443 | JGI IMG/M metagenome (GOLD analysis project Ga0070735, IMG submission 66443) | Surface soil microbial communities from Centralia Pennsylvania, which are recovering from an underground coalmine fire - Coalmine... | ecosystem: Environmental > Terrestrial > Soil > Unclassified ...
GAGCCGACGCTGATCACCGGCGACGCCAGCGGATCGACGCACTTCGTGGGCTCGGCGCCGGCCCGCCTGAGCGCCCGCTCGCCCTATCCGGACGCACGCGCGCCGCCGGCCGGCGCGACTTTCGTCTCCCTCGACCTGACGCCCGCCGGAGGAAAGCCGGCGCCCAACCTGACCGAGCGCGGCGCCTACGTGCTGCCTCAACGTTCCGAGTTGGAGCTATTTCAGGATAACAGGCGTTTGCGCCCTGCCAGATGGCCAAAGCAGGGCTTCTCTGAAGACATCACTGGCAAGACACCGGCAGCAGTACCGGCGACGGGCTTCAGCGTTGCATTGTCTCCTGAACTGTACAAGCGGTGGAGCAAGGAGCCCCATCTCTGGATCGGCGGCTTTTACCAGGCAGATTGGGATTATGAAAAAGTACCTGTTGCCGGCTTCACCGACGCGGATAACAGCGTTCAGCTTCCTTCCCTCAAGGGAGGAAACCAGGTCCGACGCCGCTTTCGCTTCTTCGTCGAGAACGCCTTCAGCGAACTGTCACAAGCGGGAGAATTCGTCCTCGATCCCGAGCATATGACAGCGCTGGTCATGTCGAACGCCCCCGCAACGCCGATCGAAGTTGCTGTGGCGAACACGTTGCTGGAGATCGACGGCGCCCACGACATTGTCATAGAGCGCATCGCATTTGAAAAATCCGCGGGAACGATCGTAAGGATTCGAAACAGCACAAACATCGTGCTGCGTGACTGCTTCGTTGGCCATGGCGGTCTCCATGGTATCGAGATTGTTGGAGGCGCAAACGTAAAAATTGAGAGATGCGTGGTCAGGGACATTGCGGAAACGGCGGTCCAGATGACCGGCGGAGACCGAAAATCCCTCACCCCTTCCGGACATACGCTTGCAGATTCTGTGGTGACCGATTTCGGCGAGGAGTCGCTCACTTATCGGCCTGCTGTGCAGTTGCACGGCGTCGGCAATCGGATTGAAGGCTGCTTTCTATCACGCGGTCCGCACTCGGCGATACTGCTGGCCGGAAATGACCATGTCGTGACCGGAAACGAGATCAGCGACGTTGTCCGCATCACCGACGATGCCGGTGCAATTTATGTCGGTCGAGACTGGACTGAACGAGGCACCGTCATTCAAAATAATTTTCTACACGAGATCGGCACTCGGAGAGGCGAACGCGGCAACTTGCGCGATCCATCATTCGTATCCGGTGTCTATCTGGACGATCGTGAAAGCGGATACCTGGTTCAAAGAAATGTATTCCTCAATGTTAGCCGGCCCATCGTCATTCATGGTGGACGTGACAACGTCGTCAGGGAGAACTCGTTCTTTTGGCCATCGCATGCGGCCGTCTTCATCGAAAAGCAAGATGCAAACGAGAACAGACAGACTTTGGAGGAGCGGCTCAACGCTGTTCCGTACAAGGATGGTCTCTGGGCGAAGCGCTATCCCGAATTAGTCAACTTGCTCCGACAAGATCCGGCTTCGCCCCTTAACAATGTCGCACTTGATAATGTTGTCGTTGGCGGTGTTGTCGCCGAGTTCAAGTCGAACGCGAGCGCCAACGCAGCCTATTTGAATGCTACAAAAAATCAGAGCTATTCGACTTCGAGGTTTTCGGTTGCCATCGATTCTCCCGTAGCTCTGGCCGAACGTTTGCTTGCTACGACGGGACGCTCATCGCTCCCTCTCGCGGCACGACAAAAGGCATTGTCCAACATTTTGTACTTCAATCACTGACCTGAGAGAAATTGCTTGACGCGCAAAAAGGATACTTGAGGCACTCGGCTAGAATGCCGGACCTGATAGACAGGGCTTCCCGATGAAAACCATTTTGTGGCTGAACGAGGCAATCAATCGGCGTGCGCCGATTGCAAAGAAGGTCATTCGCGTTCTGATCCCGAAAGAACTTCAGTCCAGATTTGCGGCAAAGAAGTTCACTTTGACAATCGAAGACGAGGATTATGCAAAGACGTTCGCCAATATTCACTCGAAGAATTGGTGGGGCAGCCAGGAAAGCGTGAGTGGCTATGGCTCCCAGCTCAATCGGACGGTGACGATCAGGCGCGAGCTCCCCATGTGGATCAGGGCGGCGGGCATTCGGGCGATCTTCGATGCTCCTTGCGGCGACTACAACTGGATGGATGGGGTCGTCCAGTCTTCAAACGTACGATACCTTGGCGGCGATATCGTCGGCGGTGTGGTGGACGCCAACAATACGAAATTTGCTGCTGCCGACGCGATTGGGTTCGTGATTTTCGACATCCTGCAGGACACGCTGCCAGAAGCCGACGCCTGGTGCTGTCGCGACGTTCTATTCCATTTCCCCAACGACGCGATTGCGACGGTTTTGACGAGATTCCGCGAGTCCAACATCCGGTTCTTTCTGACTTCCCATTTCAAAAATACAACCAATCATCCTGATATCCGATTTGGCGGTTACCGACCGGTCAACCTGTGCCGCCCGCCATTCAACTGGCCTGAGCCTTCGATACTTATCTTCGACGGTGACGGAGGCAGCGAAGCAGACCGCTACCTGGGGATATGGGAAAACCCGAACGCGAGCCAGGCGCGACAAGGTGTAAATCGCGAAGCCATCGGAAGCGCCAACGAACCGCGCGCATAACCCGCAAAAAGGCAGTGGCGGCGGGTATTGCGGTACTGTATTTTACCTTGATTTTTTGGCTTTCAAGACGCCAGATTAAACATGAAAAAAGATCAGCAATTCACAAATTGGCCGCGCTTTACTAGAGAAAGACGTGCGAAAACGCTCGGCTTTGAGGGTTAAATGGATACTCAGACAATTATTAATCCTGAAGCCCGGGCGACAATACGATCCGAGTCCGTTACGCAACAGCCGGCGACGCTTGGCGAAGCTATTCGGCTGCGCGCTGCAGAGCAGCCGGATCATCCGGCGGTGATCGCGACCGGCTTCGCACCCCTTACCTATGGCGAGTTGCACGACCTCATACACAACGCGCGCAACGCGCTGCGCGGCGCCGGCTTCGACCGAAATGCACGAATCGCAATTGCAATGCCGAGCGGTCCCCAGGCAGCGCTGGCGACCGCCGCAGTATCCTGCAGTGCCGTGGCCATCCCGCTCAATCCGAAGCAAACCGCGCGCGAGATTGCATCGAGCTTCTCTTCGCTCAAGCCCAAGGCCGTGCTGATTGCAGCCGACGATCAGTCCGATACCAGAAAGGCCGCCGAGGACGCGGGCGTTGCTGTCATCGAGGCCGTTCCCGCCCAGGCCGGCACGCTCGGCTTTGTCATTACCGCGCGCGGCGACACGAAACCGAACGAGCCGGACGAACCGGATCCTGCCGCGCCGGCGTTCATCTTGCAGACGTCCGGGACTGCCGCCGAACCGAAGCTGATCCCCTTCAGCCACCGCAACATGCTGGCTGCGGCGGCAAGACTCCGGCACTGGTTTCACCTCACACCAGACGATCGCTGTCTGAGCGCCAGTCCGCCGTTCTATTCACATGGCCTGAAAGTGACGGTGTTCACGCCTCTTCTCACCGGCGGCTCCGTAGCTTTTCCGTCGGATTCCTCGAAATTCGAATTCTCGGAGTGGTTTCGGGACCTGAGACCGACCTGGTATTCGGCGGGTCCGACACTGCACCGCCTGGTGCTGGATCACTGCCAGGGCCGCACTGATGCGAAAGCCGGACATGCGCTGCGCTTTGCCCTGTCCGGCGGCGCGCCGCTGCCACGCAACGTTCTGGAAGGCCTGCAAGAGGCCCTCGGCACACCTGTAGTGGAGCACCTTGGCTCCAGCGAAGCTGCACAGATCGCCGCCAACCTGCCGCCCCCCGGCCCTTCGAAAATCGGCACCTGCGGCATCCCGTGGCCGGGCACCGTTTCGATCGTTGGCGAAGACGGGCTTCCGCTGCCGCCCGGCCAGCAAGGAGAGATCCTGGTCGGCGGTCCCACGCTGATTTCCGGTTACCTTAATGCGCCAGAGCTCAATCGTGCATCCTTTGTCGACGGGTGGTTCAAAACCGGCGACCTCGGCAGCATCGATGAGGACGGCTTCCTCACGGTTCACGGCCGCATCACCGACGTGATCAATCGTGGCGGCGAGAAGATTTCGCCGCTTGAGCTTGACGATGCATTGATGCGGCACCCCGCCGTTGCCGAGGCTGCTGCGTTCGGCATCCCGCACCCACGTCTTGGCGAGGATGTCGCGGCGGCCGTCGTGCTGCGCCCGGGCATAACGGCGACCCCGGTCGAACTTCGCAGGTTTCTCCAGGATCAGGTTGCATCTTTCAAGGTCCCCCGAAAAATCGTCATCCAGGATCACCTGCCCAAAGGCAAGACCGGCAAGGTCCTGCGACGGCAGCTTCGCGATGTTCTGGAGAACACCGGCGCGGCACAAGCCGCGTCAACCAAAGGTGTCGCACCCGAGCAAGCTCCGAACTCGCAGACCAGAACGCTGATCGTCCAGCTCACCGAACTCTGGGAACGACTGCTGAAGGTTTCTCCGATCTCGATCGACGACGATTTTTCGGAGAGAGGTGGAGATTCACTGCTGGCGATGGAAATGCTGTCAGAAGTCGAGCAGCTGGCCGGCCAGGCTATCCCATCTTCGATCCTCTTTGAAGCGCGCACGATCCGCGAGCTTGCGGGACTGCTTGCCGGGCAGAACATTCAACCAAAGCCGGTCATGAAGATGAACCCGGACGGCGTCCTCAGGCCACTGTTTTTGTTCCATGGCGACTACAACGGCGGAGGACTTTACGCGGCGAGACTGGCCAAACTGCTGGGCGACGATCAACCGCTCTTCGTGGTTGCACCGCACGATCTCGGCAAAGACCCAGTGCCACTGTCTGTCCAGGCCATCGCAGCCGACCGATTGCCGTTGGTGCTGCAGGCCCAGCCAAAAGGTCCCTACCGGCTGAGTGGCTATTGCCTTGGAGGACTGGTCGCGTTCGAGATCGCGCGACATCTGATCGCGAAGGGAGAGAAGGTCGAGATGGTCGGTATGATCGACGCACCGACTGTCAACGCGCGTCCTTCACTGAAGCTTCTGCTGGCTGCCATGCGCCCGGCGCGTAAGATTGATCGGGCGTTCACCAACCGCGTGATGAAGCGCGTCTGTTACATATTCTCGCAGGTTGACCGGCCGATGAGGTCCCTGAGGTCGTGGTCGAAGAGCGTCTTCAAGTGGATACACGACGAACGTGATGCCAACATGTTTGCGATGCTGGACTACTCGCCAAAGCCTGTCCCGGTACCCGTCGTGTTCTTTGAAGCTGACTATGGCCCGGCATCATGGCGGCGGATGAGCACAAAGATCGAGACGGTCGCACTGGAAGGTAACCATGCTGAAGCGGTGCGCGCTGCAGAAAATCTGACGAGGATTGCGAGACACCTGCGCGCGCCGCGGCGGGTAGATAGTTGAAATCGGCCGAAGCGAAATGAGCCGGATTCCCAAAATACTCCACTATACGTTCGGAATGGCGAGCGACTTTGGCGGCAAACCGTGGAGCCTGCTTCATCACGTCTGCCTCAAGAGCGCGGTTGAACGGATTGCGCCGCAACAGGTCCGTTTCTATTACGAGTACGAGCCCAATGGTCCGTGGTGGGAGCTGAGCCGGAAGCTAGTCACGCCCATCAAGATCGAGGCACCGCGCGAGATTTTTGGAAGGCCTCTCGATCATGTGGCGCATCGCGCCGACGTCGTACGCTTGCAGAAACTGATCGAGCACGGCGGAATCTATCTGGACGCAGATGTTCTCGTGCAGCGCAGCTTCGACGACCTTCTCGACCACTCGACTGTGCTCGGACAAGAAGGGCAAAAGGGCCTGGCAAATGCCGTAATTCTGGCGGAGCCGCAGGCGCCTTTTCTGTGTCGCTGGCTGGACGAATACCGCTCCTTTCAGGGCGGTCCTTTCGGGAGCGAGTTCTGGAACGTACATTCGGTGCAGTTGCCCGGCAAACTTGCGCGTGCGCATCCATCGGAAATCACCACCCTGCCCCCGACAGCATTCTTTTGGCCGCTTTGGACGCCCGAACACCTCGATTGGATATTTGCCTCAGACAGGCCGATTCCCCTGGACGATACTTATGCCAATCACCTTTGGGAAAATTTCGCGTGGAAGTATGTGGAAGACCTGACGCCGCGGCGCGTGCGCGGGGTCGACACCAATTTCCATCGCTGGGCGAGACCCCTTCTTGAAGGTCTGCCCGACGACTACGGGATGCCCAGCCTGGCAGGACGCTTTCAGAAGCAAAAGCGGAAGGTCCTGAGGAAAGCGGCGACACTGAGGTCTCGCGCCAAGAAGCAACTCGCAGCCGTATTGCGGCTTGCCTGACGACGACGGATTTGAGCTGATGAGCAGTTCGTTTGAAAATCCCGCGTTCGAAATTGCGACGGCCTATCGCAAGACCGCGGCACTGATCGCCGCGGTCAAACTCGACCTCTTTACCGCTATCGGCTCCGAAAAAGCTTCACTAGAGCGCCTCGAATCCCGAACCGGAGCCTCGCGCCGTGGCTTGCGCATCCTGTGCGATTACCTGGCGACGCTGGGCCTCTTGAGGAAGGAAGGCTCGGATTATGCGCTGGCCGAGATCGCACGCACTTTCCTGGACGAGTCGTCTCCTTATGCGATGGGCAAAAGCATCGACTTCCTCGCTGCGCCGGAGATGCTGCATCTTTTCCTGAACGATCCGGTTGATTATGTCCGCCGTGGCGGCTCCGACGGACTGGCCCAGGTTTCACCTGACAGTCCGATCTGGATTCGTTTCGCAAAGGCAATGATGCCGTTCGCAGCCCCTGCCGCGAAGCGCGTGGTGGCGCATCTTTCGACGCTGACTGAGCCGCCCTACACCGTGCTCGATCTGGCCGCGGGGCACGGGCTTTACGGAATCGAAGTGGCAAAAGCTTTTCCCGACGCTCTCGTGACCGCGATCGACTGGGCGGAAGTCCTCGCCGTCGCCAGGAGCAATGCCGAGGCGGCCGGAGTCGCCGACCGCATCCGGATGGTCCCAGGCAATGCACTCGAGCTTGACTGGGGTGGCGATTTCGACCTCATCCTGCTGCCGAACTTCCTGCATCATTTCGACTTTGAAACCTGCGTTTCACTGCTCGGAAAGGTAAAGTCGAATCTCGCAGCCGGAGGCCAGGTGTTGGGGGTGGACTTTGTGCCAGACGACGATCGGACAGCTCCGCCGATCCCGGTGATGTTCGCCTTTCAGATGCTCGCGACGACACCGGGTGGAGACGCCTACACGACCAGCGAATTGGACCAGATGGCAAAGCGAGCCGGATTCCTCGGCGCCGAGACGCGTTCGCTCACGCCGATCCCGGAAAGACTTATCATCTTTGAGAGCTGAGGCTAGATGCCCATCGGCGCGCAAACGCACGGTCAGCCCGGATAGCGGCGCAGCAGCCCTTTTAGTTCGACCGGGTCAACCCTGATATCGTGGCTTGTGGACGAGGCGTCGTCCTCAATGCCAACGATCGCGTGATAGGTCATGCCAACGAATCGAGCCGTTCTCTCGAAGCAGTCAATGACCCTATTTTCAGGCATAAACTCGATGAGAACGGTACCCGGCTGGCAAAATACTGCGTTCGCAAGGCCAGCGCCGTGCGGCCCAACCACGATCCTGGCGTCGGCAAATAGCTCAACCTGCTCGGCAAATGGAAGCTTGCCAAGTGTGACGAGCTGGAAATCGTAGCTCGCCAATTCTTCCTGTATCTCGGCCTCGTTGATTACGCGCCGGCTTCCCGCATCGGCCCGCGAAATGTAGATCGCCCGATGTGGTCTTCGTGCCCCCTCCTTTGGAAGAAAAGCCGACCGTAGATACTCGCAAGCATATCGCTGCGGGGACAGGCTGTAGACCGGACCTGGTAACGACGGGATCACGAGTTCGTCGGCCAGCAGATGCGTCTCTTCCGTGGAGCTTAGAAGTCGATCGCCGGGAAGACCGAGCAGCCTCAAAGTGTCTCGTTGAAACGGCAGCGTTGTGTTGGCGAAGTAATAGTCGACGGAGAGTCCGCCTTTCCGGATCAGTCCCAGTCGAGGCAATACGTCGAAGAGCCAATGATAGTAGATGTTCGCGTCAACCGAGTTGAGCACGGCAACGCGACCCGCAACGCGCTTGATCGGTGGGAGACGAAGCTTGAACATCGCTGGATGGATCAACGGGTCTGAAACGTCGGTCCAACCTGCCCATGAGACGTCAGCGAGCAGACGGTGATCCGACGAAACGACGACACCGTCGGAGAGCACGCGTGCGTCTGGGACGACCGCGACGAACAATTCCGGCTGAAATGGATCCATCGACGCCGCATCGCTTGCACCGGGCGGCGCGAAGGAAACGCTGCTTCCTTGACCCCGCCTCGGGAAATCCAGCGTCCTGACGTGGTATCCGCGCAGCGGACCGCGCGCACCGGTGACGGGATGAAGCATGTGGCCGAGAAGACGCATCGCATAGTAAGGCGCGCTGCGCGCGCAGCCTTTGAGAAAACGCCAGATCCAGACTACCGCCGGAATCCTTTTGAGCTGCCGTCGCACATTGATCGACAGCGGCGATGAGAAGCGGATATTCAGAAACACGCTGAGCGTTCCATTGCCGTCAATCCGGGCGAATTTCCGATGGCTGGATTCACCATTTTCCCCATAAGCTACTGATTTTCCTTGAATTCGCATAGAGGCCGCGTATAGGAGTTGGAGATATAGTTACAGTTTCAGTGTCGTAAATTTCCGGGTTTTCCCCTCGTAAGAAGCTCGCTCGCGCAAGCGGTGCATCGGGATTTTCATGGTGGATGTGATTGTCATCGAGGCCGGACGGCAGGAGCGCCACTACTGGCTCGACCTCTGGCGGTATCGCGAACTTTTCCGCGTCCTGGCATGGCGCGATCTCGCTGTCCGTTACAAGCAGACCGTCATCGGCGTGCTTTGGGCAGTGATTCGACCGCTGCTGACAATGCTGGTGTTTACAGTGATTTTCGGACGGATTGCCAAGCTGCCGGCCGACGGCAGTGCCCCCTACGCGCTGATGGTGTTTGCCGGCATCCTGCCCTGGAGCTTCTTCTCGTCGGGCCTCAGCGAAGTTTCCAACAGCCTGGTCAACAATGAACGATTAATCAGCAAGGTGTATTTTCCGAGGCTGATTGTCCCGACTGCAACGCTCGTCGTGTCATTCGTCGATTTTCTCATCAGCTTCTGCATTCTGTTCCTGTTGATGGCCTGGTACGGTTTCATGCCCGACTGGCGAATCCTCGTCTTGCCGGCGTTTGCCCTGCTTGCGTTCCTTTCCAGTCTCGGTCCGGCGCTGTGGATCACCGCCCTCAATGTAAAATACCGCGACTTTCGCTACGTCATTCCCTTCCTCGTCCAATTCGGACTTTACGTTTCGCCGGTCGGCTTCAGCTCCAGTGTGATTCCCGGGCAATGGCGCCTTCTTTATTCACTCAATCCTATCGTCGGTGTGATCGATGGATTTCGCTGGTGCATCCTGCGCGGGCAAGGTGAAATCTATTTGCCCGGCATGCTCGCAAGCGTTGCGGTAACTGCATTCTTCCTTTGGTTCGGAATCAGCCAATTCCGAAAATCGGAAAGAAGCTTCGCGGATCTGATTTGAGGCGGCCGCCATGTCAGAAGACGCGATCATCGTCGAAGGCCTGTCGAAGAGCTATCTGATCGGCCATCGGCATTCCTCCGGCAACCGCTACAAATACACCGCCCTGCGCGACGTCATCGGCCAAGAGCTGCGCAACTTTACACGCAAGGCAATCGATCTGGCGCGCGGACGCCAGATCGTCCAGGGCGATGAAATCGAACAGTTCCACGCACTCAGCGACGTCAATTTCTCCGTCAAGAAAGGCGAGGTCGTCGGCATCGTTGGGCGTAACGGCGCGGGAAAGAGCACGCTACTGAAGATTCTCAGCCGTATCACCGAGCCGACACAGGGACGCGTAACCATGAGAGGACGCGTGTCCAGCCTGCTGGAAGTCGGCACTGGCTTTCACCCTGAACTTACCGGGCGCGAGAACATTTTCCTGAACGGCGCTGTGCTCGGCATGACCCGGCAAGAGATTCTCAGGAAGTTCGACGAGATCGTTGCCTTCGCCGAGGTCGAGAAATTTCTTGACACTCCCGTGAAGCGCTATTCGTCGGGCATGTATGTCCGGCTTGCGTTTGCAATCGCAGCGCATCTCGAACCGGAAATCCTGATTGTCGATGAAGTGCTCGCGGTCGGCGATGCCGAATTTCAGAATAAGTGCCTCGGAAAGATGAATGAAGTCTCCCGAACGCAAGGCCGGACCGTGCTGTTCGTTAGCCACAACATGGACGCCGTACGAAAGCTTTGTACGCGCGCAATATTGTTCGATTCCGGCCGAATTCAGAAATTGGGAGATACCGAGTCGGTTGTCTCCGCCTATCTCAATAACCGGCTCGCCTCGCCAACGGTCGTCGACTTATCAAAGGAGGCAGCGGATGTCTCATATCGCGAGACGACCGCACGCCTTGTGAGCATCGCCCCCGCAGATGCCTCTAGCGGCTGGTCAGTGCCCTTCGGATCACCCATCACGGTCGACCTGACGATCGCCGCCGGCCCCTCTGTGTCACAAGTTGAAATCGCCATGGCTGTCATAACGCTCGGCGGCTTTGAGCTCGCAACCTGGACCAACTACTGCAATGGACTGCAGATCGCGGCAAATCCCGGCCGCAATACCTACAGGATCAGCATCGAGGCACCCAGGCTGACCCCCGGTCAATATCAGCTTGGAATCGCGCTAGGCTCCGGCCGCGGTTTCGACCAATGGACCCCGGATGCCGTTTCATTCGAGGTGACTGCAAACGCAGAAGCCAAGGCGATCAACGCCGACATCATCAGCGGAGCGATTGTTGCCACCGCCAGCATCGTTGCCGTCCCCTAGGCGGGGCTGAGGCGGCCGGCAGCGCGGCCAGCAGTCAGGCTTGCGCGCGCGCAACACGCGAGCGGATCCATTGCCGGACGTCGCTCGGAAGTACCATTCGGGCAACGCGTCGCAGCAGGTAAAGGCGAGGCTTGCCCTCGAGCCTGAATTCGCGCCAGGGAGTTTTGACCCGATATTTGCGATAATCGCGCCTGAATGGGTGATTACAGGACCACATCCATGGTTTGTGCGCGCCCAGAAAATGCACAATGGCGGGATTCGATACATCCAGATTCCGGACCGCGGGCACGTGGATTTGTGCCTTTGCCTGATCATTCCAGATGGGGGGAAGATTGATCCAGCGGCCGACGAATATCGCGTTCAGCGCATCCTGGTCGACGTAATTCACCTTGTCCGGATTATTCTTGACGAAGTCGATCGCCTGCCCGCAGACGTCGTGCTGCCTCCAGTAGTCCAGATTGATCAGCATCACACCGGAATTGAAATACTTTGCGCCTTCGGGGATCTGGACATAGTCGAGTTTCGGATCCCAGAACGCGTCTTCGACGGCAGCAAATGGACTGTCGCCGAGATCGATTTTCCAGAGATCTTTCAGGGATCGCCGGATGATAATGTCGGAGTCCAGATAAAGAACCTTCTTCACCTCCGCCGGCAGGACGCGCGGCGCCAGGAGACGAAAATAGTTGGCGATCGACCAATAGGATTGCTGGACGCGAATCCCTTCCAGGTCATCCGGCGTAATCCTGTAGCTTGCGAGAGTTCCTCCGTATCGCTCGACCAATGATGCGAGCTTCGAAAGACCCTCGGCAGGTATGGAATGATGGAAAAGATGAATGCGTGCCGCACCATTGTGTTCGAGCAGGGAGCACAGTGTGGTTGCAGCGTGAGGCAAATAGGGTTCGTCGCAGGAACAAAGTACATCCATATCGTATGCTCTTAAGTATAAGAAAGAATAGTACTTCAACTTATTCCATCGATCTGGCGCATACAAGGAAATGCCCTGCCCGCCCGGGGTTCTGGGTTAACAGCAACATCCGAGAAATGCCTTACCAAATAGACAAATACCTCTCTGATTTCTTGGCGGTCGCCCCAAACGATGGCACCAGTCCTAACGCGATTCAGGCTTAACCAAGCTCGGAAACCGGCAATTGCCGTAAATTACTTTTCAGGACAATATCAAGTAGTTATTGCACGATCGACTGTTTTCATCTGCGGCATTGGTCGCGGCGGCGTCATTTGCTGGCGCGGTCGTTTCGATCCGCTCGGCATCGAGCCTGAATTTGAATCCGTGACTTCCTCCAGTTGTACCGCATGATCTACCGTCCCGACATCGACGGATTGCGCGCCGTGGCAGTGGCCGCCATCATCGCGTTTCATCTCGGAATGGAACGATTTAGCGGCGGTTTCGTCGGCGTCGATATCTTCTACATTATCTCGGGCTTCCTGATTGGAGGCATCGTTGTTGGCGAGCTGGAGAGGGGCTCGTTCTCCATCAGAGAATTCTATCGCCGCAGGCTCAAGCGCATTCTGCCCGCACTGGTCATAGTGCTTCTGTTCACAACTGCGGCCGCGTGGCTGATACTTTTTCCGGTCGAGTTCACTGACTACGCTGCCAGCCTGATCGCTACAACCTTCTTTGTAGCGAACATGTACTTCTGGAACGTGACCAACTACTTCTTTGTCAGTAAGCCGACTCCCCTGCTCCACTTCTGGTCTCTGGGAGTCGAAGAACAATACTACATTTTTTTCCCACTTCTTGCCGTCGTGATTTTTCGCTGGCGAGCAGCTCTGTTTCCCTGGACGATCGCGTTGGTCGCCACCGCATCTTTCGCGTTGAGTGTTGCGCTGAGCTTCGTCGCTCCCGTCGCGAACTTCTATTTGCTGCCAACCCGGGCCTGGGAGCTTCTTCTCGGTGTTCTCATTTCGAAGGCACGCATAACCAGGCTCGAATCAAGGCCCTTGCGCGAAGCCCTCAGCGTCGGCGGGTTCATGATTCTCGCCCTATCGATACACCGTACGTCCCAATCCTTCTTTCCCGGCGTAAACGCGCTGCCGCCCTGCCTGGCAACGGCCGCAATCATCCTCGCCGGCACCCATGGGCCTACCGCCGTCGGCTCACTGCTGTCGACGCGCCCCTTCGTGTTTCCGGGACTGTTGTCCTACTCACTTTACCTCTGGCACTGGCCAATCATCGTTTTCGCGCACAGATATTTGCCGGCTCTACACCTGGACCGCGGAACCAAAGCGGTCGCTGTTATCGCCACGTTAATCCTGTCCATCCTGACCTGGCAGTTCATAGAGAAGCCCTTTCGCGCATCCAAAAAGCCATTCACGACGGTGATCGCTTGGAGCACCGGCGCCTTGGCGTCTCTGGTGCTTGTCGCAACGGTCATCCTTGCGAACCATGGATTCGCCTCAAGGTTCAACGATCGCACCGCCGCGCTGGCTTCGATGCTTGCCTACGACTATGCGAAGGCGTTCCGTGCCCATCAGTGCTTCCTCGAACAAGGCGACACGATCAATACCTTCGATAGAGAAGCGTGTCTTTCCGAGAGCAGAACCAAACCAAACGTTCTGCTGATCGGTGACAGCCATGCGGCACATCTCTGGTACGGGCTTCAGGCCGTTTTCAAGAACACCAACGTGATGCAAGCCACGTCGGCCATTTGTCGGCCGTTCCCCTTCAAACAGGAAAAACTTCTCAACCTGGAAAATGTCGACGACTATCTGGCGTCCTGCAATCAGCTGATGGACCTCATCTATAACGACTACCTTGCTCATCATCGGCCTGACCTGATCGTTCTCGCTGGTAGCTGGAACAGTGACGATGAATACAGCCTCACGAGAACGCTTGACTGGCTGAGCGAACGGCGATTCCCAGTGCTTCTGGTAGGGCCTGCTCCGAACTGGGATTTGCCACTTCCTACCCTCGTCGCTTTGGCTGAAATGCGCAACGATCCAGGAACCGTCGAGCGAAACCTGAACAATTCGCAGCAACCCCTCGATCGTCGCCTAGCCACAATGGCTACCGAGCGTGGGGTCAAATATGCTTCGCTATTCGAAGAGCTCTGTTCATCCGGCAAATGTCAGCCGCTCGGGGGCAACGGTCTCCCGTTTATGTTCGACCGCGAGCATCTGACAGCCGAAGGCTCCAAACTGGTCGCAGCCCAGCTCGCCGACCCCAGCCTGCGTCGTTGACATCCGGCTTTTATAAAGGCGGCTGTTGGACAAGTGAACTTCAGTCCGCGCCTGCGCGTGCTTGCTAGAGAGGTGATAACGCTTCAACCGGCTTGCTCTGATCGGCTCTAAGCCGCTTTACAATTAGGCTCCCGAGCCGAATGCCTGGCTTTTCGATCGACCGGTAAAGGATTTCTGAGGCCAGAATGATTGCCGGGATCGAGGTCGCAGCGACGAGAGCAAGGGTCTGTGCCCTCCCCATCGACGGAAAGCGATGAAACCAAAAGACGTGGACAGAGGTAACGATCGGCAGATGCGACAGATAGATGGAATAGGAGCGCTCGCCGAAGTAGATCGCAAGCCGCGAAGAGAGAAGAACCCCAAACAGCCTCTTGAGCGCTTCGCTGCCAGTCTTCTTTCCCTGCACGAGACCGCAAAGGACCAAAATCCAGATCAGCACCGGTACCGCTTGCCAGCCTAGCGGCAGAAACATGATCGCGAGAGCGGCAACAGGACTGCAATCCACCTCCCGGCGGGTCAAATACGGGAGTGCAATCCGGCTACAGATTCCCAACGCAAAATAGCCGGCGACGGCCAGGACCACCGAAGTCGGATCCATATACCAACCCAGCCAACCCAGTTGATAACCGATACCCAACAAGAAGACTACGACGGAAAGGCCCAGGATTGCGCTTGCAGACGCGCGGTTGACGAAGCGCAGAACAAATGGCGCGAGAAGATAAAACTGCCATTCGAGCGACAAGCTCCAGGCCGGCATGTTGAATGCGAGCGTTCCATAGGGAATGACGCTGTTTGGAACGATGCCGTGCAGCATCGTCGCGTGCGTCAGGATATTCGACCAGAAATATTCATGATTGGTCGAAGACGCGCCAACATTATTGGCGATGACAATCTGCCAAACAGGATCGTCGTACCATGGCACCCGGGAAAGAATTGGGACGTACAGATCCGTCGCGAAATACCCGATGAAGCAGGTGACGGCAAACAAGGGAAAGATGCGAAAAAAACGCCTGAGGATATACGACGAATAGGTTTCCTGCCGCTCAACCAGCAGATGCGAAATGACGAAACCACTTATGACGACGAATACGAGAACTGCGGCGTGGCCCGAAAAGAGGATCGGCGATCCGATCCTGCCCAGGTAAATACCCGACGTAATGAAGATGTGGGAGATGGCCACGGTCCATGCCAGCCAACCTCGCAGCCCTTCGATTGCTTCGAAGCGCTTCATTCGAAAACCGACGCGGCTAGTATCGTTTACGGCTGAGCCTTCGTCGGTCGATCGACTAGGTGACTGCAGCAAAACGCTCATCAGCTCCTCGCGAACTTGACGCTTGTGCCATTCGACAGCACCTCCAGAAGCTCTGTGTCATCGTGTCTGACTGCCAGATAGTTCGGGCCCGAGGTGAAATCGTTGTCCTGGTATATCCAATCCCTAAACAGGAGCGGCCCCTTCTGGACTCGAGCGACAACATAGCCATACCCGCTAAAAAGCTTGTAGAAATCGCGCATCAGAAACTTTGCATCACCATTCGAATAGCCATATTCGAATTGAATTGCTCTGATGGCCCTCTTCCCGAGCAAATCCGAAAAACCTCGCAAAACAAGATGCTCGGCACCTTCAACATCAATCTTCAAAAAATCTATTCGATCTATGTCCCTGGATCCGCAGTAGTCATTTCCCGTTGTCAGCTCAGCACGAACTAGTCTGGGCTCGATATTCCTATCGTGGATCACTGCGTCGAGCACGATCGTATTCAGCTCTGAATTATCGCCGTAGTCCTTGTATTCGAAGATACCAGCCTTATCAGACAGCCCCATATTGTTAAGGACGAAAGCGCTGCCGCCGACCCGGCTTTGCAAAGTCTTGAATGTCCTCTCCGAAAGCTCAAAGCAGTGAATGACCGCACTTGGAAACAGCTTGCTGGCGACCAGGGACCAGGCTCCGACGTTCGCGCCCACATCGAACACGGTCCGAGGGGCCAACTGAGCGAACCTATCAAGTAAATTGCTCTCTCCGTTCCTGAAGAAATCATACGGATTTCCCTTGTAGTGATCGAGGTAACGTTGGCAAAGGACTGCTAAGGCGCGCCGGGGGTCGGCGAGAGCCTTCTTGATCGCTCGCGGGGAGAACATTTCTGCGTGCCGTCCAGCTGCAAACCAGCTTGGTAAACGAGTTTATGGTAAAGCTTATTCTGATAACGTCAGCACTGTACCCTCCCCGTCGAGTTCAGGCCACTCCCTCCAATTCACCTTTCGCCGGACGCTTCGATTCTTTATCGCATCGTTAAAATAGCCCCCTCGCCGCCGATCCCTTAATATTGACGCCGTTTGCCGGTCGAGGGCAGTGAGGGCAGATTCACCATCTCCGCACAACTCATTGATTTCATTTTGCCGGCCATGATCCTGGCAGGTATATTTGGTCAGCTAGATGAATTGATTCTTCAAAAGAAATACTCGCACCGAAAGAACCAGATACTCAACCTTTGATTGAACTGCGCTTTTGGCCGGCGCTCTTTCGCACCGATCGCCGCATCGATTCAAAATCTGAAAGTCCCGGATCTCGCTGACGGAATCAATCCGACGCATGATCCATATTCGAACGGAGGACCAGTTGGACAGGATTGTCGTCACGGGCGGCGGGGGCTTTCTCGGATCGCATCTTTGCGAACGTCTGCTCGACCAGGGACACGAGGTGCTCTGCGTCGATAACTTCTTCACCGGCAACAAGGCGAATATCGCGCATCTTCTGCCGAATCCACGCTTCGAGGTGATCCGTCACGACGTCACCTTCCCGCTCTACGTCGAGGCCGATGCGATCTATAACCTCGCCTGCCCCGCTTCTCCGATCCACTACCAGTTCGATCCCGTGCAGACGACCAAGACCAGCGTGCACGGCGCTATCAACATGCTGGGACTGGCCAAGCGCATCAAGGCCAAGATCCTCCAGGCATCGACGTCGGAAGTTTACGGCGATCCCGAGGTTCATCCTCAAACGGAAGACTATTGGGGCCGCGTCAATCCAATCGGGATTCGGTCCTGTTACGACGAAGGAAAACGCTGTGCGGAGACGCTGTTCTTCGACTACTGGCGTCAATATCGCCTGCGCATCAAGGTGGTGCGGATCTTCAATACTTACGGTCCGCGGATGCACCCCAAGGACGGCCGCGTCGTTTCAAACTTCATCGTACAAGCGCTGCGCGGCGACGATATCACCATCTATGGCGACGGTTCGCAGACTCGCAGCTTTTGCTACGTCGACGATCTGATCGAGGCCATGATGCGGACGATGAACACGCCAGACGATTTCACAGGCCCAATCAATATTGGAAACCCGCGCGAATTCACCATGCTGCAATTGGCCAATCTCGTGATCAAGCTGACCGGCTCCAAAAGCAAGCTTGTCTTCAAACCGCTGCCCAGCGACGACCCCCGACAACGCCAACCAAATATTGAGATGGCCAAGGAAGTCCTCGGCTGGTCTCCGTCCGTAGAACTTGAGGCCGGCCTCGAACGCACCATCAGGTACTTCAAACAAATCTCCAGCTGAGGCGCTTCATGCGCCGGACGCCTCGGTTTCTCGAAGATCTAGCTGGAGATTCACGATGAAATCCCAAGCGCTGTTCGCGCGAAAATACTCGCTTCAACGGGGTCGAGCCACCACCCCTGGACGATGCGAAATACGTCCGCAGGCGCCGACAGGGCAAGCTCGCCTCGCAGCTTGAACCGATTCGAAGCGCCGCTGACCTCACGCATGCCGGCGTCGTTCAGCTTCGCCATCTGGCGCAGGCGCCGTCGCACCAACACAAGGTAGTAGAGGCCAGACGAGTCCAGTCTGTCGGAAGCCGGTGGCATAGCCGTGCCCGCGTCCTGCAAAGCCTTGAAGAACAGTTTGACGAGGTCAGCGATGATTGGCTCGTCTCTAAGCTCTGCACGCGTCAGCGTGGTCAGCAGACCAGCGAAAAACGCCAACCAATGGCTTTGCGAGACCTGGATCTTGCTGTCACAGAACAGCAGTCTAAAAACGACGGGATGAAGCAGCGCGTCGTGGTAGTACTGCTTCTTGAGATTAGCCGACATGCTCGCCGGATGGCGCCGATAGTAAACGGCTGTCCCTTTCCCGCAGTAGCGGGGGGCATATCCCAAGGCCGCGGCCCTCAACCAGTAATCGTAATCCTCGCAAGCCTTCAGCGTTTCGTCGAAATAACCGACCTGTTCGGCCACTGTTTTGCGAACGAGAAAAGCATGAGGCGGCGCTATATTGAAATAAGCCAGATGGATATCAAGGTTACGCCGGTATAGCGGCCAACGTCCGCTTGCAATCGGCTTTCCGTCTGAGCCGAGCGCGGAAAATACGTAGTTTGGCGAAACCGCCACCGATACATCGGGATTTTGGCGCAGGAAGCTGACCTTCGCTGCAATTGCTTCTGTGCCGAGCAAATCGTCAGCGTCCAGCAACTGCACGAACTCGCCAGTTGCGGCTCTAAGGCCGGTATTTCTGGCCGCCGAGAGCCCCCTGTTCTCTTGAAAGATGTACTTGACCCTATCCCTGAAGGGCTTCAGCACATCGGCCGTATCATCCGTGGATCCGTCGTCAACGACGATAATTTCGGTGCTTTTTTCGCTCTGTCGAAGAACACTGTTAACGCAATCGACAATGAAATTTCCGTAGTTGTAGGTTGGGATGATGACGGAAACGCGGGGATTTTGTCCGGCCACTTTAGACGATTTCTCTACCATTCGGGCGGGAGGGATTCCCATGGTCTCTGCGCGGAAAGGCTCCGCACATATTAGGCCTATCCGTGGGGGGCACAACCTTAACGTCACATTCCACCGACCAGGGATGGCCAGAGAACACCCGCTAACCATTCCACCGCGAGCGCCGGCGCTTACGACAAACGATAGAATTCGAGAACAGCAGAAGCGATCGCCGCCCGATATCAAGACCCGCACGTTTACGAATTTACCTAAAGGACCTTTCCCCCGGAGACTTGGGTGACCTCCGCTTTCCAATCGCCCTCCCCCAATGCTAATTTCTGACAAAAGCCGAGCCGGATTGGCCGCCTCGGAGGGAATGTCTATGGGTGCGATGAACGTTCGCTACGCGGTCCTCCTGAAGGTTCACTATTGGGACGACTTTGTTGAGCGTGGATTCCAGCACCTGGTTCGCAAGGTCGGCACCGGCGACGTCTACGTCTTCGTCGACGAGACACACGGCCCCGTGGGTCCTATTCCGCATGATCGTGTGATCCGTGTGACGGAGCGCGACCTGGAAAAGCTCGAAGTACTGCTCGATCCTCCAGGCAAGGTGTTCTGGTTCAACGCTGACTATCCATTATACTATCTCTACTTGCAGAACGCCTCTTACGATTACTACTTGATGTGTGAATACGACACGATATTCAACACCGCGATCGATGGATTTGTGACAGCCGCGGAAGCCGAAAAAGTCGACTATGTCGGCTTCCCGTTGGCTAACAAGCTGCACTGGACCGAAACTTGCGCTGGCGTGTATCCAGCTTCCGTTGTCTTGCACAACTGGCTCAATGCGATCTCTCTGCATTCGAAGCGAGCGGTCGACTTCTTGCTGAAGCGCCGGCAAGATCTTACGCGCAGCTACAAGGCAGGCGAGATTACAAACTGGCCCTATTCCGAAACGTTTATCGCCACCGAAATGAAGAATAACGGGTTCGTTGCGCGGAGTCTGGCCGATTTTGGAAAGATCGAAAACTATAATTGGTGGCCTCCGACTCACGAACGCGACTTGCCGTCGCTCCAGAGCCAGGATTTCTTGCACCCGGTTCTTGACGAACCGAAGTATACAGCATCCTGCTTACGCTTTGGCAGCCTGCACAGCTATTTCTTCCCTAACGGCCAACTGCGACGGTTGCTCGCGCGGAGCACGCAATCGCAACTGTCTGTCATGCCAGCCTTCGTGAGCGAGGCTATTCGTCGGCTCCCTCGATTATTTTCTATCGCGTCTCGTTAAACCAGCGCATCAGGCGCGAACCCGAATCCCTTTTGCATCGGACAAGTGCCGATAACATCATTTGAGAATTTCAATGCAACATTCTCGATTTCTGATCATCGGCGCGGGGCCGACCGGGCTGGGCGCAGCGTGGCGGCTTCACGAACTGAATCAGGACGACTGGCTGGTCCTCGAAGCCGCGCCGGAGGCCGGGGGCCTTGCTCGCTCCTTCGTCGATAAAAAGGGTTTTACCTGGGACATCGGCGGACACGTTCAGTTCTCCCATTACGACTATTTCGATCGCGTCATGGACAGCCTGCTGGGACCTGACGGCTGGAATCATCATCAACGCGAGTCCTGGATCTGGATGCGCGATCGATTCATTCCCTACCCGCTACAGAATAATCTGCATCGCTTGCCTGCCGAAGATCTCGACAAGTGCCTGCAAGGGCTCCTGGATATTGCGGTCACCCCTCGAGAGCAGGCGCCGCACTCTTTCAAAGACTGGATCCTGTCGAAATTTGGCGCTGGCATTGCCGACACGTTCATGTTTCCATACAACTTTAAGGTATGGGCCCACGAACCTGCCATCATGAATGCAACCTGGGTAGGAGAGCGCGTCGCGCCCACCGACCTGCGCAAGGTGCTCAGAAACTTGGTTTATCAGACCGACGATTTAGCCTGGGGACCCAACAACACGTTTCGTTTCCCCAAGCGAGGCGGCACCGGCGCAATCTGGAAGGCATGCTCCGCAAGACTTCCCAGCGAGCGCCAAGCCTACAACTGCCCGGTAACATCCATCGATCTGGAGAAGCGGACACTGGTCCTGTCGAATGGATCGGCGCTCTCTTATGACGTACTGCTCAGTACAATTCCTCTGACGGAACTGATCAAACTCAGCGGCCGCGCCGACCTTCATCCCGTCGCCGAGCGAGGACTTCTGTCGTCGAGCTCCAATATTGTAGGCCTCGGAATTGCAGGGCAGCCGCCGGAAGCGCTGCGGACCAAGAGTTGGATCTATTTTCCGGAGGCGAACTGTCCGTTTTATCGGGTAACGGTGTTCAGCAACTATGCGCAAGCCAACGTCCCTGATCCGGGCTCGACCTGGTCACTGATGCTCGAGGTGTCGGAATCCAGGCACCGAAACGTCGATCAACAGACCTTGGTCGACAGCGTGATCGATGGCGCGGTCGCAACGGGACTGGTGAGCGATCCTCAACAGATCCTGTCGCGGTGGTCCTACAGAGCGACCTATGGCTACCCCGTGCCCGGGACACAGCGCGATGCGTCACTTTCCCAATTGGTACCCGAATTCGAGCGATACGGCGTCTATCCGCGTGGACGTTTCGGGCTCTGGAAGTACGAAGTCAGCAATCAGGACCATTCGTTCATGCAAGGTGTCGAGCTCGTCGAACGTGTCCTGAATGACCGATCTGAGATTACCGCGTCAGATGCCAACCTCGTCAACTCCAAAAAGCACCCGTGGCCGTTCGAACTCTGGAAGTCGACTTGAATTCGACGACAGCTGAAAATCCGGCTGGCGCCGAACTTTCTCTACCTTTAGTCGATAAGGTCTAGATACTTCCGATGGAGCTCACGACAGCAGTCATCATAGCGACGCGACAGAGGCCACGGGAGCTCTCAAATCTCCTACGCGCGCTCACCCTGCAGACTGTACGGCCAGACAAGATCGTCGTCTCCGCCTGCGATCGGAGCGACGTAGAGCCGGATGTCATCGAGGAGAGAGCCGCACACCTCCTGATCGGAACTCCGGGACTGACTGCTCAGAGAAATCGCGCCCTGGCTCTGGTCCGGGCAAGCCATGACATCGTTATATTCTTTGATGACGATTTTATTCCGTCCCGGTTCTGGATCGAGCGCGTTCGTGCGCTGTTGGCAGCGCAGCCGGACGTTGGTTGCGTAACCGGGAGGGTCATCATAGACGGTGTGACCGGCCCGGGACTTGAATGGCCATATGGGCAATCCCTGGTCGACGACGAAGATCGCAAGGCACCCGTCGTGCTCAACTTGGACGGAATGAACGTTGTATCTCCCTATGGTTGCAACATGGCGTTCCGGACCCAGGCAATCGAGGATCTGTGGTTCGATGAAAGACTGGCGCTCTATGGGTGGCTGGAGGATCACGACTTCGGGCTTCGAATGGGTGCTCGCGCCAGGACGATCTGGACTGATGCCGTTTGGGGCGTCCACCTCGGTTCAAACCGCGGCCGGGTATCCGGCTTCAAATTCGGCTACTCGCAAGTCGTAAACCCCTGGTACTTGATGACGAAAGGGGTCATGGATCGACGGGATCTATCCGGACACATCGTCTTCGGACTCGGCGCCAACGCAGTTGGCACCATCTTCAGAAATTCCAACATTGATCGCTACGGTCGGCTAAAGGGCAATATAGTCGGAATAATCGACATCATCTTGAAACGCTGGGCGCCCGAGCGCATCGTCGAATTCTAACGCTGTTCAACCAACGGCTGCATTTACAAAACTTGAGTTCATTATCATTCACATGACGAATTCATCAGATACGTCGCCGGATAAATCACGCCGCAAACTGCATCTTTGCATTCCGATCTATTTCGATGCTGGAGTATATTTGAACGCAGGGGTTCATGCGGAACGACGCAGTATCTATTGGCGCGCCATTGCTGTGTTGTGCGCGTCGATAAGGCGATCGTCCTCGTCGGATGTGGACGTCATCGTCTGCACCAATGAGCTTCCTTCATCCGACATATCGTACAAGCTCAACCAGCTCGGCGTCTCGTTCATAAGCCCCGCTTTTTCCTTTCGTGCACCCGAAGGAATGGCTCCGCTATTCTCGGGCGCCTTCTATCTCTTCGATTGTATGACCTATTGTTCTCGTAATCTTTCCGACAACGGCATCTTTATGTTTGTCGATCCTGATTGCCTGGTGATGAAGGATTTCGGAATCATACGCGAGCTTTGCGAACAGTGGCCATTGATCGGTTATGAGCTGGACATTGACAAGGATCAGCCGTCAAACGGTTGCAGCCGGCGCGACCTCCTCGCTTTCCTGAATACGATGAAAGACGGTCACTGCAGCGAGCCGCCGAAGTATTTCGGAGGAGAGTTCTTCGCTGCAACAGCGGAGGCACTCCCTGGGATATGCGCCATCATCGAGGAAGTATGGGAAACAAACAATCGTAACTTTCAATCGGGCGGCATTTCACTCAAAACCGAAGAGCACGTGCTCAGCGTTGCCTTGGCCTTGAGTCGAGAGCCCGTTGGCACCAGCAATACGATCGTCAAGCGAATGTGGACCAGGCCATCCTTCCGTAATGTTTCTTCATCCGATCGATCCTTTTTGATCTGGCATCTCCCGGCAGAAAAGCGATACGGACTTCAACAGCTATTTTATCTGTTCGAGCGTGATACAGGAAATCTGGCGGGTCTAAGCGACAAGAAGTTCGAGGATCTTGCGGCAAAACTCATTCGACTTGAGCTGTCCCCCTTCGAGAGAGCCTGGTTTTTCTTATACCCAATGATCAAATCCTTGTTCTTCCGTAACGCTACTCACCGTTGATCGGACGACCGCGCGCATTGTTTAGGGAAGCTAATGCGCGACTTGAGCCTTGAACGACGTCGCAGACGCTGAGCACAAAACACTCATGAGATCGTTCAACTGCCGATCGGCCTCTGCCCTCAAGTATTCGAATCTCTCAAGCGCCTCGTGTCTCATCTTGCCAAGATATTCCGTATCGTCGTAGCAGCGGCGGACGAATGAAATTGCCACGGATTCAAATTCAGGTATTCCGGCCGATACCCCAGCCCCGCCAACCAACTCCGAACAATAACCCTGTTGGCTGGTGGCTACGGGCACACCGTAGCTCAGCGCTTCAAGGATGACGAGCGGCTGCGCTTCCGCCTTGTGGCGCGTCGGCATGAGAAAAACGTCAATTGACCTGAAGAAGTTTTCCTTGCTCGGGCCGGAGACCGGCCCGAGAATGGTCAGGCTACTCCCGAATTCGCTTTGCGCGTCTGCAATCATCTCTTCTATCTCGCGGGAGACGGCTGGGCCTGCCACGACGGCCTGCAAGTTGAGCCCCGAGTGCTTGGCCTTCCGGAGGAAACCGAGGAAAAGATCCAGCCCCTTCTCGCGCGTCAAATTGCTCATGAAGCCACAGGTCAGGTTCCGCTCACCGCGATCCGTGATCGCTGGCCGACCCACGTATGAAGCATTATGGGCAACAACCACTCTTTCGATGGAGGAATATCTGGCCTTGAGATCGCGTGCCATGGTTTCGTCAAGGGCGACATGAACGGCGTGTTTGCCGGCCAATCGCGACAGCAAATCGAAACGTCGACGATAGACCTTGGCGTATGAAGACGTATGATGGTGAAGTACGATCTTGAGCCGCGCCGCTCTGGCGGACAGCACAATCAGAAAATTATAATAGATGCCGAGACCCGCCTCAGCCGTAATGTACAGAACGTCATTCGTTCCCATCAATATCGCCGGTAACGCTCTCAGCACGATCGCCGCGATCCGCTTGCGGTGATATTCAAAACCTTTCTTCAGGGAGCCCGGCGACGTGTCGATAATCTTCAGGCGTGCGTTCGTGGTAGACAATTTGGCTAATATTGCCTGAGTGACCAACGCCTGACCATGCGTTGGCGGAGGAAGCGCAACAATCGCCAGTATTGCTCGCCCGGTGCGTTGAGAGCTATCCACGTCGATCAGCCTCGGGTCAATTCTTCACATGCCAGGGCGAACCGGCTCACATCCGCAAGCGCCGCAGTCCCTGCGGCCGCCGAAGCCATCTTTTTCCACAAAGACGAATTCGAGCCGAGGAGCTCCATGAAATAGGCGATGCCGCTCGGGTTATTGGGTTCGACGACGAAGCCGTTGACCCCCGACCGAACAAGTTCATCGCAAGCTCCACAATTGGCTGACACAATGACCGGCACCCCCATCGCGAAAGCCTCCGGAATCACCAGACCGAATTGCTCTTCCGTGCTTACCAAAAGCAGCGCAACAGCTCCTGCCAGAATTCGACTGACCGAAACCGACTCCAGAAATCCATGAAAGACGGTCAAGTGATCAACCCCGAGCGTTGCAGCATGCTTCTTGAGCTGCTGCTCCAGCGGTCCCGACCCGCAGAAATGCAACTTTCGTGGTGCGTTCACGGACTGGGCATAGAGTGAAAAAGCGTCCAGAAGAGCAAATAGATTCTTCTTCGCTACCATGCGGGCGACGACAACGAAATCTCTTGAATCGAAATCCGCGCCTTCCGGCGCGGGTGCGGCACCTGCTTGCTCTCTGATGCGAGAAATCGAGATGGAGTCGTAGTTGTACGCGATGCGCTCTTTCGGAAAATGAAAGAACTGAAGGTATTCGGCGGATCGCTTGCCCGCGATAAGGGCGCCGCTATATGGGAAATAGAAAAGCGACTTAACAAGCTCTCTTTTGAGCTCACGGGGTTTGTCGTCGAATTTCGAGTCATTCATGACAAATACGCGTCTGCCCAATAACCTGAGAACGATGGAAATCGCCAACGTCTCCGGCCGCTCATATCGACAGAAAAAGAAATCAGCTTTTCCGATTGCGATGCAAGCCCTCAGCAGCTTTGCGAACAGTTTGGCCGTCGAGATGTCAGCTACCGTGGCTTCCGGGAAGAGCGTGAGCTTGACAAAGGCCAGCGAGCTCCCCGGGGCCCAATCGTAGGTGTCGCTGCGGCCACCCAGTTCAATTCCGATAACCTTCCGAGCTCCTTTGAAGTGCTTGGCAACCGCCAAACAGCGGTCGACATGCATAGGCCCGAAATTTTCCCACATGAACACGATTGGACGAGCGCTCGTTGTTGGCGCATTCATGTCAATTTCACTTCCGATCTGAACGACCGGATCCATTCATTCCGCTCATTCGGTTAAAAAATTGCTGCCTAATCGGGATGCCGGCGCCGGTCTTCCAAGCCAGGGACAACAACGTCTTCTTCCAGATCTTTTGCTTCCAACGCGTGTGCAAACCTTCGGCGATCGGATTCGTCCAGTTGGGCGAGACCGCGCAGCAGCTGTTCGCGCACCGGCCAGCCAGGTCCAGCAAGTATATTTGCGGCATCGGCATCAAGACCCGAACGCACCAATCCCGCGAATTCCGACAGTGATCGTTGCGCAAGCTCCTTCGGCAGGCTTGCAAAAGCACTCAGCGCAACCGGACTTCTCCTTTGCGCTATCCAACCCTCGTTGGGGCCAGTCCGATAAGACAGATCCAGCAGTTGCAGGCCGTCGCTTACAGGCTCATCCCGGCGATGCTTCAGCCAATATTCGGCGAGCCACATATACGAATTGGTCGGGGACTTCGCGAGAGCGTCCTGCACCGCTCTCTCTGCCGCCGGGAGCCCTGGCGCGTCAGTTGCTTGAGCCGACTGCAGCTCGCGCTCCAGCAATCTTAGTCGAATAACTGCGCTACTTATCGAGCCAGAAACCGAGAAGTGCTCGTCGGGTGACTGAGGCAGCTGACCCTTGATCGCGTCCAACTGCGCGTCATTGAAAGTCTCGACCGAGAGTATCCTTTGTTCGGCATCCGAAAGCGGACTTTCGAGGCGAAAAACCGGAAACACGCTAACCGACCAAAGGATCGCGCAAATGCCAGCTGCGATAGTGAGACTTCGCGCCAATGCGATCACGCGATCCTCATTCAGCCGGAGTAGCGATACTTATCGCCATAGTATCCTTTGTAGTAATTTTTCCCGTAGTAGGCCTCATAGCGCTCGAGCACGTGAATCTGGGCTTTGTTCAATACAAACCCGAGCAAACGATCCTGGATTTCCGGGAAACCCGAAACCTGATGCTCCACAAGGTTCGTGCGGGTGCGCCCCCACTCGATCACATAGAGGTAACTGTCGAACATGTTCGCTGTGGCGCGAACGTCGACCACCGGGGCGATCGGCGAAAGATCGACAATGACGTAATCGTGGTCCTTGCGCAGACCTTCCAGCAGGCTTTTGAAAGCGTCGGATCCAAGGATGTCGTTGGTATGGGCGACTTGGGAGCTGGCCACTGAAGGCAGGAAGCGCAAGCCGGTCTGTTCGTCGAGATAGACAGCATCGCTCAACGCGACTTGCCGATTCATCACTTCAAGAATCCCCGCCTTGGCATCGCGCGCGAGTGCGCGCGTCAGGGTCGGATTTCTCAAATCCGCATCCAAAAGAACGACGCTCTTGCCAGCGTGCGATATCAGCTGCGCCAGGTTGGACGAGATCGTCGACTTGCCCTCCCCGGGGACCGTCGAAGTCACCGCAATGATTCGGCTACCAGCCAGATCCGCCGACACCTTCATCGACCGGAATGCCTCCGCAAACGCAGAAAGCGGCTCCCCGATGACATGTCGATAGATCGGTTGCGCTGTAGAAATTCGTCTTGCCACCAAGGCATTTTCCGGGCGGCTCCCTTGCAGGGGAGCCCGGGTACGCGCGAGCTGGGCCGTGTTGACCGCTCCGCTTGCAGGAACGGGGTCCTGAACCGGCCGCGCGCCGCCTCCGAGCGAACTGAAGGCCGGAACGATGCTGCTCAACAAATCCCCTGAGCGGGCAGCCAACGTCCTGTCCGGCAGCTTGCCACCAGTCAGTAGCGGCAATACGGCGATACAAGGCGCGTGAAGCTTTTGTTCGACCTGACGTTTGCTTCTGAAGACCTGATCGATTGCCTCGCGGAAGACGGCTGCACCGAAACTTAGCACTATTCCAGCGACGAGCGCGATTCCCAGCACAATCGTCGTCAACGGAGAGCTCTTACGATCGGCCGGAGCCGCCGAACTGATGACCCGTGCTTCCGTGATCGGGAATGACTGCTGCTGGATCGCCTCCATGTAACGCTGCAGGAAACTATCGTAGATGGAATGGTAGACCTTGGCGGTACTTTCGAGGTCGCTCAGCCCCAGCCGATCGCGATTGGTGAGCTGGGAGCTCGCCACCAGCTTTTGCAGCTCTCGCTCCAGCCCCTCGACGCGGGTCTTTGCAATTTCATAGTCGCTTCGTTGGCTCTCCGCGATCCGCCCGAGCTCGTCGCGGATGGATCTTCGCAGTTCGGTCATCTGGGTGCGCAGATTGACCGCCGCCAAATGCTCTTTGCCATATCGAGCAGTCCAGATGGCCTCTTTCGCAGCCATGTCCAGGTATTGATTGCGGAGCCGGTTGATGACTTCGCTTCTCAGAGAATCCGTCACCGTGGCGTCGGTAACATCTTTCTGCATCACCTCATTGATCCGCTCCAGCTTTGCCTTTGTCTCTTCAGCCGAAGCGCGCGCGGTGCCAAGTTGGGCGTTGAGGTCTTCGAGTTGCTGTTCACCCAACAGCCGCGTCCCTCCTCCCGAGGATGGCCCCGTGAGAGAGACGATCTTGTTCTTTTCCTTGTAATCAAGAACGGCGCGGTCCGCATCGGTGGCCTGTTTGCGGAGCTCTCTGATCCGATCCTGCAGCCAACCACTCGCTCGCTTCGTCGCCGAATACTTTGCCTCGAGTTGATCGACGATGTAGGCATCGGCAATGGCATTGGCGATGTCAGCGGCGCGCGTCCGGTGCAACGATGTGAAGGCAAGGTCGAGAACATAGGTCCGGCCAACCCGCGCGATAGTTCGTTTGCCGAGGAAATACCCTAGAGCAACGCGAGTCAGCGCCGTATCTGATTGCACTTCAGATGACGAGAAAGCACCGAGGATATGGCCCCAAAGTCCTCCCCCCGGCTTCACGAATTCCGGATCCTCCGTCAGCTTCAATTCCTTGATGACGGATAGCCCAATGTTCTCGGACTTGAGAATTTCGACTTGCGTTTCAACCTGGGACGTGTCGATCGGAATGTCCCCGAGCGGCGCTTGCTCCTGCTGCAACATTCGCACCTTGCTGGAATCGATCAGCAACATCGCGTGCGACGTGAAGCTCGGAGGGGTCGTAAAGAGGTAAACGAGGCCCAGAGCCAGGCAACAAGAAATGATAAAAACAAAGATAGGATATTGGCGCCGAAGGAACCCCGTCAGCATCTCGATCGTTTCAGAAATGCTGAAAGCTGGCTCAAAAGAAATGTCAGATTCCAGCGGCGGAGCGACCTGCCGCCCGAATTTCAAAGGCGCGTCCATATCAATTCCTTGATAATTTGAGGCCGATCACAACAGCGATCGGCCCCCGCTTGAACGAAGCCAACATTCAAGCGGGGCGGCTCCCTCTTGGTGCCGAAACGCTAGAACGTGCTAATATTGGTCGTGGTATTATTGGTGGTAACGTTTGACGAGCCGCCGCTGGATCCGCCGGTGATCGTATTGCCTTTGGTCGTCACCGGGCTGGACGAAGTGAACGTGCCGTTGTTCTGCCCCCCGGTCGGGAAGGCACCCGTCTGACTGCCACTGGCACCGCCGCCGCCACCAGTCGCGGCTGTTCCCGTATCGCCAGCCGCTTCGGCATAGGCCTTGGCGACTTCCGGAATTCCGGCGTCCGCTACGCCCTGCTGAATCTGGTTCGCGAAGATGGGGTCATTCTTCGCATAGGCCTTTGCTACCTGGGCAAGAGCATCGGCGATTGCGATCTGTTGATCTGGGCTGGCAAGCTTCAGCAACCCGAGGATCGCCGGCAAGGTTGCCTTGTCAGTGGTCAAGATGTCGCGCACCTGTTTCACCAGTTCGGGGCCAGCGCCCGGGAACTGGGTCAGCAACTGACCAGGATTGTTCTGAAATGCCGTGATGGTCGAAGCAGGAACTTTCGTCCCCTGCCCTCCGATCTGCGCATTGGCGCTACCCGCTGCGAGCAAAAATA
>Ga0070735_10000915_pt1 | contig 29820 bp, 17 predicted proteins | sample Coa_R1_FD_66443 | JGI IMG/M metagenome (GOLD analysis project Ga0070735, IMG submission 66443) | Surface soil microbial communities from Centralia Pennsylvania, which are recovering from an underground coalmine fire - Coalmine... | ecosystem: Environmental > Terrestrial > Soil > Unclassified ...
AAATACTGATTGATCAGTTTTTGGACCGTCGGATTAAGTAGGCGGGACGGAAGCTGTGTAAGTACCTGAAACTGCTCGCCGCTATTGGGATCGGTGTAGGTTGTCGTGTCTGCAGCCAGTTCCTGCGAGGTCATCATCGACGCCAGTTGACTGGAAACGTCCGGCTTGCTTGCGTCCGCCAGTTGAGAAAAATTCCCTGTGTATAAGTCGGGATGCGCGAACTTCGACGACTGAATATAAACCGGGTTAACGTTGTAATCTCGCTCGTAAGCGGCGAAGAACCACGTGTTCCGCAGCTTCGGAACTGGCCCGCCAAAAGATGCGCCTAGATCATTGACGTTAAAGGCTGGATTCGGATACTTAGGCTGCAAAGGTGATGGCGCGAACGATGCTTTACCTAACTGGTCCTGCAGCGTCCATGCCGCCAGCGCTGAATTCTTGTTGTTATAGAACATCGAACCGTGGTACTCGCTTGTTCCTCGCTTTGTAGTAATGCGAATATTCGCAATGCCCGCATATTCTGCGCTGAAATTGTCTGAGAGGACATTAACTTCATCCACGGCCTCTAAAGAAGGCTCACTTGCAGTTTGTGCGCCGAAAATTCCGCCGCTCGAGCGCTGACCATCTAACGAGAAACTCGCACCATAGCTCTGGAAGCCAGTGAATTTGAAATCGCCCGGCTCATCGGCTTGAGTGATATTCGGATTCAGGTAAAGGAATGAGTACACGTCACGTGAATCGCGCGGTAAATCGATGACCGAACGCGAGCTGATGGTGCTGCTTATGGTGGAATCTTCAGTATCGATCGGCGCCGCGTCAACACGAACTTCAACTTTTTCCTGTGCGCTAGAAACTTTCAGGGTAGCGTTCACTCCCACCGCGCTGCTCCCCGTCAGCGGGATATTATCGATCTGCTGGGTCGCAAAACCTGGCGCACTGACTGACACTCTGTAAGTACCGGAGCGCAATCCGAAGACCTGATACTCGCCTTGACCGTTTGTTTTGGTTTGACGGGCAGCCCCGGTCGAGCTGTCGACGATCGTGACATTCGCATTCGGAACGGCAGCTCCGCTGGAATCGGTCACAGTTCCTCGGATGGTTCCAAGGTCCGTGCCCTGACCGTGCAGCAGTTCAGTCCCGAAAACGGCAAAAATAGCCAAGACTAAGACGAGGGAGAAGGGAGAGCGCGGCTTCATAGACAACTCCGGCGCGTGCAGAATTTAGCAACTCGGGACTTTTATCACGAAAAAGAAACGATCCGCAAGCAAAAAAACAAGAGAAAGTAAAAGAAAGGAAAGAATACGTAAGGACAACGGTCCAGATGCAAAGCCTCTTGGGTTTGACCGGGAAATTAGTACCTAATACACTCCGGGGTTCATGCCTGCGCCAAGCCGCTGATGCATGCAAATTGAAGCCAATCCATCTTGGGAAGTTGGCAACTTAGCGTATTCCAGCCATCTGGAGGTGTGCATGCGTCGCAGGTTGATGTTTGCATTTACGGTTGCTCTTTCGCTTTCGAGCTTCGCACAGGATCGTTCGGACTGGCTCGCCAGTCTGCCCAGACAGAAGGACTACATACAGAAGAGAGCGTCAAGCTATGACCGCAGCGGAGGGAACTTCGATCTGCGACGGCTACCGGCGGGAGAGACGTTGACCCTTCTCGACGACTCTGGTCCCGGAGTGATCACGCACATCTGGATCACACTCACTGACGATAATCCCGATAACCTGAAGGCTTTGGTTTTGCGCATGTACTGGGATGGTGAGGCGAGCCCAAGCGTTGAGGCTCCGCTCGGAGACTTCTTCGGCCTGGGACTTGGCGAGTATTTTCTCTATCATTCGATTCCGCTCGCGGTTGGCCCCGACCGCGCCTTGAATTGTTTTTTCACGATGCCATTTAATAAGAGTGCGCGAATTACCCTCACTAACGAGAGTGATCACCAGGTCCACGCGATTTTCTTCAACATTGATTATCAAATTTACGCGCATGACTTAGCGAACGACATGCTCTATTTTCATGCGCAGTACCGGCAAGCAACTCCCGCGAGAGGTGCTACGAACCAGTGGAAGAGCAACGATGACCCGGTTGCCGATAATAGGAAGAACCCCAATGGGGAAAATAACTATGTATGGATGGAAGCTCGCGGCCGCGGACACTTCGTGGGCGTAACGATGTCGGTGTTGCAGAACCAGGACGATTGGTGGGGCGAAGGTGACGACATGTTTTTCATTGATGGAGCTTCGACTCCATCGATCAATGGTACTGGATCAGAAGATTATTTTCTGGGAGCTTTTGGTTTTGGCCGGACAGCATTTTCTTATGATTTGTTCGGAGCCCCTGTGAAGGGCGGCCAGACGGCAGGGAGCCGATCATCGGTATACAGATTTCATCTCGACTCCCCAATTCCGTTTATGAAATCGATACGCGCCACCATCGAGCACGGTCATGCCAACGTTCGCTCCGACAATTATTTCTCGGTGGCGTATTGGTATCAGGCGGAGCCGCACATGCCTTTTCCGCCCCTTCCTCCTTTGCACGAACGCTTGCCGCGTTTGTATCCAGTCGGAGGCCCTGGTAACGCACAAAAGTTGCCGGAGTGATCCCACGTGTAGGGGCTTACGCGTTCTTCTCTTGATCGAACAGATACTTCGGAGGGACAGATCTCATGGATATTAAAGTGTTCAAAGACAAAGCCACTCTGGCCCGCGCCGCTGGTGATCAAGCCGCCGGCACTATCCGCAACGCAATCTCCCAAAAGGGCGCAGCACGAATTATCGCCGCGACCGGAGCTTCACAGTTTGAATTTCTGGACGCCCTCACCGCAACGCCTGACATCGATTGGAAGCGAGTTGAGATGTTTCACCTGGATGAGTACATCGGGCTTCCATTGTCGCATCCAGCCAGCTTTCGCAATTACCTGCTCAAACGGCTGATCAACAAAGTGGGAATAACCCGCTACCACTTACTGGATGGAGAGCGCGATCCTGCCTCGGTTGCCCGGGAAATCGGGGCAAAGCTAACCAACGCCCCAATTGACATTGCTTTCGTGGGCATTGGAGAAAATGGGCATCTGGCTTTCAATGACCCGCCGGCGGATTTCGAAACTGAAGAGCCTTATCTGATCGTGCATTTAGATGAAGCCTGCCGACGACAGCAAATGGGCGAGGGCTGGTTCGCGACTCTTGACGATGTCCCGCGCACAGCGCTCTCCATGAGCGTGCGACAGATTTTGAAGGCTCAAGAAATTATTTGCATCGTGCCCGACGCAAGAAAGGCGCGAGCAGTGGCTGCTTGCTTCGAAGGAGAGATCTGCCCTGACGTCCCTGCGTCCATTCTGCGCACTCATCCGAGATGCACCGTGTATCTCGACGATGACTCGGCCGCCCTTCTGACTTCAGCAAGGCCTCGTTAAAGACAGCACACATCAGTATTTCATTCGCAAAAGGCAGGGCCATTTTGCCGTTGACAATTTGAAAGCTTTGCCGGAAAGTGGTAAAGCAAAAACAAACGAAAGCAAACGAAAGTATCGAATGGGAAACATCGCCCGCCATCTTCTTTGTTTCTTCCTTCTCGTAGGGGCTGCTTTTGCTGCACGGCCAGGCGATTTCCAGGTAGTCGGCCCCGGAGGCGGCGGGGCGATGTTCAATCCGACAGTCAGCCCACACGATCCCAACACCGTTCTAATTTCCTGCGACATGACCGGCTCCTATATCACGCATGATGGCGGACAGTCGTGGCGAATGTTTAACCTGCGCGGCACGGTGCGCTTCTTTGCTTTTGATCCGCTTGATCCCAAGGTGATGTATGCGCAAGTTACTGGTTTGTGGCGCAGCACGGACGCGGGGGAAACCTGGAGCCTGATTTATCCCAAGCCCGATGCGATCAAATCGATCGTAATGAGGTCCGATCATTCCGATGAGACCTTGGTTGCCGATCCCGATCCACTCGGCGACATTGCTGCGTTAGCCATCGATCCGGGTAATTCCAAGGTACTGTATGCCGCCGCAGGTGATAAGAACCACACCTCGCTATTTGTTTCTCACGATTGGGGCGAGGGCTGGAGCAAGCAGGAGGATCTGCCTGAGATGCCTCGACGCATCTGGGTCGATCCAAATTCACCCGCCGACTCGCGCTCCCTATACATCAGTGGACCAAATTTTTTTGTCGTGAAAGACAGCTCCGGTACTCATAAATTCTCCGCGCCTGAGTCAGTGACCTTTACCGATCTTTCGTTGGGTTTCAGCCCGGCTCCTGTCGTTTATGCAGTTTCAGAGAAGGGTGTTTTCACCTCTAAAAACAGCGGCAAAACTTGGAGCCAGCACTCACTTCCTGGAACCGGCGCTAAGGTTCGGGCAGTTGCAACCAGTTTCAAGCACGGAAATATCGCCTACGTCTCTTATAGCGACTTGTCGCTCGATGGAAAGAAATGGATGGGAGTGGCCAAGACCGAGAACGCAGGTGAATCCTGGAAACTAGTCTGGAAAGAATCTTCGCCGGCGGCGCCAAACATTCACGACGCGTGGATCACTGCGGCCTTCGGATATGACTGGGCTGAGAATCCGTTGGAACTCACAGTCGCCGATCAAGACCCCAAGCTTGCCTACGCCACGGATCTCGGTCGAACCATGAAGACCAGTGACGGCGGGGCAAGCTGGTGGGCGGTGTACTCCCGCAAATCATCATTGGGTGGGTGGACGAGCACCGGTCTCGATGTAACGAATGTGTATGGCATCCACTTTGATCCTTTCAATCCTAAGCGGCAATTTCTTACATACACAGACATCGGTCTATTCCGCAGCGAAAATGGTGGCGCAGGTTGGCAGAGTTCCACCGCAGGCGTACCCCGGGAATGGCGGAACACAACTTACTGGGTTGTATTTGATCCTAAGGTGCGCGGGCGAATGTGGAGTGTGAACAGTTACACTCACGATTTGCCGCGTCCAAAAATGTGGCGGCACACCGACCCGGCAAAATTCAAAGGCGGCGTGTGCGTGAGCGACGACGGCGGAAAAACCTGGCGAAAATCGAATGCGGGGATGGAAGAAACGGCTGCGACTCACATCCTTCTCGATCCGAATAGCCCAGTAGATGCGCGGGTATTGTACGTCGCCGGTTTCGGCCGCGGAGTTTACAAGAGCAGCGATGGCGGTAAATCCTGGACGCTGAAGAATCAGGGCATCACTCAGACGCAACCGTTTGCCTGGCGTTTGTCGCGATCTTCTGATGGAACTCTGTACGTCGTGATCGCTCGCCGTTCGGAAGATGGAAGCATCGGCAATGCGGGTGATGGCGCAATTTATCGATCTAAAGATGGTGCGGAGCACTGGGAATCGGTTTCGCTTCCCAATGGTGTGAATGGTCCGAATGCGCTCACTCCCGACCCCAAATCGCCGGAGCGATTGTATCTGGCAGCCTGGGCGCGAGCTTCAGGAACACACGGCGATGGCGGCGGAATTTTCTTATCTGAGAATGGCGGCCAGAGCTGGCGTCAGATTTTTGATGGCGACCGCCACGTGTACGACGTGACCTTCGATCCACACGATACGAATGTTGTTTTCGCGTCAGGCTTTGAGTCTTCGGCGTGGAGATCGACCGATCGTGGCGAGCATTGGTCGAGGATTCCGGGATTCAATTTCAAATGGGGATATCGGGTAATTCCTGATCCGCTGGATCGAGACAAGATTTACATATCAACATTTGGCGGCAGTCTGTGGCATGGTTCATTGCACGGACGCGATGAGCCGGAAGATATCGCCACTCCCAGGTTGCAACCGGGAATGGCCGAGCCTTAATGCTAGCGTGTCGTTCGCGCCGGATTTTGTTTTTTTTGCGCAGGTTGAAAAGGGCCAAATTGACTTTTAGTACCCCAAATGCGTTGGCAGACTGGGAGCACGAAATTTGCGAACGTCAGCCGGAAGCTGCGAAATTATTCAAGTCGCCGGTTGAAGAACAACATCGCCGCGGCTATTTCCATACCCTACGTGAAATTCTTCAGCAACCGGGCAGCTGGATCCGCACCGCCCAGCAGGTCTCAGAGCGCACTACTGAACTGCGGGAGTGTCTAGCGGGCGCACGGCTTATAGTCCTGACCGGCTCAGGCAGTTCAGAATATGCGGGCGATTGTGTGCGCCTTCCATTACAAAAGCAGCTTGGGGTCACCACGTTGGCTATTGCCGGAGGCACTTTCCTGATTTTGCCGGCAAGTCCGCTGCCGTCTGAACGGCCGGGGCTGGTCGTTTCGCTCGCTCGATCAGGCGACAGTCCTGAAAGCGTTGGCGCGTTGTCGCTGCTGCTGGAGAATGAGCCAGAACTTCGTCACCTGGTCATCACTTGCAACGCCACTGGAAAATTGTTGACAACTTTTCGTAGCAATTCGCGTGTGCAGGTTATCGCTCTGGATGATGCGACGAATGACCGCAGTCTGGTGATGACCAGCAGCTTTACCAATCTTGTCATCGCCGCGCAGTCTTTGGGTTTCGTTAATGTTCCGAGCCTTTATCAGGAGAAGTGTCGGCAGCTGAGCGCAATCGCTTCGCGCTTAATAGAAACTCATCTGGGGACGATTGCGGCCACCGCAAGGTCCAACTTCAAACGAATCGTTTTTTTGGCTACTGGCGCGAAGTTTGGCGCGGCTCGCGAAGCTGCGTTGAAAATGCTCGAAATGACTGCCGGAAAGGTTACCGCCATGCCGGAAACATATTTGGGGCTGCGGCATGGGCCGATGAGCTTCGTTCACCCGGACACGCTCATAGTTTGTTTGTTGTCTTCTCAGGCGACTGCCAGAGCTTACGAGTGTGATCTGATCCGCGAGCTTGACCGGAAGAATCTTGGCATGATGAAGCTGGTAATTGGAGACAACATTCCTCCCGATCTGCTGCGGAAGCGCGACGTCGTGATTGAATGTCCGGGCTTGGCCGAAGCGGGCGATGATGCTTCGCCGGTAATCGATGTGGTCGTTGGCCAACTTTTGGCATTTTTTCGGTGTATGGAAGAAGGGCTTCGCCCTGATTCGCCGTCGGAGAGCGGCGTAATTAGTCGTGTGGTGCAGAGTTTTACGCTGCATTTCCCTATAGGTTCAGATGGAAAACATAATTCTTCAGGAGATGGCAAATGAGCAGCAGGCGGCAGTGGCTTCGCGGGTTGGGTGTGGCATTAGGCGCTTCGGTCCAGGGTGGCGCAGTTAGGGCTTTTGCCGGCGCTAAGACCGCGCCCGCTCAGGATTCTTCTTCGGCGCAGACCTCATCTCCTGGTGGGCGCTTGGCTTTGGTCGATTACGAACCGAAGAGCATGCTTCAGGTACATGAGACACACGTCGATCGAGCTCGCTTTCCCGTCATCGATGTACACACCCACATCACCGTTTCTGCAAAGTCCGAGAACGGTGTCGAACTGTCGCCGGACAGAAAATATCTGGGCACTCCAGAAGAGCTGCTTGCGGTCATGGACCGGAAGAATCTTCATACCATGGTGAACCTCACTGGCGGTTACGACGCCGGCTTAGTGGAGACAATTGGACGTTATGACAAAGCGCATCCCGGCCGATTTATCACCCTAACGGAGCCGTGTTACTCGAAATTTCTAGAACCGGATTACCCTAAAATTCAGGCCCAAGAAATTGAACGTGCCCATCAGGCGGGCGCTAAGGGCTTGAAGATTTTGAAGACGCTTGGGCTTTATCTGAGAGAGAACATCACATCAGGCAAGTTGGTGAAGATTGACGATCCGCGTTTTGATCCAATGTGGGATGCGTGTGGTCAATTGAATATGCCGGTGGCCATTCACATCTCTGATCCGGTCGCTTTTTTCACTCCGACCAATCGCTTCAACGAACGCTACGAAGAGCTGAATAATCATCCTGATTGGTCGTTTTATGATCACGATTTTCCGAGTAATGCGGAGTTAATAGAAGCGCGCAATCGTATGTTCGCCAGGCACCGCAAAACGCAATTTATCGCTCTGCACGTGGGGAACTTTTCCGAAAATCTCGCCAATGTTTCAGAAAACCTCGACCGCTTCCCCAACATGAGCGTGGACATCGCCGCCCGCATCGGCGAACTCGGCCGGCAGCCTCGAACGGCGCATAGATTTTTTGATAAGTATCAGGACCGCATTCTCTTCGGGACTGACGCGACGCCGCATGGAGACGAGTTCCCACAGCAAGTGTTCAACGACAAGCTCTACGAAATCTATTTCAGATTTCTTGAAACCGATGATGAGTATTTCGACTACGCACCCGCAAAAGTGCCACCGCAAGGCCGGTGGCAGATTTATGGTGTCGATCTGCCCGAGTCGATCCTGCAAAAGGTTTATAACCAGAACGCGGCACGTTTGCTAAAAATTACTATATGACAAGAGCTGCTAAGGCAATCCCCGATAACCCCAGTTACTGCCATCCAAGAATTTCCTTCGCGTTGGGAGAAGCACTGCTTCGTCGTATTCCTCACATCCTTGAAAGCAAAGATCAACCTTAACGGCTGCTTCGGCAGCATTTGAAAAGGAGAGGTCATGCTACGAAATCTGAATCGCTCTCTCGCACTCGCGATTGCAACCATTCTTCTGTCAACCGCGGTCGCATTCTCTCAAACCGGAACTTGCAGCGGAATGACGGTTGGCCAACTCACCAGCCTGAACGGCTTTGTCCCGTTTCCATCCAACAACCTGTGGAACACCGATATTTCAACCGCGCCGGTGGACCCCAATTCGGCAAACTACATCAATTTCATCGGTTCGACTGTCACCCTTCACCCGGATTTCGGGGCAGGCACCTTTCACAATCAGACCATCGGTATTCCTTATCAAATTGTCGCCGGCACGCAGGCCAAAGTGAACGTAACGCTGAACGCGTTCGCGGACGAAAGCGATCCCGGACCTAAACCGATTCCTTCAAACGCGCTGATCGAGGGTTATCCGAAACCAGGCAACGGTGACCGCCACGTTCTGGTGCTCGAAAAAGATGGCTGCTGGCTTTATGAGCTGTACAACGCTTCGCTTACGAAAGGAGTCTGGAGCGCCGACCAGGGCTCGGTTTGGGATATGACCATCAACGAACAACGGCCATATACCTGGACTTCGGCTGATGCCGCGGGGCTACCCGTATTCGTCGGGTTGGCACGATACGATGAAGTCGCTGCCGGCGCGATCAATCACGCTTTACGGTTCACCGTTCCCACTAGTCAAAAAGCTTTCGTGCTTCCTGCCACGCACTGGGCTTCAACCACTACTGATCCGAACGCTCCGCCCATGGGCCTTCGTCTTCGGCTAAAGGCAAGCTTTGACATTTCCGGTTATCCCGCCGACGATCAGGTCATTTTGACTGCATTGAAAAAATACGGCATGATTTTGGCCGACAATGGCAGCGCCATTTTCATAAGTGGCGCACCCGATAACCGCTGGAACAACACTGATCTGAATCTGTTGAAGCAAATTACTGCTTCCAATTTCGAAGTAGTCCAAACCGGAACGATCTATACGCCAGCTAACGTACCCACGGGAGCTTCCCCAACCATCAGCAGCTTTACGGCAAATCCAACCACGGTAATGGCAGGCCAACCGGTCACGCTAAGTTGGAGTGTGTCAAACAGCGAATACAACATCATTGATCCTCAGGCCGGGCCGGTGCGCGGAACCAGCATTGTGGTCAATCCTTCGGCAACAACTACATACACCCTGTACACGACGAACCAGTTCGGACGTACCACGGCCACCGCAACCGTGACCGTGCAGTAGTCTGGATAGTTACTGACGCATTTCCAAATGCAATCAGCGGCAGGGACTAACAAATTCGGTCCCTGCTGCTTTTGGATTGAGAGGGCAAAAAATCGTTGGCCAAATTTCTTGGAACCATTGCCGGATCCCTACCGTTCTTTTTGTTCTCACTGTCAGCTCTGGCGGCCGACGCGCCTCCTCCTGAAGCATTTCGGGTGCTGCCTGCGGTCACAGGGGAAAAACCCGAGATCACGCCATATCTGAGATATCAAACGGAAATGGCTTGGCACGAAGATGATCTACGTCGCGCAGCATGGGAAGGGATTGGCACGGAACAAGAATTACTGAAATTCCAGCGCGACTTACGCAAGCGCTTGCTCGAAATGATTGGCGGCCTGCCGGCCGAAAAGACTCCATTGAACGCCCACACCATCAGCCGAATCCAGATGCAAGGATTTCATATCGAAAAGCTGATCTTTGAAAGCCTGCCCGGGATTTATGTCACTGCTCTGGTGTACGCACCTGATGATCGAGCGAAACATCCAGGAGTGTTGGTGCCGAGCGGTCATTCAACCAACGGAAAGGCCTATTACCAGGCGCTTTGCCAACGGCTGGTGCAGCGCGGGTACGTAGTCATTTCCTGGGACGCATTTGGCCAAGGCGAACGCAGTCAATTCTGGGATGCAAAGAGCCACAAAAGCCGCTACAACCTGATTTGTGCCGAGCACGCGATCTTAGGAAATCTTGCATATCTTGCTGGGACAAATCTTGCCCGTTGGGAAATTTGGGATGGGATTCGCGCCGTCGACTATTTGCTGACACGCGATGATGTCGATCCCGATCGCATTAACATCACCGGCACCAGCGGCGGCGGATTTCAAACGACGCTGATTGCCACGCTTGATCCTCGCATCAAGGTCGTTGCGCCTTCCTGCTACATCACTGCGCTGCCGATGCGCGTGTACAACCGCATCTTTAAAGATCCAGACAGCGACCCTGAGCAGGACCTGGACGGAATGATCTTAAACGGACTGGACCATCCTGGCTTGCTGCTGTTGATGTATCCCCGGCCGGTGTTTGTGTCTGCCGCAGTATTGGATTTCTTTCCCATTGACGGTACGGTCCAGACGGTCCATGAAGTGGAAGGCATTTACAAAAAGTTTGGGCACGCCGATCGCATCGGCATGCATGAGGGATACCACGGTCACCAGTTCTCGGACGAAAATCAGGAAGCCGCAATCAACTTTCTCGACCACTTCAATGGCTTGCCCCGGCGTCGCGGTTTGCCCGAAGTAAAGAAATTGGACGATCAGACTTTGCAGTGTACGCGCAGCGGGCAGGTCATGCTCGAATACCCGAACGCGCGCTCATTAATGGACGTAATTCGCGATTACTTTGAGGAGCACAAGAACCGGCCGGCGATCACCCTCAAAGAACTTTATTATTCGAAGGATTATCCCGGAATTAATTCTTGGCAGGTGGGCGAGTACGACGGTGCCATACCGCGCCGCGACGAAATTCTGTGGGAACAGATGGGATCCACCACGGCAGGCGGCGTGAGCATCGACCGATATTTGCTGCACCACAGCCGCTATCTGGCGATGCCTCTTTTGTACATTCATAAACTGTCGAGCGATCATCACCGTGTGCTGTTGTGGCTGGGTGAAAGCGGGAAAGTTAATGCGTCGGATTGGCCCAACGTCACGAAGTATCTCGATGAGGGATACGACATCGTCTCCATCGATCCGCGAGGCCTTGGCGAAACTCGCATGCCCTACAAAGCCGCGTCCCCCGACGACCCATTGCTCGGACAACTGGATTTTGACCGCGCCTACGTTAACCCGATCTCGGGCGTGTTGGCCGACTATATCTATAACTCAATCCTTACCGGCAGGCCGTACCTGCTGCAGATGATCGAAGATGTCGAAATTGCATCGCGATTTGCTGACCAGAAATTGAATCAGAATGCTGAGTTATCGATCATCGGTAAAGGCGATGCCTACACGCTCAGCAGCGCGGTCGCTGAAACGCTGAAGAACATTAAGCTATTGCCTCAGCCAGACGCACAGGTTGTGAAGTGGTCTGAACTGGTGGAACAAAAGCAGGAGTTGTGGCCGATTAAGTATCTGATGCCGGGCGGTGCGTACATCCATTGATGTGTTGAAGGCGATCGATTACGTTAATACCCGGTCCAGCAACTGATTGACGGCGCGATGAGCTTCGCCAATAGCAGTGCGATGATCGGGCGCCCCTGAGAGATCGGTATTCGCAAACGCGATTCGCCCGAAGGGCATGGCGCGCAGAACGTCACGTGGTGCAGGCTTTCCATCTTTTCCGAAAAAGAAACCCGGCTGCGGGCTGCCGTAAGCGTGTCCCCAGCGATTGAGAACGATTCCGGCGATATCTCTCGTAGCATCGAATCCTGAGGCCGAGAACATTTCAGTCATCTGCGCGCGGATCTGGCGTTCATAGTCGCGAAATGAAGTTGAAAGAAGCTGGGCACGGCCCAGATTGCCTTGTTCCTGCAGCGGTTTGCCATAATGCGGATAAAGAACTTTGAGCGTAAGCACAACCGGAGAATCCGGACCGATGGTTTTGTTGTCGGTGGAGAATGTGGGTACCTTCCGAACTGCGGCGAAACTGCCCAATCCTTCAAACCACTGGCAGCCTGAAATGCCCATTTTGTATAAGAAGCGCCAGTTTCGCAATGCAATGTTCGCCATCATGCAAGGCGAACGGTAGAATTGGTCGTAAGCGTCTCGCTGGGCCGAAGGCAGATCGCGCACGATCAACTTTGAAGTCCAGCAGCCCCCGGCCATCACCACCGAACGCGCTTTCAGCCGATAAACTTTGTTGCCCCGGGTGTAAGCGATTGTGACAAAGCCCGACTTAGATGGCTCGCCTTCATGCTTCACCCAAACGGTTGTGCTGTTCAAGCGAATTCTCGAGGACTGCCCGGGGCGATCGAGCGAATCAAAGTCGATGTTGTTCCGACAAACCGCTTCGAGTGTATTAGGCCCTGAAATCGAGTCAGGCACCAGCGTTTTCATCATGTGCCGCGCGATTCCGTCATTGCCGCCCGGGAATGAGAGCGAAGGCTCATCCATCGAACGATCGACATCGAAGCAGTAAATGCAGTAGGCGGAAAGCACGTCTGGTCCGGCGCCGTGGCCGCTTCCTTCGTCCGCCATGAAAGTCTGAATCGTCGCTTTGCTCAGACCATAGTTTTCCATCAAATACTGTTCAATGGTTACGCTGTCGATCTGTCGCGATTTTGCATCGCCCGGATATTCAAATGGCAAACCCGGCTTTTGCTGATCGTGGTACTTGAGGAGCTCAGCACGCATCTGATCGGAAATCGGCGCGCCTCGCAGTTTGTCTTTCCAGGGATCGATGATCCACATGCCGGGCGTTTTCCCAAATTTTGCGCCGAAATAAAATGCGTCAGGTCCCCTCGCATCTTCAAAGCTGTTTCCAAGCGGAATTTCAGGAGACGAACTGCCCCATGTCTGATATTTAAAGGCGTTCCAGTCCAGTCCAATCAGTTCAAAAAACCTGCCCATGAAGCTGTGGGGAAGCGGAACCTGGAAGTGATCGGCACCCTGCGGCCCCATGATCCGCTGCCCATCGACGATGAACTCATTGCGTTTGGCTTCGCCCCCGAAAACCGGATGGTTATCTAGAACCAGGCAATTCAGCTTAGTGCCGCCATATTTTTTGAAAAACAAAGCCGCCGAAAGGCCGCTGACACCACCGCCAACGACCACGCAATCAAAAACTTCACCGGTCTCGATGATGTCTGCGGGTAATGAGTTGAAGGCGCCATTGCGAATCTGGTGCCCGGCGGTCATCACTTCAAAGGTGTTGCCGTTTGAGTGGGCGTAGTCGCCAACCCCACCGTAGCCGGTCCAGTCTTCTTGTTGTGCCGCCAACAGCTGCTTCGGAGTCAGTGGGCCAAGCAGCACGCCGCCAGCAGCCAACAGGGTGGAGTTCAAAAAATCGCGCCGGCAAATCGGCTGGTTTAATCCGAGCGCATCATCGTGCCTGGCATCATCTTCCTGCAAGGAAATCTAAACTCCCTTTCTCCAATCAGGGTCGCTGCCTTTTTTCAGCCGAATGGTTAGCGAGCCATCAGGATTGGTTGGCTGGCGACAAGCCCATCGAACCGGGCGCCGCACACCTTTCACTTCTATTTCAGCGCGAAGCGTGATCTGCTGCCCATCCATTCCTTGAGGAAGAATGATGGAACATTGTCGAAGCTTTCCTGCGTGCGGCTCGCCGGCCTCAAGATTGCCGCCGATTTTAATTTTGCCATCGATACTCTCGGCGTAAACTCCCAGCACTCCGGGCACTCCCGCGACGCCATCGTTGACGATGCCAAGAATCAACTCCATTGTGTTATAGCGTTTGCGTTGCCATATTAATGATGGCCGCACCCGGTACCCGAGCCGCTGCTCCATGGCGCGCAGCGAATCGGGATATTTCTCATAATATCGGCGAATATTATCCGCTTCGGTCCAGAGACCGAAATAATTTGTTCCGATGTCGAGAGCATGGAACCCTGCGGTTTCACGATAAGGCACTTTGATCGGACCGCCAATTTTGTGAGGATAGTCATCGTTGGGAAAAGCCTCATTATCGCTTCCCACAAACGCGAGCATTGACGGTGGCAGCTTGCTCAAACAAGCTTTCTCTTCATCTGCATATTCCGGAAGAACGTAGTGCCGGTTCTCCCCGTCCTCAAGAATAGTCGCAAGCCACGGTGGACGATGCCCAAGTTCTTCGATCTGAATCGGCTCATCCATGATCAGGCTGTCCGACCTTAACCAGCAACCCGCTCGTATGGCGATGTCCTGCAACTGCCGATTCCCGACATTGCTTATATCAGGTTCCATATTCACGGCCAGCGGCGTGCGTTTCCAGGTATCGATTTGCAATTGGGTCATGTGGACGAGAGTTTTTTCGGCCGTCAGATAATCGGGAAACGGACTCGGCAAGTCGTTGGTGTGGCCTTCGCCCCAGAAGCCGTAAATCATCAGGTCCATGAACTCCGTCTGCGGATTGTCGTCGGAACGCTCAGCCAGCAGTTCATTGAGCTCGGTAAATGCCTTCTGAAATTCCGGAGAATCGTAACGCGGTTCATAAAAATCGTGACCAGCATGGTGCTCCTTGGACTTGCCGCCGATGTTAACGATGGGAACTTTGTCATGCAGGAAATCGGGAAGCGATAGTTTTTGCGGTTCGATATTTGGACTGGAGAGCTGGATCCTGAATCCTACCCCGAGATTGTGGCGCTTGGCAGCATCGAAGGTCGCCTCCCACACTGGTGAGAGTGAGAGCTTGCCGGGGCTCGACTGAATGTCTCTCCAATCGCAACGGATGTACAGAACGTCGACGAATGGCAGGGACGCCATTTTCTCGACGGCTTGCTCGAGTGTTTCTCGGCCACACATCACGCCCAGCGCCGGCCCGTTTTCTTCCCATGTATAGCCGACGAATCCCGTACCGAAATTTCGTACGTGCTCGCGGGAAGGATCGGTGACGAAAATCGTGTACCAGCCTTCATCCTGGCTGATGCCGAACGGCCCCTGATCCAGCCGATTTCTTACTGCCGGCGCTGGAAAGTTGTAACCCTCCCACAGATGATCCGGAACATCTGCCCAGAGTCGTCGAGTTGCGAGACTGCTCGCCGCGGTTAGACCTAAGCTTGTCTTTACGAAGTCGCGCCTGCGCATACGGGATCGTCCTTTATTTAGTTACCTTGCAATGGAAGCTTCTCAATGAAAACTGGAAACAGTTGGTTACCCGTCGATCCTTGGTTTATTGCTCGTATGCGCCCCGGTTTATTTGTCCGCTGCCGTTCACGCGCGCGTGTCCCGCGTAGTCGAGAACTCCAACCGTATTCACGCCCAGATTTGTGCCGCTGTTGACCGCTGGAGAAGTGGACAGAATGTCCAAATTAGGCGGCGTCGAGGATTGGTTTACAAATTGAGGATCGGCGAACGACGAATGCGCATCCTGGCCTGAACTGGACAGGTAAGTTGAGTAACCAGTAATGCTTTTGCCTTGCCAGTCCCATAGGCTGCCGCTGGCGCCAATGTTGTTGTAGTAATCGTTATAGTCGAGAACTGCCGGACTCGGCTCGCTCGATGTAAAGTCATAAACCAAATACTTTGAGGTTAGCGTGTATCCGTCAAGAATGTTGTTATAAACCGAGTTATTCGTTGCGTAGTACTGAATCTGAAATTCTCCCAGGCCGCTACTGCCGTGAATCCCGTCATTCCAGAGGGTGTTGTTTGCGATTACACAATGGTCGGTACCCCCCACGTTTTTAGAGTAACCGCCTATCGATAGGCCGACATAAAGAGAGTTATAGATCACGTTGTTGCGGAACATCACATAGCTGGAGACATGACCCGAGTGCTCGCTGGCCATTTCGCTGAGGTCCGAATCGTGAATCAGGTTGCGCTCGACGATAATTCGGGTGCAGCCATCACAATAATATCCGTCAGCTCCCACCTGATTGTGATACACGGGGTTAGTGGTCGAGGAAATGTTATAGATGGTGTTTTGAAATACCCAGCCGTCGCGGGCCTGGTCATAACTGGAAGTCGGGGAAACGCCTTCGAATCCAATATTATCCAACCCAATGTTGTCTCCGTCGTGGACCTGGTTGTTAGCTTCCACGAAGTACTGCACGTTCCCGTCGAATGAAACGTTCTCGCTGCACCCAGTTGTATTGTGGTCTACCTCGTTTCCCCAGAACGTCAGGTTGCTGATCGAGGTAGGCGCCTGGGTGCCGTAAACGGCTACTCCCAAGGCATTCGCACTGTTGCAGGAAGTAAGAGTCTGAACGATGTTGTGAATGTGATTGTTCAAGAACTCAATGTTGCTACCGGCCCCTTCAAAATCAATACCCACAGGAACCGCTCCCTTTTTGGAGCTTTGGAAGTTTCGGATCTCGAATCCCTGAATAATGATGTAACTATGCGTGCCTTCCAGGCCGAAGAGCCCCGTTTGGCCGCTGCTGCCCACGCTCAGTCCGGTGCCGTCAACAATCGCGGTCTGCCCGGGATAACTCATAAAGGTAATGTACCCGGCGGTCGCATTTCCTGAGTTCGGAATCGTCACAATCTCGTTGTAAGTGCCGCCCATTACCTGCACGGTGTCACCCGGATTCGCTTTGCTGGCAGCGTAATTGATGTGCCGCCAGGGTGCGCTCAATGTGCCTGCATTAGTGTCGCTGCCGGAAGTAGAAACATAATAGGTAACGCCTGACCGCGATGGTAGTTGAATGGTAATGGTCGCGGACGCGGATTTTGTAGGATCAGCCTGCGAAACTGCGGTGACTGATACAGTGGCAGGGCTGGGAACGCCTGCGGGAGCTAGATAAAGTGCCTCATTCGTCGTTCCCAAAATGGTAGTTGACACCAATCCAGCCGTCGAATTGCCTCCACTTACTCCATTGACTTGCCAGGTGACGGCGGTGTTTGTGCTGCCGCTTACTGTTGCGGTAAGAGGCTGGGTGGCCAGGGTTGCCAAGGTTGCCGTGCTCGGCGAAATTGAGACGCTTACTTGCGCCCCAGCGTACTCCGGCAGCAAAACAGACAATGAGGCAATAACTACGAACGAAACCAATGCCGTGGCTTTCGAAATTGTTGTCGTCGAAAAAGATAAGTTCGTCATTGTTTTCTCCTTTGTTAGTACGTTGGTCTCACCTTATGGTCCGAACTGTGCCAAGACTTCAAGAGCCGTGACGGCCGTTCGCTCGCAAAGTCAGTGTGCCGTCGTCGTTCAACTTCTGATGACAAGCCCATCGTGCCGGGTAGCGCATCCCTTTCACTTCAATCTCTGCTTTGAGTTTTAAGCCCTGCCATTTAGTTCCCTGAGGCAGCACGAATTGTGCCTGTCGAATTTTGCCGGGGACCGGATATCCCGCATCCAGGCAGCCGCTCTTCAATTGGTTCGCATCTTCGCTTTCGACTGTCACGCGCAGCACGCCGGGAACTCCGGCAATGCCGTCATTGGCGAAGCCAACGATCAGTCCTTGATATCCATTGTCTTCATAGCTCCAGATAAACGAGGGCCGCACCCTGTAGCCGATGTGGCGGTTGATGCGATCGAACCACGTCGGAAACGCCTGATAGTAGCTTGCTAAATTCTTAGCGCTAATGTCGTGGAAATTCCAAAGCGACCAGTAATTCGCCCCTATATCCATGACGTGAACAATCATGTCATCCGACGCGGAAATTCCTTCATGCGATGCACTTGGGTCCGGAGGCTTGCCGGGCAAGCCCTGTTCGAGCAGCGCCGCAATCCACGGGGGTCGATTGCTCAAGGCTTCGATCTGCTCATTCTCAATAAAGATGGTGTCGCTTCGTATCCAGTTATTACTGCGGACTGTGCGGTCAAGAACTTCTGAATTGCCCACGCGGCTGTAATCAGGCTGCGTGTTGGTTAGCAGCGGCGTCTTGGTAAAATTCTGCTGCTGGACCTCCCACATCTGAATCCAAGTCCGCTCAGCCGTCCGGTAATCGGGGAAAGGGTTATTGCCGAATGGCCAAGTGTGACCTTCGCCCCAGAACCCGTACATAAAGGTATCGATGAACTCGATTGATGGATTGCCATTAAACTCCGCCGCCAGCTGCTCAACCAATTCCTTGAATGACTGCTGAAAGAAAGGATTGTCAAATCGCGGCTGCGATTTAGAGTAGGGATTCTTCAGGAATCGCGCCCCTGACGCGGCCGATTCATGTGGGTCCATAACTAAATCGACCATCGGCACTTTGTCGAGGACGAACTGTGGCAACGCGGGAGCGTGCCAATAATCGGGTGCGCTCATTTGAACGCGCAAGCCAATGCGTTTGTCATATTTTTTTGAAAGATCGAAGACCTGCTTCAGATAGTCAGGAAACTGCAATCGTCCGGGTTGCGGCTGAATCTCGCGCCAAGTGGGGCGGATATAAAGCTGCTGTCCTAAAGGAAATCGAACCAGATCTTCAATCGCCTGCGGAATATTGTCTGACTTGATCTCGTCCGTGCCCATGTCCGCGGTGATGTACGTGACCAGGCCCTTGCCGTAGTTAGGAACTACATCGTCGGACGGCGTCGTGGTCATCACCACTTCGTCGGTAGGAATAACGGCATCTGGCGGATATTGCGGAAATGGCCCCTGATTCAGGCGGTCAGTCACTGGCGGGCCGGATCCGAAGTCGTACTTGCCCCAGTTGTGGGCGGGCACGAATGCATGCGCTTTGGCGCTAACTAAGCCACCGGCCGCCGCGGCCGCTGCGCTAGTCTTTAAAAAATCTCTGCGTCTCATATGAAGTTCGCTGCCGTTGCCAAACTAGAAGTGCAGCTTCAGGGCAAATTGAACTTGTCGCTGCGGGATAACTGTCGAAGTAATTACTCCCGCCGCGCCCGGTCCATCCGTAATGAAGGCATCTGGCTGAGAAAACACTGGATGATTGAAAGCGTTAAACAGCTCAGCGCGAAATTCCAGATTCACACTTTCAGTCAGGTTGAAAATTTTGCGCGCCGATAAATCCGCGGTCTTCTCTCCCGGCCCTTCAAGAATATTTTTGTGGGCATCGCCGAAGCATCCTTGCGGGCACGTAGGAACGGGAAAGTCATTTATGTTGAACCACAAATAGGGCGTGGGGTGGTCGAGGTGGCCACTGCCGATTTGATTAGAACGCTGTAAGCCGGGAGAGCCTGTGTTGCTGGGGTCAAGTCCGATCTGTGGCGAAAAGGGGAAACCTGACCGGAAAGTAATAATTCCTCCCAGGTGCCATCCACCAAGCACCGCATCCATCACTCCGCCTTGATTCAGGAATTGCCGGCCCTTGCCTACTGGCAATTCGTAATCAATGCTATTGACCCAACGGTTGCGATTGTCGAAGTCCGAGAGGCCTTTTTCTGCAGCAATGTTGTAGCTGTCTTGCGGCCATGGCGAATTGCAACAGATTTCCGGCTGATCATTGATGGATTTGCTATAAGTGTAGGCGCTCAAGAAATAAAGACCATGGCTCGTCCTCTTCTCTGCCTTGAGCTGAAAAGCGTGATAAGTGGAACTTCCTTGATTCTCGATCGAAGTAAAGGTCCCGAATTTGCAGTTGCCAGGCCCAAAGCCTGCCGGTTCGCAATAGGGCGCCAACGTGGGAATGTAGTTGGGCTCCGGAGTGGGAATTTGATTCAGATCGCGAAGCACCTGCAGGTGAGTGCCTTTGGTCCCAACGTAAGCCGGTGTAATCAGAATTTGCCCGGGTAGTTGAAATTCGAGATCCAGGTTCCACTGATCGTAGACCGGAGTCTCAGGGTGCCAGTCCTGGCTGGTAACATTCGCAAACGGCGCGTTGTTCGGATTCAGAAGACCGGTGAACCCAGTTGCGAGATTAACTGCCGATGGGGTTATACCATCGCTATTAAAAGTAGGCTCAAAAAAGAATGGTAGGTTGTAGTCAACTTGTAGCGGATCGCCGGTGCGAATTTCATAGAACACGAAAAACCGGCCGTATCCTGCGCGAACTACGAATGGCTTGGATTTGAATGGAGAGTACGCAAACCCGACTCTGGGCGCGAAGTTATCTTTATGGGGCGTTGCCAGATGTTCCGGATATCCGGGAGTACCGGCGGGAACGACAATTCCTTTCGTGTAGTCGAAGTTGCTTGCGTGATTGTGCGCCTCATACACCGGAGTCGCATAGTCCCAACGCAGCCCAAGATCGAACGTCAACTGGGACGTGGCCTTGTAGTTGTCTTGAATGAATGCCCCGTAGGTGTGCTGGCGATTGCCGAAGTACGTCACGGTTGAAATGGCCGATGTTACTGGAATTCCCACGAGCATGTCAGCCAAACCGTTACCGCTGCCATCCAGCTGGCCTGCATCTGATGTGAATTGCCCGCTGAAGGACAGATTTCCACGCGGCTGGCCGATTTGCAGAAGATTGAATTCATCGAAGCGGAACTGCGGGCCTGCCTTGATCAAATGCTTTCCGTGTACCCAGTTCAGGCTGTCGTTAATTTGAATATCCTGGCTGGTGCTGCGAGTCGGCGTGTAGAGCGGCTCACCAAGTCCGGCATAGGCGCTGGGCGAAAACCAAGTCAGACCATTGACGAATGGATTGTTCGGAACTCCGGGCACCTGGAGTCCGGCGGGAGGATAATTTTGCCCATACGTAGGAGAGTTGGATATGTAATGTACCCGATTGAATCCGATCCGCAGAGCATTGATCAGGTTCGGTTTTGCGGTGTTAGTCAATCCCACCACAAACCCTTCCGTGTTTAAAGGGCGATTACCGGTGTTATAGCTTCCACCGTCTGCGATTCCGGAAAAAGGCGGCGACTGAAAACGGGTGTCCTTAATATAAGAAAACCTTTCGAATAGCTGGGTTTTGCTGGTGAGGTTCTCATCAACTCTGGCATCCATCTGATTGGTTTGTTCATTGCCGGGAGCGTTCACGACGTAGTTATTGGCTGTTCCAGGTAAGTTTGGTTTCGGATAGAGAGCGGCGTAGTTCAATCCCACGCTGTTCAAGCGATTAGCCGGGATTATGTTTGCTTGCCCTGGAATTGGAAGCCCTGTAGTCGGGTCGAATCCGAAGCCGTTTCGAGGGGTTGGACAGGGTGGATTCGTGCCTGTGCTGCAGCCTAGTGGGCCGGGATCATAAATTTCATTTTGGAAGATCGGCCGGTTAAGTGCATCCAACCCTATCTGCGGACCCAGAATACTGCTGAAATCCCCTGTACTCTCGCCGGCAATTGGAACGCTCTCAAAATCTGTCTGCGCCTGACTGATCCGAGTGCCTTCGTAATCGAAAAAGAAGAATACCTTGTCCTTCTTTATAGGTCCGCCCAGGGTTCCGCCAAATTGATTTTGTTTATATGGCGCTTTGGGCACATTGGACCCAAAGCCATATTGACTCGCGTCGAATGCTTGATTGCGCAGGAACTCCCAGAGTTCTCCGTGAAAACTATTGGTGCCGGATTTGGTGGTGGCATTGATCACGGCTCCGCCGCTGCGCCCGAATTCCGGCGAATAATTCGAGGTCTCAACCTTGAACTCAGCGATCGCATCGACGCTGCTGAGTACAGCCACATCTCCGTTGTCATTGGAGTTGTTATCGATGCCATCAAGGATGAAGTTGTTCTGATCGCCGCGCGTGCCATTCACCGCGAAGCTGCCGCCGGCGTTTCCGTTGGTGGGTGTGCTGCCGCCATTCACTGGTCCCTCAGTAACTTTGGCAACGCCGGATGTCAGGCTGGCCAAATCGGTATAGCGGCGCCCATTCAGAGGCAAGTCCTCCACTTGCTGCGCGGCCACAACATCTCCCAACGACGCGGTTTCAGTTTCGAGCAAAGGCGCTTCGCTGGTTACTTCCGCCGTTTGATTGACCGAGCCAACGTGCAACTGGAAGTCGAGATGCTGGTTCTGCTGTACGTTGAGCACTATGTTCTCGCGCGTTTCCGTGCGGAATCCGTTCGCCTCAGCAGAAACTGAGTAGGTCCCGATTTTCAACGGTGTAATTACATAATTTCCATCTGATGATGTCTTGGCGGTTGTTTTAATGCCGGTATTCATCTCAGTCGCGGTGACCACGGCATTGGGAATCACGGCTCCGCTCGAATCATGTACCGAGCCGGTCACGGTTGCAGTATCGACTTGTGCCCATGCGCCAGCGCAGGCAAAAACCCAAAGCAGAACGACGCTAAATGTAATCTTCTTCACGGTGTCCCCCCCACTTACAAATAATTTTCTTATTGCGGTCCTCGCTATTTCCGCTGCTTTCTCACCGCGATAAGTGAAACTTGTTCTAGGCCGGGAAAGTGGCCCTCATTGTCGGCCTTACGCTCGGTGGGCGCGATTTGCTGGACGGTTGTTGCTGCCGGCTTTACCGGGCCGAAATATTCGGCGTAAACCTGATCGAATGCCTGGCGGTCCGACAAATCATCCAGGTAAATTACCGTGGACACTACGTCCTCAAGCTTCATGTCGGCTTCTTCCAGATTGTCAAGCTGATTGCGCATGGTTTGCCGCAGTTGATGTTGCGTCGTCGTCGCGTAAAGCCCGCCGTGCGGGCCCGGAATAAAACCATCTTTGGCGGAACAGTACAAAGTGTCTCCCGCAAAAACGCACGGGCTCGCAGTAGGACTCGGCGGCATATTTTTTGGACGCACCGCTTTGCGCTGCGTTATGTCGCGGACGGCCACTCCCGTGTACTCGATATGTGCGCCTCCGGGCAAACTTGTTACCTCGATCGTGGCCCGCGCCGGAGTGTTGCCAAATTCGAAGCGCCGGGCGTAGCGCTGGTTCATCACGCGGCCGGGAATTTCGGAAGTTAAATAGGGGTTAACGAAAACCATATTGGCCATGTCAAGGCCTGCAGCTTTCAAAATTTCCTGCATACGATCGAGGGCCAAATCAACTTGCGCCGCAGGATCGTCCGGAACCTTGCCTGTCGCCGGATCGGCGCCGGTCATTGCGGAAACAAAAAGCCGGTCATGGGTGAGGATCGCGGGGGAAGCGCTGTCCTTTGAGTTTGTGGTAGGTAAAGAGATTACGCGCCGGCCGGTTAGATCGCGCACGGCAACTGCGTTGATCTCAATAGCCGACTGAGGAACCGCAGCGACCCCAAGCACGGCGCGTGCAGGGGGCGTATTCGGAAAGTATTCGCCGAAAACGCGATTCATCGCGTCATATTTGCTGATGTCCGTGAGGTAAACCTGGGTGTAGACGACATTGTTCATCGTCAATCCGGCAGCTTCGACGATCGACTTAATCTTGTTGAGCGTTTGCCGGACTTGCTCATCGAATGTCGCGGGCACCTTGCCGTCCAAGCCTTGAGGACCCTGGCCCGAGATGTAGAGGTAGTCTCCTGCGTCCACGGCAGGGGAGGAAAATTGGTCTGCCTGAGCCTGCGGAGAACTGACGGCGCGAACCTGGGCCAGCACGATCAGCGTTGAAGCAAACAGGAATGCCGCAGTCCAGAACGGCGCTTGAAGTTTTCTTTGACCCATTCTCACAACCTTGCTCCCTTTGCGGCGCTCAGGCAGCTTTAGATTTTTTCTGCGCTGCTCTCAGGACCGAGCGCAATCTTTGGCCGACGATAATTTCCTCTCCCGGCTTAATGGTCAGCGAAATCAATTCGATGTGATCGGGGGCTTTTCTTTCCTTGGGAGTTGGATTCGGATTGCCTTCGCGCACGGCAGTTACCAGGCTTGGATTGTCAGGCCCGAGGACTTCGATTACCGGATCGCCGGCCCTCAATTCATTTACGCAGTCCAAAATGCTGTAGCCCCACGCCTGCGTGTCCCAATAAACCCTCAATGTGGGGTAGCGGTTCCCATCGTCGGGGGTGTAAATGTCGGTTCTCACTCCCGGAACCGTGTCAACGAGTTTGCGGATTCGCTCCACGCGTCCGGTCCATTCGGCATTAAGCTTTTTCAGATCAATTTTGAGCCAGGTTTCGAGCGCAGTAAGGCAGCCGATAATTTCTTCCTTGCCGACTTTCATCGGCCGGCACACCGCGCCCTCACGTGGATTGCAATTCATCAGCGCTGCCTCGATAAGGTCTTTGCGTCCGAGCAGTAACCCGCTGCACTGTGGGCCGCTCAGCCCCTTGCCGCCCGAGAAGCAGTAGAGATCGATTCCCATTTTGGCGTAAAGCTTGGCGTTATCTGCCGGCGGTATGCCGGCGGCATCGTCAAGCAGCATCGGGACTTTGTGGTCTTTCGCAACCGCCAATTCTTTTTGCAGTTTCTCCCCGAGGTCGGTGGTGTAGATCATCGCCGTGTTTTCGTTTATGGCATTGGCCAGTTCTTCCGGCGAGTAAACCAGGACCAACTTGCCACCAACCAGGCGAATGGCGCTGTCGAAAGCGCTGCGTCCTCCGACCATGATCACTTCATGCTTGAGGCCGGTCGTGTCAGGCAGTTGCCAAATGTATTTGTCATTCGTTCCCGCAATACATGCAGCGGTAGACGCAGCCATAGCGCCGGCCGCTCCGGAGGTCACGATTCCGGATTCTGCCCCGGTCAACTCTGACAATCGCCGTCCCACCCCACGCTGCAGATCGAACATGTTCACGAAGTGGTTCGCGGCCTCCAACTGCGCCTGACGCACTTCCGGGAATTCGAGAGATCCGCTTAAATAGGTCCACGTCCCGCGACAATTGATTACCGTTTTCACTCCCAGCCGGGTGTATATATTCCGGCGCGGATCCTTACCTACAGCCGTGGCTGCTTGCGCGTACACATCACGCGCGGCAATCTGTGTCAACAATGGCGCGGCTGCCACTAGTTTCATGAATGATCGCCGGCTGGAATTCTCGATGCGCATTACTTGATCTCCTTAACAGTAGTCAACTGCTACCCAATTACAATCGCTGGACGACGCACGTATTAGTCCTGCTCCTTGGGCAGAGGAACCAGTGATCGCACAGCCAGAATGTGCGCCTTTGCTCCCGGTTTGTTCTGGTTGTAGAAACCCACGGTGCAGTTAGCACGAAAATAATAGGCGTCTCCCGCTTTAGCTGGATGGCGGCCTTCCACCCCATCCATTCCGCCTCCCGCTACCATTTCACCTTGCCCATCGACGACCAGGTAAATTTCTTCGGCTGTCTCATGATGATGCGGAAAATTGGTCCCTCCCGGCGCAAAGTCCATCCAGAAAAGGCTGACCATCACGTAGGCCTGATCGATCGCATCGCGGGTCGCGGTGCGCGGCCCAGCCAGAAGCTTGTACAAAACCGACGTGGGATGACCCTCGACTGTCTGTTGCTTCAGTTCATCCATATTCACGATCTTAGGTTCGGAAGGTGGAGCGCTCATTGGGATCGAAGATGGAATTTTGAAACCCATAATCACGAGTCGCAAGGGTTGATCCGAACTGTTTTCGATGGAGTGCTTTACGCTCGGCGCTACATACGTGAAATCGTTAGCGCGCATCGGAAATGTCCGGTCCGCGTAGTGCAGCACGCCTTTGCCTTCGAGTACAAAATAAAGTTCTTCCTGGCGATCGTAGCTGACGGTCTGACAAGTTCCGCGAGGGTCGAGCGTGGCTTCGCCGAAACGGGCAACGCTCTGCATGATTCGGTTTTCGTTGTCGCCCTCACCGAACATTGCTTTGTAACGACAACTCGCAGAGGTCAGATCAACGTGTGTCTCGCTCAGGCGCGGAACATATCGGTGCAGCCAGGTTGGATCAACCTGCCGCTCCTGCGCAAGCAGCTCACATGGAATCAGCAGCAGTAGCAATAGGATTTTCAGCATCGTTACGGCGTACGTTAAACCGCGATTTGATGGCGAATCCGGTATACACCACTCGATACTCATCTTGCAATCGAATTGTTTCGTTTTATTGTGTTTACTTTCGTATGCTATAAGAGTTTCGCGTTAGCAATTCTGCAGAAATGTTTGCCGGACGTGCTACGCTAGACGGCTCTCTGCGAAAGGCGGTGCTCATGAAATTATTCTCTACATTGGCAAATCTCTTCCGATCTCCAGTGGTAATCTTTCCGATTTGCTGGTTTGGATTAGCGACCGCGCACGCACAACTGCAAAATGGAACTCAACAGCCGAACACAGAGTGTCGGGTCGAACCAGTGGATTACAAGGGCTGGCACGCGCAGCAACTATCGAACCGCTGGGTTCAGTTGGTCATGGTCCCACAAAATGGTGGCCGCGTAATACAGGTGACCTTCGCCGGGCATCCATATCTTTTCGTGAATCCCCAACTCGCGGGAAAATATTTTCCGCCGACCAACGGCAAATGGTTCAACTACGGCGGCGACAAGATATGGCTTCTCCCGGAAGGAAACGATGACGAACAGCATTGGGTAGGGAACTCAGACATCTTAGACGATGGTCCCTTCACCTTTCGAAAGCTTTCGGAAGGAAAGCAGTGCGAAATCGAACTCACCGGCCCGGCTGATCCCCAAACCGGCATTCAGTTTGTGCGCACCATTCGCCTGGACCGCGATTCTCCCCGTATCCGCTTTCATGTTTTGATGAAGAACATTTCCGGGCATACCGTCAATTGGTCAATGCAGTCGGTCTCGCAGTACAACACCTCCGATCCATCCTCGCCAAACCGCCTCAATCGCAATTTCTGGAGCTTCGCTCCGGCGAATCCCTCCAGCAGTTACCTCAATCGCTATCACGTTCGCTTCGGTCCGGCCGAGAATCCAGCCGCGTCGGTGCGCGATGACGGGCTTTTCACTGTGCATTATGTCCACATGGCGGCTGAGTTGTGGCTCGACTCTAGCGACGGGTGGCTGGCGGTCGTCGACGGCAGCAGCCACTACGCGATGGTCGAGCGCTTCGAGTATGAAACCACAAAACCTTATCCCGGCAAGGCTTCCGTCATTTTTTGGACCAACGGACCCGAGACAAGGTTGAGCAGCGATGGGGTGCCTTCGATGAGCGCCGACCCCGATGCAAGCCCCTACTATGAGGAAGCCGAACTCAACAGTCCGATGTGCCGGTTACGTCCCGATGAGAGCTGCGTATTTGAAACGGAATGGTTTCCCACGCGAGCCGGAGACGAATTCCATGGCGTTACCGATGCGGGAATTTTGATCAAGCCGCTGCAAGCTGATTGGGACCACGACAAAGTGAAGCTATCCGGATCGTTCGGCGTATTCTTTGCCGGACGCCTGATCGCGCGCTTTTATGATGAGCATGGCTCGCTTCTCGGCACCCTGCCAGTGGCTGCTGCCAAGCCGGACGAGGCGCTGTCGATCGAGTCGGAAGTCGTACCTCCGGGGAAACCCTCGCGAGTGTCACTTCATTTGGAAGATGAACAGGGTCTTGACCGCGGCTCTCTGAATGAGGTGCAAATTCGGCCTGGGGAAAAGCACTAACATGATGCTGTCTGGCCGAACAGTCGTCCTGCTTTTGCTTAACATGCTGATCGCCGGATTAGTATTGACGGCGCAGCAGGCCCCTCCTCCACTGACAACGGATATAAATGTAAAAGCCGCAGATCTGCTCGCGCGGCCGGTTGGTGAGAACTGGCCTTCCTACAACGGCGATTACACCGGACGCCGCTATAGCAAGCTGCGCGACATTAACACCGGCAATGTTGCACAACTTCGCGCCGCATGGCTATTCCATCCCGGCAACTCGCAAAATCTGGAAGTCACGCCAGTTGTCGTACGCGGAATTATGTTCGTGACCTCTTCAAACAATGTGTTCGCCCTAGATGCGCGCAGCGGACGTATTGTGTGGCACTACCAACGCCCTGTCAGTTCAGGGTTGCTGGATGACGCAGCGGCCCACAAAAATCGCGGTGTCGCGGTGTGGCATGATTCCGTTTATTCGGAAACTGACGACGCGCACTTGCTGTGTCTTGACGCTCGTTCGGGTGGATTGAGATGGGACATTGAGTTTGCTGATAAGACGAAGCACTACGGTGCGACCAGCGCCCCGCTGGTGGTGAACGGTTCGGTCATTGTGGGCACGTCCGGCGGCGACTCTGGAGTTCGCGGGTTCATCGCGGCCTACGATGCTGTCACTGGAAAGTTGAAGTGGCGTTTTTGGACCATCCCCGGGCCCGGAGAATTTGGCTCCTCAAGCTGGCCTGGAGATTCATATTTGCATGGAGGCGCGACAACGTGGATGCCCGGCACTTACGATCCCGAACTCAACACTTTGTATTGGACTACCAGCAATGCGGCCCCTGATTTTGTCGGAGACACGCGCCCCGGTGACGATCTTTACACCGCTTGCGTGCTGGCCTTTGATCCCGATACCGGAAAATTGAAGTGGTATTTTCAGTTCACTCCGCATGACCTTTATGACTACGACGCTACTGAAACCCCGGTGCTCGTTGATGCAGAAGAGAACGGTGTGATGCGTCACCTGCTGCTGCAGGCGAACCGGAACGGTTTTTTTTATATCCTCGACCGGACTAATGGCAAGTTTCTACGCGCTACTCAGTTCGTCACAAAATTGAATTGGGCCAAAGGCATCAATGCGACCGGCCGCCCCATCCTTTCAGGAAAAATTCCAACCGCCACGGGGGAGTACATCTGCCCAGGAATTGATGGCGCTACCAACTGGTATTCACCTTCTTACAATCCGGATACCAGGATTTTTTATGTCATGGCGCTCGAAAGGTGTGACCAGTTTTTTTCCGGCCCCCGGAAATTCAATCAGGGTGAAACTTTTTACAATACCGGTACTAAACGTCCGACTAACGAACACTCGCAAAAAGTTCTGCTGGCGCTTTCTGTGGCAGATGGGAAACCGGTGTGGAGCTATCCCCAAGTCGGACGCGGAAACTCGTCAGGTGGCACACTGACGACTGCCGGCGGCCTGGTATTCTTCGGCGATGCCGCCGAATCTTTCGAGGCAGTCGATGCCGCATCAGGTCATGCTCTCTGGCATTTCAACACCGGCCAGACGTTCATGGCTTCACCCATGACCTATGCCATAGACGGAGTCCAGTATGTGGCGATTGCCGCCGAAAGCGATATTTTTGTGTTCGCACTTCCACATTGATCAATCGCTTTTTTGCTTGTTCTTTTCGTAGTCAGCCAGAGAAGACCGATATGAATAGTTCAAGAATTTTGCGGTATTTATTTATGGCCTGGTTAGCCGTCGCAAGTAGCGCAGACGGTTTTTCCAAGTCACCGGCCCCGCTCGCAAATTTTCAGCTGCAAGCGATTTCGCCTCAGTTCTGGGACTTAATAGATCGCAACGCAAAAATGACGGTCGTCGCCACAGGCTTTAAGTTCACCGAGGGGCCGGTTTGGGACCCAGCGGGTTATCTATATTTTAGCGACGAGGCTGGTAACGAGATTTACCGCCTTTATCCTGACGGAAAGAAAGAAGAAGTCATTTCCATCGGTGATCCGGACGGAAATACATTCGACCGCCGGCATCGTCTCATCGATTGCTCCAGTGTGCTACGTGCGTTAGTCAAAGTCACTCCAGATGGAAAATACAAGATTCTTGCGGACAATGATCACGGCAAAAAACTGAATACGCCGAATGATGTCGTCCTCGGCCCTGACGGCGCTCTCTACTTCACTAACCCGAACATGGATTTTCGACCCGGCGCAAAGCAGGAAATTCCGTTTCAAGGCGTGTATCGCCTCGATGATGAAGGT
>Ga0070735_10000916_pt1 | contig 29810 bp, 22 predicted proteins | sample Coa_R1_FD_66443 | JGI IMG/M metagenome (GOLD analysis project Ga0070735, IMG submission 66443) | Surface soil microbial communities from Centralia Pennsylvania, which are recovering from an underground coalmine fire - Coalmine... | ecosystem: Environmental > Terrestrial > Soil > Unclassified ...
AAGAAATGGGGACGCTGGCGTCTTTTCGCCGCTACTATCGCGGCCGCCGGATTCGGCAACGCCTTCTTTCACTTTTTCCGCGATCTCGGATACGTCGACGATCTCGGCTTCTGGCGCGCTCTCGCCGGATTTCACTCCTATATTTTCTATACTCTGGTTCTCTCGGTCGGCATCGGCATCTCGCAGATTCGTCAACGCAACCACGAGCCACGAGGCTGGATCCGCGAGCGCCTCATTCCGCCTGTCTGCGTAGGCTTCTTCTTTTGCGTGCTACGAGTCTTCGATTACACCTACAAGAGATATCCAATTCAGGAAAGTTTCCGCTTCCTGGCGCATCTCTTCAACCTGGTTTCCTGAGGGACGAAATGGACAACAAGTCGACGATCCGCGAATTTATTCAAGAACTGCTTGCCAGAAAGGGCGACACCCATCCCTTCAAGGAGGACTCGTCCCTCATTTTCTCGGGACGCCTGCAGTCGATCGATGCCGTCGCTCTCGCTGTCTTTCTCGAAGAAAAATTCGGCGTTGACTTCGCCGAAATGGGTTTCGACCAGCAGCGCCTCGATACCTTGAATGCCATCGTGGACCTGATTGAGGAGTCTTCCGAAGCCAAGAATTCTGCTGCGGCCTCTGAGCCGAGCGGTTCCTTATCCTGAAACCTGCCGGTGGCGTTAGTTCTTGTTTCGCGTGAAGATCCTCTACCTCTCTCAATACTTCCCGCCGGAAAGAAGCACGCTTCCGTCGCAGCGTGTTCAGTTCCCGGTCACGTCAGGCTCAACACCGGTTAAGAGTGGGATTTGCGCCGATTTCGATCTTGTGTCCGCCGGGGAGCCGGCGAGGCGTCCTTTGAGTCGCAGGAAAGGTTCTTCGAAATACCAGCGCGAAAGCCAGGCGAGAATACCTGTGCACGATCCCGTCACACAGAACAAGAGCAACATGCGCCCGAAATTTCCTTGCGCTGCGTACAGGTGTGGGACCCTGCGAGAGAAGACACCCTCGACCACCGCTATCACAAGCCTGTGGATGAGGTAGACGCCATAGCTGATTTCGCCGAGGAGTTGCAGGGTGGGACGATTGACGACCGCTTTCCAACGCGAAGTTCCGATCAACAACGTGGCCAGGATCAATCCGAAAAAGAAAAGATCCAGAGTTGTTTCTCGAAACGTGGCACCAAGCCACCGGCTTCCCAGTAAGATTCCGAACGGGGTTCCGACGGCAAATGCCGCAACGCTGGCGATCAGTGATCCGAACGCCAATTGCTTGAGACGTAGTCGGCTTTCCCATTGACTGCGCAAGAAAATTGCCAACAACGCACCCAAAGCCAGCCCGTCTGCACATAGCCACGTATACCCAGTTCCCATGTCGTAGCCCCGCCAGTAGTACAGCGCGCGGAGTGCTGGACATGCGAAACAGATCAATAGCGCCAAAACGGCCAGCCCCCGCCTGGAAAAAAATCGGGCCGCTGTTGGCCAAAGCAGGTAGAAATGTTCCTCGACGGCAAGCGACCAGAGCGTGCCGAACTGCATGGGAACTCCGAACAAACCCGTCACATTAGCCAGATAAATTGCCGAAAGGCCAAGAAATGACCATGAAACACGGTGCGTCATCAGTCCGGTGCGGGACACGATCGCCATCAGAATCAAGACCGCGTAATAAACCGGCAGGATACGAAGAGCGCGACGGACATAGAAACGGCGGTAATAGTCCTCCCGGTGACGGGTGTCGAGCAGGATGCCGGTAATCAGAAATCCCGACAGAACGAAGAAGAGGTTCACTCCTACCCAGCCAACCAGCGTGGCACCCACCAGGATCTTCGGAATTCCTGTAAGACCCGTCAGGCCATACCGGAAACCGAAGCTGTGGAAAAGAACAACGGACAAAACCGCGATTCCCCGGAGTGTATCCAGTTCCGGCATGTGGGCGCGCAGCACATTCGGCGTCACAGCATTCGACTGCGAGGTGAGGAGCGTGGGCACAGGGGTCTTTGAATTCCCTACAAAAAATACACTGCGGATCGACGATTCACAATGTTTGCGTTGCGATTCTTTTTGCGCCATTGGCAAGCCGACAGCGCATCGTCGAAGTGACGGGCGATTTCACCCGCTACCCGAATGCCTCCCGATGCGATAGCCTTTAGGTTCGCGTGAAGATCCTCTACGTCTCCCAATATTTCCCGCCGGAAATGGGTGCGCCCTCGGCTCGCGCCTCGGAACTGGCTTGCCACTGGTCGCGTGCCGGACATCAAGTATCGATCCTGACCGGCTTCCCCAACCATCCCACGGGAGTCGTTCCTGCAGAATGGCGTCCCCGCCTGCGCCATCTCGTCGACTATGAAAAAGTCGGTGAAGTCGACGTCTTCCGCACTTGGCTGTGGCCCCTGCCGAACCGCAAATCGCACGAACGCATGCGCAACTACGCGTCCTTCTGCTTCTCGGCTGCCTTGCGAGGGTTAGCCTTGCCGCGGCCCGACGTCATTATCGCGAGTTCTCCGCAACTGCTCGTTGGGCTCTCCGGATGGTGGCTCGGCCTCGCCCGGCGGATACCGTTTGTCTTTGAGGTTCGTGACCTCTGGCCGGAATCGTTGGCCGCAGTCGGGATCGGTGGCGAAGATTCACTTCTGCACCACTCTCTATCGGCCATCGCCAGGTTTCTTTACGATCGCGCCGACCGCATCGTCGTCGTCAGCCCAGCATTCAAAAGTCGATTGCTGGATGACTGGCGCGTACCTGATGAGAAGATCGCGGTCGTCGAAAACGGCGTGGAGACGGGCACATTTTCACCTTCGGCCGTGGTCGACGATAGCCTCCGCAAGCAACTCGGATTAGAAGGGAAGTTTGTGGCCAGCTATATCGGTACGATGGGTAATGCCCATGGCCTTGAGACCCTGCTTGACGCCGCCTCTCAATTGCAGCAGCAGAATCCTAATTTGGTGTTTCTTCTCATCGGCGAAGGCGCCGAAAAAGCACGCATCAAAGTGGCCGCTCAATCCCGCGCACTAGCGAACGTTAGATTCCTGGATCAACAGCCTCGCGGGAAAATTCCAGCATTCATCCTGGCTTCGGACGCTTGTCTCGTCCTCCTCAAGAAAAACGATGTCTTCAAGACCGTGATTCCCACGAAGATGCTGGAATTCATGTCTTGCGCCCGCCCAGTCATTCTCGGAGTCGAGGGACAAGCTCGTCAGATCGTCGAAGAAGCCGGCGCAGGTCTCGTCATCGAACCGGAAAACCACGTCGCCCTCGCCCAGGCGATCAGCTTCCTGCAAAACAATCCTGAACAGGCTCGGTTACTAGGTCAAAAGGGAAGGGAATACATCCTCGAAAAATTCTCGCGCCTCCGCACTGCCGAAAAATACATCGACGTACTCCATGCGCTCATTGGAGAGTCTGCAGTTTAGGCGCGGGCTCGAGAAAAAACATGTTTACGGATGGATGGTATAGATCGTAACCGCAGTTGCAGCCGCCATCGCCATGTCTAAGGTTCTGCCAGCTAACACGCGGCCACCACTCACTGGCACGAATAAAATATCGTCAGCCTGCAATGTCACGTCTGGAGCTTTGGCCTCCAGCATCTTCTTGATCTCAACCTTGGTTTCGAACATTCCGTTGGGACCTTTGCGAATGATGCGTACTCCACCCAGCTTCGCTGTGTGATTGGTGCCGCCCGCCAACGCCAGCGCCTGCAACACGGTGAGCGAGCCGTTATCGACCAGCAAGCCACTCGGACGTCCCACATCGCCGACGACATAAATAATCGGTGCCCGCGGAATCGTGATGGTATCGCCAGGCAGTATCTCGATATTCGCCTTCAGGTCATCGGCCAGATTTCTGGGCAGATCCACCCGAATCGGCTCGTTCTCGCCCTTCCTGAGGATGGCAATTTTTCGTGAAGCGCTTTGTGTAAAGCCGCCAGCCTGAGAAATGATTTCATAGAGCTTGTGATCGGAGGTATTCGGATAAATCCCCGGCTTGGTCACCTCTCCAAGGACGACGACACCTTGCGAGCTGGCGTCATCGACGAAAATAGTAACGTGCGGATTCCGCACAAATCCACCGTCTGCCAGCCTCTTCTCAATCACGCCCTGTGCTTCTTCCTGCGACAGTCCTTCCACATGAACGTAGTCGATCAGCGGCAGATAAACGTCGCCTGAGTTGCTCACTCGCACTTTGCTGGTCAGTTCGGGAACGTTGTAAACGTTGATCTCGATGAGATCCCCCGGGCCCAATTTCACCATTGCCGATTGATCGACTGGTTTGTTCGGCTCATCAGCTTTGGGACCAGGTTGGGCGGTACCCGACGCGCTCTGAGCTGCTTGCGATACCGGCTGTGCCGCTGGTAGTTCCGCGGTCGGAGCGCTTTGCTCTTGGGGAGGGTTCGTAGCTTCTTGTGCGCCACAGGTTCCAACGAGAAATGCTGCGATCACCAATCCAGCGAAGCGACCGCGCCCCGTGGAACCTGAGCTACCCGACTTCATTCAAAGTCCTCTTAATTTTTTGCTGAAATTTGAACAGAAGTTTAGCACAGCAAAACCTGCTGGCATCGGGCAATTCGTGTACCTGCGGCTTAGTTTTCCACAGCTTTTTTGCTGTCGAGTAATTGAATCTCCCATTCCGCGGCTGCTACATTCAGTGCACTCTCAACAACAGGAACCTGCTCTCTAACTATGAACCGCAGGACGTCGCTGCGATACTTGCCGTAAGAGTGCGGAGATTGCGTGCCGAATCATATGGCGTGTGCGTCGAGGTGGGATAGTTGACCGTCATTTGCCTCGCGCTCTTCTTGTCGGGATTAGTAACCGCGTTCGTACTGACCCGCTACGTGCGGGACTTCTCCATTATCCGCGGTTGGGTCACAGTTCCCACTCAAGAACGCCACATGCACTCCAGCCCGCTCCCGCGTCTCGGCGGAGTGGCCATCTTCCTGAGTTTCTGTGTCTGCATGGCCGTCGCAGCTGTTTGGTCCCTGCGCCATCCGCAGTCCCATTCGCTGCAGTTGCGGACAATGGCCAGAATCCTCGTTCCTGCTGCTCTTGTATTTCTGCTCGGCGTCTACGACGACCTTCGCGGTGTCGGGCCCTACTTTAAGTTCACTGTCCAGGGAATTGCCGCCACTATGCTCTACGTCGGCGGTCTGCGCATCATTAACATTCCTGTGATTTTCGGGGACCGGGTTCTGCCGTGGTACATCGGCTGGGCATTCACCGTCATCTGGGTCCTGGCCATTACCAACGCTTTCAATTTGATCGATGGCCTCGATGGCCTTGCTGCCGGATCCGCTCTCTTTTCCACCATGGTCGTCTTCGTCGTGGCGTTGCTTAATGGTCCCACCCTCGTCGAAGTCATGACCATCGCGCTTGCCGGTGCGATCCTCGGATTTCTGCGCTTCAACTTCAATCCCGCAACGATCTTCCTCGGTGATTCCGGCAGCCTCTTTATCGGATTTCTTCTCAGTGCACTGGCTCTTTTCGGTGCGCAGAAGGCCCCGACTATCGTGGCCGTCGCGATTCCCATCGTATCTTTTGGCCTTCCGATTCTTGAAACCGTACTCTCGATCGCCCGCCGCCTCATCAGCGGACGCCCCGTTTTTACCGCCGATCGCGAACACATCCACCACAAACTCCTGCAGCACGGACTCACACATCGGCAAGTGGTCATTCTTTTGTACGGCGTCTCTGCTATCTTCGCCATGTTGAGCCTGTTCCTGCTGTGGCCGACCGGAAGTTCCCTCGGCCTTGTGCTCGCTGTGATGGGTATTGGCATCTGGATCGGTGTACAGCACCTCGGCTATCTGGAATTTGGAGAACTCGCCCGCGTAGCCCACCGCACCCTTAATCAGCCACAGATTTTCGTCAATAATCTCGCCATCCGCCGAGCCACTGAAGAACTCAAAGTCGCCCGCGATTATGACCAGGTCCGGCGTATTCTGCTGGCGGCCTTCGGCAGCAATGATTTCGACGGCTTCGAACTCCACTTGCAGTTGCTGCCCGGCGAAATCGTCGCCTACAGTCCGGCTGACTCCTCTGCTCGTAGCGGTTCAAGCTCATTCCGCTGGAGCAAGCCTGGTATCGCCAAGACTCTCGACGGTTCAGCCGCGTGGACCATCGCTCTCGATCTGCTGAGCTCTACGAACCGGCGTCGCGGAACGCTTATCGCGCTGCGCAACTACTCGGCGCGCGATTTGCAACTAGACGTCAATCTGCTGACGGCTGCTTTCCCTAACGCTCTCGCTGATGCCCTCGACCGCACGCTTGTTCACTCAGCACAAATCATCGCGTTGCCGGATCAGGAATCGACCTTTGTCACAGCCCAGGCGGGATAGCTGAGGGTCCGGCAGAAGCGCCGCAGGAATTCTTGATACTGAGCTTTTATCCCAGAGTCACCGGCCACTAGCCACTTTCCAGCGGCCACCAATTAGAATCTCTATCTGCCCATGCACATTCTCCACGTCGTTGGCGCGCGTCCCAACTTCATGAAAGCCGCGCCTGTGCTCCGCGCCTTAAGTGCGTATCCGAAAGTCCACCAGACCCTGGTCCACACCGGTCAGCACTATGATGCCTCGATGTCCGACGTATTTTTCCGCCAACTGGAACTGCCGCGGCCCGATTGCAATCTCGGAGTTGGATCCGGTACTCACGCGCAGCAGACCGCTGCGGTGATGCAGGCATTCGAGCCCGTCGTGCTCGAGCGCAAGCCGGATCTCGTGCTCGTCTACGGCGACGTCAACTCAACTCTTGCCGCCGCACTGGTCTCTGCAAAACTCGGCGTACGCATTGGTCACGTCGAGGCCGGGCTCCGCTCCCGCGACCGCTCCATGCCCGAGGAGATCAATCGCCTCGTCACCGATCAGCTTTCTGACTTGCTCTTCACTCCTTCCCCGGACGGCGACGAGAATCTGCTCAGCGAAGGCATCCACCATTCGAAGATTCACCTCGTGGGCAACGTGATGATCGACACTCTCTTGCGCCTTCTTCCTCAGACCAACGCGAACCTTCCCGAGAGCGTCTCTACACCCTATGCCCTCGTAACTCTCCATCGACCTTCAAACGTCGACGATCTCCCCTGGCTGCGCGATTTGCTCGATACCCTTTCCCATCTCAGCAGCCAGCTTTCCGTGATCTTTCCCGTTCATCCGCGCACGCGCCAGCGCCTCGACGATCTTGGGTTAGAGTTGTCCCGGCACGAGCGGCTTCATCTACTCGAGCCGCTACCTTATCTGGAGTTCATCGGCTTGCAGCGCTGCGCGGCGATGGTCATCACCGACTCTGGAGGCATACAGGAAGAGACCACGTTCCTCGGCGTTCCATGTCTCACAGTCCGCAAAAATACCGAGCGCCCGATTACGATTTCTCTAGGAACGAATCAACTGGTGGGAAGAGATCTTAAGAAGCTTTGCGCTGCCGCGGAGGAAATCCTCCGACGGAACCTGTCGTCTGCGAGCCAACGAAAGTCCTTGCCCCTTTGGGACGGAAGCGCAGCCGAACGTATCGCACGCATCATCGTGCGATGTTCGACCGACTAAGTGAAGAGGAGGATTGCCGTTTTAGAGCTTCGCACTAGCGTACGAGTTAATTTCACAGTTCAGGCAAACTTCTTCAAAAGCAGGTGTTGTCCATTCCATGATTCCCCCAGCGGTCCAAGTTAGGACCGAAAGTTGTACGTAGGTTATCCCAGCCCCAGCCGGAAGGCAACCATCACTCAACCCCGTCGCCTCAGCTGTAAGCAGGCCTTTCGATGACGCCCGCATCACCCGGGTTGCAAGCTTTTGCGTATTTTCCCCGGGATTGCGGGCCCGTGAGGAAAAGCTGGCGTTTCATCCGGTATTAATCCCTCTTTTCCACACTGGGAACCACTCACGTTACTTTTGCCCTCTCCGCTCTCCCGGTACTTTCATCTGCACCGTGATAAAAGCGAGGATTCAGCAATCATGTTTCGCAAGACTGTGTATGGCACGACTTTTAAGGACGTTCCTTTTGTCCCTTTGCAGTCCGCCACATTCTGCGTTCAGTGCGAACTGATCAGCAACAGTAGCAAGTCGTATTGCCTGGCCTGCGGAAGTCAGGCTTTAGTTGGGCTTTCGCGCGTTCTCGGGGGATCCCTGCGTCATCAGCAGACCGCGCACCTCATCACCGACTCTGAACTCGACTGTCTGGTTCGCGACTTGCTCCGCACTGTCCCGGTGCCAGACACCTTCTATTCCGAGGAACATTCCCGAATGCCGTCACTGGTGCAGCGCAGCCAGCTTCGGGTCGCGAATGCCGCACATCCAGTTTCAGGATTCAAGGCGGTCTCGGTCTTCGAAGACGTCGAAATCCATGCCGGAGAACTCGATCTAGAGCCCGCGATCAGCGCCATCACCGAGCGCGCCCAGCACCTGACCGGCGCTACCGGAGCCGCCATCGCCCTCCGGGCCGGAGACGAAATCGTCTGCCGCGCTCGTGCCGGACGCACCGCTCCTGACCTTGGCGTCCGCCTGCAAACCGATGCCGGCATCTCTGCCGAAGCGGTCCGTTCAGGCGAAATCATGCTCTGTCACGATGCTGAGCGCAATCCGCGCGTCGATCTCGCCAGCTGCCGCCGCCTCGGTGTGCGTTCCATTCTCGTATCTCCCCTGCGCCATTTCCGCCGTACCTTGGGAGTCTTCGAAGTTCTCTCCTCATCTCCCGGAGCATTCGACGATCGCGACGTTGCCACCATGCAACTGCTCTCCAGTATGATGGTCGCAGCCATTTCCCGCATCTCCACCCTTCACCGCGCGGAGACCTTGCGCCGCGCCGGCTAGCTGAGGCCCGAAAGCCAACAACTGACAGCCGCGTCGTCCTTCCTATTTCTTTTATGTGTTTTCTTCCTTGCTTGTTTTTCCACAATCCCGCGTTAATATAGGTCCAGCAAAGAATTCGGGCTCCTCCCATGGCGGCTAACCCAGCGGTTTCACGACCGATTGTTCCCAACCGTCGCCGGCGTGTGCGACACAAGATTCAAACACCCGCATACGCGAGTTTTGCTGTCGAATCCAAAGGCTCCATGCTCGATCTCCACGAGATCGTGGACATCAGCGAAGATGGAGTCGCCATTCAGTGCCATTCGCCTCTGGATCCGGAAAAGCCCGTCAACTTATGTCTCGATCTCGCCGATTTTCCCACACAGATTTACAGTACTGGACACGTCATCTGGACGAACAACTCCGGACGCGCTGGGCTTCGCTTCGAGGAACTTCCCCCTGATTCGCTGGTCCGGTTGCGGGAGTGGCTCTTCATTAATGTGATGGCCGGTGTCGCGAACAGCGAAGTAGACCTGAGCGCTCCGTTGACGCAGTCTGCTCCCCAGGCGAACTTCACCGACACGTTGGCCGCCTTGAGCGCGGTTCAGCGCCAGGTCGAAGCGCTGGGGCCCGATTTCGGTGCCGCCCTGCAGTTGATTGCCAAGCGCTCCGAATCGCTGCTGCACGCCTCCGGATCGGCTGTTGCTCTCTCCGACGCCGATCCCAATTTCATGGTTTGCCGCGCGAGCGCTGGCGATGACGCGCCCCCGGTTGGCGCGCGCCTCCGGATCGGCTCTGGATTTTCTGGTGAGTGCGTGAAAACCGGGATGCTGCTGCGCTGTGATGACACCGAAAACGATGCCCGTGTCGATCGCGATCGCTGCCGCGCTCTTGGAATTCGCTCGATTCTTGCTGCCCCCGTTCGCGTCGGCGATAAATCCATAGGGCTAGTCGAAGTTTTTTCCCCGCAGCCTGGTATGTTTTCTGATGACGGCGCGCGTGTGTTGCAGAGGCTCGCCGACACCGTTCTTGCCGCCCTGAATCGCTCGGCCCGTTCTGAAAATCTCCCGCCACTCACGCCGACTCCCCCCGCGCCTTTTGACGCGCCGCAAGGCAGCGTCTTGTTTGCCGCCAAGCCAGAGCCCGACGCCGAAAAGCCCAAGGTGAACGAAAAGCTGATGGCCAGCCTCAGCCTACCTCGTTCTCATCTGTTCCTGCTGACCTGCGCCTTCGCCGCGGTTTCACTGGCTCTCGGATTCGTTTCCGCTCCCTGGATTCAGGCTGACGTTGCACCTTGGGTGCGACACAAGTTGGACAATCATGCGCAACCGCAATTGCAAACGGTTCTCGCTTCCTCCCGCCCACCCAGGTCGGACGTCGCCCCGGTCGAGACCGCAACGCTCGACCAACTCCATCAGATGGCCGAGAGCGGCGACCCCATCGCCCAAAATGCACTGGGACTTCGTTACGCCACCGGTGACGGCGTAGCGCTCAACGAAGAAGTAGCCGTGGGCTGGTTCACCAAAGCGGCCGAGCAGGGCAACGTGGCGGCCCAATCCAAGTTGGGCTCCATTTATTACAGCGGCCGTGGCGTGCCCCAAGACCCGAACCGCGCCTACTTCTGGATGATCGTCGCTCGCATGAGCGGTGACGATGCCAGCAAAGCCCTGGCGCCCTTTGTTCGGGCACGGCTGACACGTGCGCAGGTTGCATCCATCGAGCAGGACGCCAGCCGCTGGCTCCAACAACACTCCACCAACGCTAAGCCAGCTCCCGGCCAGATGAAGTCGAGCCTTTATCCGTACTAGTCGCAAGTCTGACTGACCACTGGCCACCCGTCGCTGATCCCTGACAATGACCCTGACCCGCACCAAGCGCTAAAATGAACCCAGAGGCTCCCGTGCCCACCTTGCGCGACATTCTCGATCAGAGAGTCCGCGAAGCTGATTCTTCGCTCGTCGAGCCCCTCGACAACAATCGAGTCCGCTGCTTCTCTTGCGGCCACTGCTGCCCAATTCCCGACGGCCAGGCCGGCGTCTGCAAAGTCCGCTTCAACCGCGGCGGTAATCTCTACGTTCCCTGGGGGTACACCGCCGGAATGCAATGCGATCCCGTCGAAAAGAAGCCATTCTTCCACGCCTACCCCGGAGCGCTTGCCTACAGCTTCGGCATGCTCGGCTGTGATCTTCACTGCGGCTACTGCCAGAATTGGGTGACGTCGCAGGCTCTGCGCGATCCTCGCGCCGTCTCGCCTCCGATTGAAGTCACTCCCGAGATAATGGTCCGCGAAGCAGTGGAACAGGGCGCAAAGATTATGGTCAGCACCTACAACGAGCCGCTGATCACCAGCGAATGGGCCGTAGCGGTTTTCAAAGAAGCTAGAGCCGCCGGACTCATTACCGGATTCGTTTCCAACGGCAACGGCACGCACCAGGTGCTCGAATATCTGAGTCCCTGGATCGATCTCTACAAAGTCGATCTCAAAAGCTTTGATGATCGGCACTACCACGAACTCGGCGGACGCATCGGCCCCATCCTCGACAGCATTCGCCGAATTCACACGATGGGATTGTGGCTCGAAATCGTGACGCTGCTGATCCCGAATTTTAATGACTCCGACGACGAACTTCGCCGCCTTACAGAATTTGTGGCCAGCGTGTCCCCCGACATTCCGTGGCACGTCACCGCATTTCATACCGACTACAAAATGCAGGGCGACGGTCAGCGCGACACCACGGTCGAAGACTTGCTGCGCGCCGCCGAGATCGGCCGTACATCCGGATTGCGCTATATCTACGCCGGTAATCTTCCCGGCATGGTTGAAGACTGGGAAGATACGCGCTGTCCGGATTGCCAGGAGACTCTTATTCGCCGCTACGGATACCAGATCGTCGATTATCGCCTCACGCCAGAAGGCCGTTGCCCCGGTTGTTCCACGCAAATTCCCGGACGCTGGGCTGCCAGGTTCGACGGCCAGATTGCCTCTCGTCCTTTCCTGCCGCGTCGAAATTCTGCAAACCCGCGCTCCCGTTTGTTTACAATCACTGGTCAATGACCGAGACGGTCGCGAGATAGTTACCGTCCGATTTATGCAGAACAATAAGGACTCCCGGTCATCGCGGGTGCCCCATTTCTCGCGCGCTCTTGCGCGAGAAGTGGGACTTTGTGCTTGCGCTTTTCGAAGAGCAGGAAAGTAAAGAGAATGCACACTAAACTAATCCCTGGTTTGTTAGTGGTGTTGTGCCTCACCTCCTGCTCTCCGCGCGACTTCCTCACCCGACGTCTTGCGACCGACCTCATCTCGGCTTCGACCGAATTCCAGACTCCGCAGCGTTTTACATTGCAAACGGGGATCGTCTCGAACAAGGATTATGTCTCGCCCGAATATCTCGTCCTTCAGCATCACGGATGGATCTCCGCCACCTCCGCCACTTGTACGCCCGGCCTCGCGCCGCCTTGCTGGGACGTGCTCTTCACCCCTTCGGGCGTGGATACGATTCGCACCGTCGTATCGGCCGATGAATCGACCAAGCCGTCCATCGCGATTCCCGCTGCCCGCCGCGAACTCGTCGCCGTTACCGGGATCGCCAGGCAGGGAAGCGCTGCCGATGTTGAGTTCTCCTGGAAATGGATTCCCCTGAACGAAATCGGCGCCGCGCTTTACTCGGGTGACTTGCATTACCAATCGCTTGTCGGACTCCGTCAGTACGACGACGGATGGCGTGTGATTGACGGGAGCCCTCGCTCCGGACAATCTATCGAAGACGCCTTGAAGAACGCTGAGCCCGCCCCGTGACCACGCCAATGAAAAATGCCATCGTCGCGACACGGAAGTCCGTCTGCCATGACTGCGGCGTCATCTCGACAGGGCCGTTTTTCAGGCGGCGGAGGGATCTCCCGCGAACCGGCCCCGCACTCGCAGCCAGTGCTTAAATGAATAAGTGGCTCAATCGCATCGCTGCCCTCCTTACTCCGCGCCGGATCCGGGCGCATGCATGGATTCTCGTTTTTTGCTTGTGGGGAGTCTGCATCCTCGACTATGCCAGGCCCGGCCTCTTCGATCGCGCCGGCAACATCAAATTCCAGGACTTTCTTCAATTCCCGATTTCTGCCCAACTGATCTCTCATGGTCGCGCCAATGATCTCTATAACGATCAAGTCCTCACGCAGGCAGTCCAGAAGATCTCCGGAAGCACGGAGGTAGAATTGAAGTATTTCTATGGCCCACAAGTCGCGCTTCCGTTCCTTCCGCTGGCAAGATTTTCCTTCCTGACTCAAGCGGCAATTTGGGTCGTGCTGAGCCTGCTGATCTACTTCGTCTGCGTCGGATCCGTCTTTACCTCCTGTACTGCACTCAATGGAAAACTAGGACTAGTCTTGCTCTGCGCCATCGCTTACCCACCGCTATTTCACTTCTTCGTGCGCGGACAAGTCTCGGCTGTTCCGCTCCTCGTCATCACAGCCTCTTACTTCGCTTTACGCGCAGAACGTGAATGGCTTTCGGGTATCATCCTCGGGCTTCTCGTCTTCAAGCCGCAGTTCCTTGTGGCAATCCCATTTGTTCTGGTCTTCGCGCGAGCATGGAAGATATTTACAGGACTTGTGCTAAGCGTGGTCGCGCAACTCGTTCTAACGTATCTCTATTTCGGCAGAGCAGTCATGCGTGCGTACTTCACCATGCTGCTCCACAGCGCGAGCCGCCCAGGTTCTACCGAACTCGTACTATCGGCGACTCAGATGCATTCGTTCTACAGCTTCTGGGAACTCCTCATTCACTGGTCGCCGGCCGTGAGTGTTCTCTATCTTCTGAGCACAATCGCGATCATCGCGCTCGCGGCGGTCGTCTGGAGATCCGCTGTACCACTTGCACTCCGCTTCTCCGCGCTACTTCTCGCCGCTGTGCTCGCCAACCCGCACATCTATATTTATGACCTGCTCGTGCTGGCCCCGGTGTTCCTACTCCTTGCAGATTGGTCCATCGAAAACGCCGGCCATCCCGAAACGCCCGCGCTTCGCCTCCTCCTCTATCTCATGTTCCTGCTCCCCCTGTTTGGACCCTTATCCCGCTGGACGCATCTCCAACTCTCTGTCATTGTCTTCGTCGCACTCGTGTGGACCATCCACCGCATCGCAACCACCGGTCACAAACTCGCTCTCGCCGAATCTCCCTGATGCCGCGAGAATCCGCAAGACAGAATGCAAGATAGAATAGCGTCGCGAGAGGGTCAGAACAGATTCGGTTTACCGTCGCTTGGAAAATTCAATGCGTTGGCTGCGCAATCCATTGGCTATTGCTCTGGCAGGTCTAGCCTTTCGGGCTCTGCTTATACCGGTGGTGTTGCGCTGGTTGGGTACCCCCAACGATCACTTTCTGAGGAATGAGCCAAGCCACATCGCCGCCCATCTCGTCCGTGGAGATGGATTTGCCTCGCCCTTTACGGACCTTCCAATTCCAACTGCACAACAGCCTCCGCTGTATCCCTCATTCGTGGCTGGCATCTTCGAGCTATTCGGCACTTTCTCCAGCATTTCACTGTACGTAATTCTCCTGGCCAACTGTGTCGCCGGTGCCCTGGCGGCATTCTTCATCTACCAAGCAGGACTGAAATATTTTACTCCCCAGGTTGCCTTGCTCTCTGCCTGGACCTGGTCAATCTTTGCGCCAATCGCGCTCACGGACCTTACGTTGGGCAGTTCCGCCTTCGCGACGCTGGCGGTCGCACTTTGGCTGAATTTCGTTCCTGATTGCGCACCGACAACTCGTAATTGGATTCTGCTCGGTGTCGCGGTTGCGTTTATGCTACTTCTGAATCCCATGTTAGTGTTGCTTATTCCGGCGAGTGCTCTCTGGCTGAACAAAAAGCAAGCCACTGTAATGCTAGTGACAGCGGCTCTGTGTCTCGCTCCCTGGTACGTGCGCAATTACCGCGTAATGGGTCATTTCTACCTTGCGATGCGGGATAACTTGGGGATGGAGCTTTATTACGGCAATCACCCAGGAATGTCTGGCGTCTCCGATTACAGGACCGGTGAATCGCCGTATGGAAGAGAATTACCGAGATTGGGGGAAGCCTGTTTTTTTGAACTTCGGGGAAGTGAAGCCATTGCCTACATCAAAGCGGCACCCATCGATTTCTTCCTGCGCACCACGAAACGATTCGCCGAGTATTGGTTCAGTCCGTGGCCCATCGTTTACCTTATCTTGCTTGTCTTGGCCGCGTGGGGGATCACATTTGTATCTCGCTCTTTTGCCACGTTCGCCATAACCCTGTTTGCTCTTTATCCTCTCGTTTTTTACGTTACGCAGACTGCTTGGCCGACATCTTACCGCCATCCCATCGAGCCCATGATCTTGCTTCTCGCGGCGCAGCCGGTTTATCGATTGCTAAGAGTTCGACAACGAACCTGGCCAGATGCCAAGAAAACGTCGGTTTAGCGAGCCGCCCATTTCAGTTCTACTCACGTTTTACGCTGGTACCGAACTTGCCTTGCGCGAATCTGCCGATGTATAACCCTCTTTCCTACCGGGGACGCTATGCAAATTCGAAAAGCTGTGCGTGTAGTCGCAATTCAGCTCAGTTGTGCTCTCACACTTCTCGCGCAGTCGAAACCCAAGCTGACGCTCGACAACTTCTTTAATTCCGTCAGCTTCCGTTCGGTGGAGCTCTCGCCCGACGGCAACTCGCTCGTGATCGCTACCGACCGCGCCGATTGGGATCAGCAGATCTTCCGCACCGATCTCTGGCTCTATCGCGACGATAGCAAGACACTGATCCAACTCACGCAGTCTGGACACGACTCCGATCCCAAGTGGTCGCCTGACGGCAAATGGATCGCCTTTCTCTCCGAGCGTAAATCTGCATCCGGCAAAGGCGATGACTCCGACTCCGACGCTGATTCCGACTCCAAGAACGACGCCAGCCAGATCTACCTGATCTCTCCTTACGGTGGCGAGGCGTTCGCTATCACTCAGGGAGAAGAGGATGTCCACACTTTTTCGTGGTCAGCGGATTCGCAGACCATCTATTACGCGACGCGCCAGCCTTGGAATAAGACGCAGAAGGACGACTACAAACAGCAGTGGAAAGACGTCGTGCAATATCGCACCGCCGAGCGCGGAGACACTATTTTCGCGCTTGAAGTTCCCACTGCCTTGGCCCGTCATGCCGCCGAACCTGCCAAAGTCGAAAAGAAAGAAGGTGAGCCCGAGAAGCAGCCCGACCTGACTCCCGGTGCCCACACCATCGCGACGATGCCGCTGCGCGTCGACGATTTCGTTACCTCGCCTGACGGCACCAAGCTCGCTTTCATCACGAACGCCATCAATGAGCGCCAGGAAAAATACGAGGATGTCGAGATCTACGTCGTCGATCCCAAAGGAGGCCAGCCTCGCCGCATCACCAAAAACCAGGCCGTCGAAGGCCATCCGCGCTGGGCCGTTGATAATCGTCACCTCTTCCTCACCTCTGAGGGCGACGTCTTCGGACCGTATCGCGACCTCCAGCCGCACCTTTACTGGGTCAACACCGATGACGGAAAAATAGAGCAATGGGACAAAACATTCGTCGGTCCTGTCGAGCACTATGCCCTTACATCCGACAAAGTGCTGACCTCGGCGCGCCTCGGCACCGAAGTCCAGATGTACGATGCCGCCAAGCCCACCGACTCGCTGCATCGTCTCACCAGTTGGCCGGGTACTTACGCAAACATCTCCACAACGCCGCACACCGCCAAGGTCGCCTTCGTCTACTCGTCGCTTGGCAAGCCGGATGAAATCTATCTCGCCGACTCCGTCGATAAACTAGATCAAGCTCGCGCCATCAGTAGCTTCAACAAGAAACTCGCCGAAGCGGATCTCCCGCAGGGCAAGCCCTACCAGTGGAAGTCCGACGATGGCACAACCGTCGAAGGCATGCTGATCTATCCTCCGGGCAAGTTTGAAGCCAAGCACCTGCCCACGTTCACCTTCATCCACGGTGGCCCCGCCGACGCCGACGGCAATCACTTTGAGGCCGACTGGTATCAGTGGTCGGCGCTCGCGGCCACCAACGGATGGCTGGTTTTCGAGCCCAACTACCGCGGCTCTACCGGATATGGGGACAAGTTCCTCATGGAAATCGTTCCCCAAATCGTCTCGCGTCCGGGCAAAGACATCCTCGCGGGCGTCGACGCGCTGGTGAAAGATGGCATCGCTGATCCCGATCACCTCACCATCGGTGGCTACAGCTACGGCGGATATATGACCAACTGGCTCATCACCCAGACGACGCGCTTCAAGGCTGCGGTCACTGGAGCCGGAGCCGTGGAGCACATCGGCAACTGGGGCAATGACGACACGACCTATGACGACGCCTACTTTCTCGGCGGACGTCCTTGGGAAGCCGCGCAGCGCTACCACGACGAAGCGGCCATCTTCCAAATCGACAAAGTGAAAACGCCAACGCACATGGTTGCCGGAGGCAGCGACATCCGCGTCGCCGTGCTCGAGGATTATCTGCTCGAACACGCGCTCTACTCGCTCGCCATCCCGAACAAGCTGCTTGTCTTTCCCGGCGAAGGCCACGGCCTTGGCAAGAATCCCTGGCACGGGAAAATCAAAGTCCGCGAAGAACTGAAGTGGCTGGAAAAGTACGGCGACGTCCCTGCCGCAAAATAATTCAAAACCGCTGTTGCGGCCGGTGTGAAATCGACGGCGTGGTATGTCTGCGTCATTTTTTCATCAAGAAGCGTAAAATACTTGTTTTCTGTTAGTTACGTGATTTCGGTGCGTCATTTTCCTTGTAAACTATTGGTTCTAAGTAATTTATAGGGAAGATCTTGAAAAATAAGGAGTTAGCTAGCAAATTTTGATTCCCCATTTTTCTCGTGGATGGTACAAGATGTATTTTTTTGTGTGAGTTGCAGAGATCCGCCGGAAAATGTCCCGCGCAAAATCTTGAAAACAAGGAATTTAAATGCAAAATATTGCGGGATAAGGACTTAGGTGGTACGCAGAAAGAGTCGAAATTCCTAGGCGTCACGGTGATTCGGTTGGCCTGTAGCTTGGAAAGTATGCGCACGGCTCCAGTCTGTGCTTTCCATATCGAGGGTCAAGGTTACATGTCACAACGCCGCGGGAAATTTGTGTGGAGGGCTGTGGAAAAGTGCGGGGTGGATGCCGGGCGCAGCGGTGGGCTCATCCCGGTTCCACAAACTACGCGGAGCCATGGACGGGTAACACCAAACGAGTGGGCCAGCCCCGCGGGACTCTAGCCCGATCCGGAAGAGACTATGCTTCATAGGTTCAAGAATAGACTCTTGGCTTTGTGGGGAGTGTGCGATGGATACATGGCTTGCTGTCGTTATCGGACTTACGCAGTTGGTTCTTGGCGCGATGGGGGTGTATGTGTCGCTAAGGCCTCCGGACAAGAAATACCATTGGTGGTGGTTTGGGGGGCTGGCGGGAAGGTTGAGGCCAACTAAAATTGACGGGTTCTTCCGTCAACAGTGTCTTGCGGGAGATCCCTCGGCCCGCGCGCTTCGCGCGCCCTCGGCTGAAGCCGGGGGTCAAACGCGCGGACCTTCGGGATGACGCCGACTGCGGCAGAGTTCGCGGTCGGGAAGACGCAGGATGGGACGTAGGGATCTTTCGACTGCGCAGGCTGACTCGCTTCGTTCGCCATCCTGCTTCGCTCAAGATGACAGAGCCTTCGGGATGACGCCGACTGCGCCAGAGTTCGTGATCGGATGACGCAGGATGGGACGTAGGGATCATTCGACTGCGCAGGCTGGCTCGCTTCGCTCGCCATCCTGCTTCGCTCAAGATGACAGAGCTTCCAGTCGCTACGCGTCGGAACGCAGGCCCATGCGCTCCTGGAGTTGCTTGCGGTAACGGCGGCTCAGGCGTACGCGCGCGCCATTGTCGAGTAATACATCGTACTCGCCGTCCTGGTTCATCTTCAGCCCACGCACGCGCTGTAAGTTTACGATGCTCGACCGGTGCACGCGGCAGAAGATGCTGGGATCCAAATCCTCTTCCAGTTCCGCCAGACTCCGACGCAGAAGATGCTCTTTCGATCCGACGTGCAGGCATGCGTAGTAGTCCGCGGCCTCGATCCAGTCAATCTCCGAGACTTTGACGAAGGAAACGTCTCCTGCGCTTTTAATGGCGACGCGCTCGAGCGTTCGAGGACGGTCTTTTTCGGTTCGATCTCTTTCTCGATCGGAGATGTGCCGGATTCTCTGCTTGGCGCGGCCGAGGGCGAGTTCGAAGCGAGCATTGTCGAATGGCTTCAGCAGGTAATCGAGCGCTCCGGCCTCGAATGCCCGTAGGGCGTATTGGTCATAGGCGGTGACAAAAACCACTGCTGGAGGCAGATCTTTGCCGATCAGTTCGAGCACATCGAAGCCGTCGCATTCCGGCATTTGGACGTCGAGGAAGAGCAGATCGGGTTTTGCGATCCGAATCTCGCCGATGGCTTCTGCGCCCGAGCCACATTCGCCGATGATTCCGATCTCCGGATCGGTGCGGAGCAGAACGGCGATGTTGCTGCGAGCCAGCGGCTCGTCGTCGACGATGAGGGCGCGGATTTTTGCGGCTTCGTCAGGACACACGAATGAATGCTTTCTATTCAGCACACGCGAGATCCCTCGCCCAGTTGGTAAAAACACTGGGCTTCGGGATGACGCCGAATTGATGCGTGGCTCATTCTTCCACTCGACCCACGAACTCGATCTCACGCGCCGGGACTGGATCCGTTAAGACAAAGGGTAGAGAAACCGCGGCTTCCACGCCTCCACGCTGGTTTCGCAGGCTCAAGTTGAATCCGTCTCCATATAAGCTCTGGAGGCGAGTGCGCACGTTTGAGATCCCGATGCCGGACGGGCTGGTTTCCCATCCTGGGGGCAAACTCGGTCCGTCGTTGTAGACGCGCAGAGTGAGTGTTCCGTTCAAGCGAGCGGCCGCGATGCGAATCGCTCCTCCGTGGGCACGTTTTGCAATACCGTGTTTGATCGCGTTCTCGACCATGGGCTGCAACATCAGGCTCGGAACCTGTGCCGAGAGAAGTTCTGCAGGAACATCCACGCTGAATTCCAGCCGCTCGGCAAAACGCGCTTTCTGGATTTCGAGATACTTCTGGGTGAAATCAAGCTCTTCTCCGAGCGGAACCTGTTGGCGGTCGGAGTCGTTGACAACGCGCCGGAGAAAGTCGCTCAGCCGGGCAATCATGCTTACAGCCGCGTCATTTCTGTTCTCGCGTATGAGCCCTGCGATGGAATTGAGCGTGTTGAACAGAAAATGAGGCTCGATCTGGCGGCGCAGCGCACTGAGTTGCGCCTTCGAGAGCTGTTCGTTGAGACGCGCGGTTTCGGTTTGCTGACGCGCCAACTGCTCCCGCGAGTCCACCAGCCGCCCAACCAACAGAATCACGCTATAAAGAATCGCGTACGAGAGCAGGCCGCTGTAGAACTTGTGTAGCCAAAGCTGCGGGAAAGGATCCGGCCCGGGCGAGATTGCCCATGGATTCAGCAAGGACTCCCATATCGCGATCCACGCGGCATAGACCAGTCCAATCGAGGCGCAGGCGCACAGGTGGACCAGCCACGTGGAGATGCGCCTCCACTGTGACGGAGGAAAGCGACGGGCCAGACGAAACACCAGCGGCGTGGCCAGCAGCCACGGCAACCACGAAAGCCATATCGTGAAGTACAGGCGGGTCCAGTAGTGGTGCATGCCCATGGCCCGCATCGTCAGCACGGTCTGCGTGGCGTCAAAAAGGCCGATCCCACCCCAGATGGCTGCGATCCAAAACCATCGCGGCGGACCGGATCTTGTACGTGGCGTATCCATAGCAGAATCGTATTCTATGTTTTGTTATCCAGACGGACAAATGCAGCGAATCGACGAGCGTTTGCAGCAGGCGGTCTGGTGCTCCGGAGGGTCGAGGGTCCATAATGCCCCGCATGGTCAGCAAAAAGAAAAGCCTTGTGCTCGCTGCGTGCATTCTGTTGTCGTCCGCCGTGCTCCTACAATCAGCGCCGGCGGGACGTTCCGGCCCCGAATATACCTCCGACGACCAGATGAAGCTTCCGGAAAATTATCGCCAGTGGGTGTACCTGACCACCGGCTTCGACATGAGCTATTCCGCAAGCGGGATGGCGATGGATCATCACATGTTCGACAACGTCTTCGTGAATCCCGAGGCTTATAACGCGTTCCTACAGACCGGGACGTGGCCTGACAAGACCATGCTCGTGCTCGAAGTGCGCAAGGCTGAGGGGAGAGGCTCGATCAATCAGAAAGGAAATTTCCAGGGGACCGAGCGCATGGGCCTCGAGGTGCATGTGAAAGACGAGGCGCGCTTTCCGGGAAAGTGGGCATTCTTCGGATTCGACGAAGGCAAGACGGCAAAGATGACTCCTAAGGAAGCGACCTGCTACAGCTGCCATCAGGATCACGGAGCGGTGGATACGACGTTCGTGCAGTTCTATCCCACGCTGCTGCCAATTGCGCAAGCAAAAGGAACTCTCAGCGCGGGATACGTGAAGGATGAAGCCGCGAAGAAGTAGCGGCCTCACGATGCGCCGGAGAGTTTCGCGCCGCTCGTCACAAGCACGACTAGGAAGGATGCGAGTTTCACTCGTGTCAAAGACCTCGTGCTAAACTTCCACCGATTATGTGCGCGAAGACACCCCGCATGCTCACAGCGGCTGTTGCACTTATTCTTGCCTCGAGTGTTCTGACTGGGTAGACTCAAACCGAGCCGGAGACAATTGAGAAAGTGGGCCGCGGGGTGACACCTCCGCGTGTCATCTACTCTCGTCCTCCCGAATTCTCCGAGGCGGCACGCGCTGCCGACTATGAAGCCACATGCACGCTCACCCTGATCGTCGGCGCCGACGGCGTGCCTAGGGATATTCGGGTTGTAAATCCGGTCGGGATGGGTCTCGACGAAAAGGCCGTTGAAGCCGTTCGCTCCTGGCGATTCTCGCCGGCGGTCAAAGAGGGGAAGGCGGTTGCTGTTCAGATCGCAGTTCAGGTCGATTTTCACTTGTACGGCAATCCCAAAGATGGATTTGTAAGCCTGAGCCAGAAGGCCCGAACGGGCGAAGCTAAGGCACAACTGGATCTGGCAGATTTCTACCTTCAACATCCAGACATTCCCCAAAGCGATCAGTTGGGCCTGAGCTATCTCGAGAAGGCTGCCAATCAAGGTCTTCCTCGAGCGCAATTCCAGATGGGGGAACGCCTCGCGCAAAAGAACGCGCCCTCTGACTACGCTAAGGCTTACATGTGGTTCACGCTCGCCCAGTACGGCGGTGAAAAGCATAGCGACAAAGCTCTGAAGAAATTGACGCCAAAGATGAATCCCGAACAACTCCAGCAAGGCCAAACGTTGGTGGATGCCTGGAAAGCGCCAGCGAAATAGCCGTCGGCAAGGAGTGCCTCCAGGGGCTAAAGCCCCCGATTCTTCTGAGGACCTTAACGGCACGACTGAAGTCGTGCCCTTCCCGGTTGTGCTCGTGACTCGCAGTTCGAAGCTCGCCGCGGCTCTTACACTAGGCTTCGCCTTCGCGGGACCGAGGAGGCGTCTGTCCCTGCACAATCCAAAACTGAGAAGGCGTTCCCTTACTTCGCGGCGATGGCGACCTTCGTAGTCTTCGAGGCTGCGTAGCGAGCGATGCCGTGGTAGAGTGCTTCGGCAATCTGCTCGCGGTATCCGTCACTGCGAAGTTTCTGCTCATCGGTGGGGCTGGAGACGAAAGAAACTTCCGCCAGTATTCCCGGCATAGCGCTCTCGGTCAAGACGACAAATCCAGCTTCCTTGATGCCGCGGTCGCGCAACCCGGGATTCTGTAACGACAACGTGCCGTAGAGCGAGTGCTGCACGCTGGTGGCGAGACGCCGCGACTGCTCGATGCGATCATGCAGTTCCGAGGGTGTGAGCGTCGGGGTCGCGACATTCTTCGGCATCGAGCGCATCGCCGCTTCTTTCGGAGTCGGGTTCTTTGGGAGATCTTTCGATCCCGGAGCAGAGAAGAAATTGGTGTAATAGGTTTCGACGCCGCGCGCAGACGGCAGATCGCTGTAGTTGGCGTGCACGGAAATGAATAGATCGGCCTGTGCCTGATTGGCAACCACAGCGCGATCGTCGAGCGGAATGTAGTTATCGTCCTGACGCGTATATATCACTTCGGCGCCGAGGCGCGATTCGAGCAGCTTGCCGAGACGCTGCGCGATTTCAAGCACGAGATCTTTTTCAAGCAATCCGCGGCGGCCAACGGTGCCAAGGTCCCACCCGCCGTGGCCTGCATCCACCACGATGCGCATCTTGGAGACGCGCGCGCGCAGTTGCAGATCCTCTTTGGTCGGAGGCGGAACGACGATGGCGAGCTTCGTCTTCTCTGCTTCCGGAGCGGTGGGGAAGAGATTGACCGCGCCCTTGGGAGCGGCTCCGGCCTTGCTGACCTGAATCACCAGGCGATAGGGATCGCGCTCTAGGCTGACTTGTGGCGCCGAGAGAGTCGCGCTGGGCCGGGCTTCGAGCACGACGCGCGTCATCCCGGAAACCGGCTGCGCAATGCGGATGTGGCTGAGCAGCGCATCTCCCTCGAGAGACCTGCCCACGAGCTCGGGCGCAAGTTGCGTGTCGCGAAGATCGAAGTAGAAACGTTCGGGATTCGTGAGGTGTCCGGGCTCATACTGGACCTGGTCTTCGAGATCGAGGACGACCGTGCTTGAGTCGCCCGATGACCAGTGACGGACCGCTGTCACTCGCGGGAACTTCGAAAGCTCTTGCGGAGATGCCGGAGTATTGTCAGATTCATCGGTATTGGAGAGGACATCACTGGTCGCAGGATTCGCATCGATCGCGGCCAGAGGCTGCGCCGGTTTCAGCTGCGTGCCGGGTATCGCGGGCTGTGTGATCTCGGGCTTGTTCTGCACCATCGCGCCGCCAATCTGCGCGTTCTTCATTTTCCACCAGACGCCGACAACGAAAGCCGCGGCGATCACGGTTCCGACCAGCATCACCAGCAGCCACGGACGGTGCGATTCCTCAGCAGGAGACTGTCCGAAGGTAAGTGCAGGCACAGCGGTGGTCGACGTCTCGGTAGTTGTCGATGCGTCAGGCGCGAGCACAGTCTCGGCTGAAGCAGTAAGTTCTTTCTGTTCTTTTGCTTGTTCCGTTTCTTTCGGAGGCGTCGCGACAGGCGCAGATGGAACGGTCAGAGGAATTGAAGCTGCCGTTGGTATTGCAACGGGCTTCGCCACCGGCTGAAGCGGCGGAACCGCAGGAACCGAAATTGGTTTCGGGGCGGACTCGACAGGAAGTGGCGAGGGCTTGGCCGAGATTGCCTGCGTCTCGACTGGCTTAGCCGGAGCCACAGGTGCAACCGGTTTCGGTGTCGGAATCGGCGGAGTTGCAGCCACCACGGGCGGAACCGGAGCTGGCGTCGGCTTGGCCGCGGGTTCCTGAACTTTTGTTGCCGGTGCGACGATCGCATCTTGCGGAATCGTCTGCTTGGGGGGCTCAAGTTTCGGCGCTTCGAACTTCGGCGCTTCAATCGGACGCGCAGTCTTTGGCGGTACCGGAATTCTCGGTGGAACAGGCGGAACAACTGTTCCCACGGTCGGCGCAACGGAGATCGGAGGCTTCGGCGGCACAACGGCTACCGGCGCCGTGGCCGCGGGTTTCGCCACCTCAACTTTGGGCGGCTCAATTCTGGGCGCGGCCACCTTCCGCTCTTCGAGTTTGGTGGCTGCGACCTGTGCGGACTGCGCGAATCGGTCCTCGTCCTCAGGTTTGAGCGCGGCCAGGACCAGTTCGGCCAGCAGACTCAAATTGCGAACGTCTATTTCGTTGAAGGCGAAAGGCCACGAGGAGAAGGCTTCCAGCACTCCGATCACGCGGCGACGTCCGCAGAGCGGAACCGCGACCATGGAGCGTGCTCCAAGTTTGCGGCACGACTGGAGGTTCACGCGCGGATCGGTTTCCGTGTCGTCGCAAATGACGATCTGCGCGGTGCGGAAGCAAGCCCCCGAAAAAGCCGAGTCGCGATCGATGCGTGTGCCGGGATCCGGACAAATCGAGCCTACTGCGGCCCGCAAGACAATTTCATTATTATCGGCGAGTGCGATGGCGAGACCGTCAGATCCGGTGATGGAGACGGCGCGTTCCGCTACCAGTTGCAAGACTTCATCAAGAACGAACAACTCCGCCGGTTCGAACTCGGAAATCGGAGTAGGGGAATCGAATCCGCTCTGGCGCGAAGCCAGTGCCTTGCGGCGGCGAATCTGATCGTGCAGCGCAGAAAACGCAAGTAACGCTTGAAGAGCGTCGTGGTGTGAAGGCTTCTTTTCGCGATCCGTCTCTGCCTCTCCGCCGCCATTTGTCGGCCAAGCGGACGCGCTCGCTCCTGCAAGGGCGCCGGTTCTATCTTCGGATATATCAATGTCAAGCTTGGTGGTGGTAGCCATCGACACACGTGTTCATGGTTAAGTTATCGAGGATTGAGGTGACTTTCAATCACTGGGGGATGACCTTTTGGGTATGTACTTTAGTGCCTATACCTTCAAGCGTTTCGCATGCCAGAACAACTGTCAGAATTCGCAGTGACTATGCCATATGGGGAGTAGAATCCGGCGGATTCCACGAGTGCCTACCCGAGGAGAGAAAAATGCAGCAACCACGCGCTCACGGAACTCCGCGGCCGACAGTCGCAGCCGGGATTGTCGTCGCCATGCTTGCGATGCTGGCGATTCCGGCATCGATTGCGCTGCATTCAGTAGTGACTCCCGCGACGCTACAGGCGGTGAAGGGCGCTTCACCGCACGGATATACGTGGAGTCTGTTGCTCTTCGTCGTGCCGATTGCGGTAATCGCTGCATGGCTTCTGCCCAGCGAAGGTTTGGAAGTTCCTCGCCGGGCCTTTGTGTGGACGATCGCCGTCACGGCAACGGTGGGTTGCCTGCTGGATGTCGTCTTTGCGCAATGGTTCTTCTGCTTTCCTGATCCCAAGGCGACCTTAGGTATCCTCGCGCCGGCATTCGGGCATTGGGTGCCGGTCGAAGAATACTTCTTTTATTTGACCGGATTTCTCACGATCTTGTTGCTCTATGTCTGGTTCAGCGAGTACTGGCTGGCAGCCTACACGGTTGCAGATTATCGAGGCGAGGCGCGGGCGCTGCCGCGATTACTCAAGTTTCATCCGACCTCGTTGATTCTGGCTGTGCTGCTGATCGCGGGAGCGGTCGTCTATAAGAGATTGTTTTCATCTGTGCCGTATGGGTGGCCCGGATACTTTATTGTGCTGGTCGTCGGAGGGTTTACACCGGCAGTGAGTCTCTATCCCGCATCGAAACGGCTTATTAACTGGCGAGCGCTGAGCATGACCATGTTCTTTCTCATGCTGGTCAGCATGTTGTGGGAGGCTACGCTCGCTCTACCCTACGGATGGTGGAATTATCAGCGCGCTTCCATGATGGGAGTGTTCATCGGGGCATGGTCCGATCTGCCGATTGAAGCAGTGCTGGTCTGGCTGGCCGTTACCTATGGGACTGTGATTCTCTTTGAGGCAGTGAAGATCTGGCAGGCGTCAGAAAGGGGAGCTAGGGAGATGTTTCTGGGGAACAGGAGGCAGGGAAGAGGAGCCACGGACTAGGGACCAGTGATCAGGGATCAGTACTCAGTACTCAGCGGTTCTTTACTCGAACCGAGTAACTGAGTGACCTGGAATCAGCATTGCTTGGCCACAAGCCCCCGATCTCCGGCCGCAGTCACTGGCCTCTGACCCCCGACCCCTGCTTTTCTCATGAACCAGCGCAGTTACTAAAATCTGGGCAGCATAGAGGGCTAACATTCCATGATCTTCTTCTGGCCGATCGTCGATCTCTAGCGGAGTTTGTATGGACGCAGGGACATCTACCGAGCGGCAAGTCCGGTCACAGCACCGGTACGCCCTCCGCACTCTCAGCTATCTCACAGTGGACCAGGCGAACGGCGGCGTGGTCCGGAATCTCAATCAATATGGTATTGGTGTGCAGATGGTGGCAGCCTTGCGTCCGCACCAGCAAGTTCGGATTCGATTTGAATTGCGCAATCCGCGGTTGCGGGTAGAGACGCGTGGAGAGGTCGCCTGGGGAACATTCTCGGGGCAGTGCGGCATCCGCTTTCTCGATCTTTCTGCCGAGATGCGACGACAGATCAATGCGTGGATCTTCGGCGATCTGCTGGAAGGTATCTCGTTACACACGGAGCGCACTGGAGCGATGTTCGGCGGGACGGCGTTCACGGAAGCGAATGCCGCGCAAGCCGCGGAAACCGAACCGCTCGAACGCATGGTAGACGACGACGACGACGGGCTACTGATTTCCGGTCCCGCACCGAGAGTGATTCCCCTACCCGTGCGCCAGGAAAAGTTCGAACGCAATCCTGCTCCATTGCGGCACGCCCCAGCGCAGGAATCCGGCACTCTGGATTGGCTCTCGCAGCCGCTTTCTCCGCGCGGGATTGCATGGACCATCGACGTGCTGGTATTTACCGCCGCGCTGCTGCTGTCTGCGCTGATTTTTCTTTCCGTGATTGGAGAAGCGCCGCGATGGCCCATACGAATGGCCTTAATAGGGGCGGCCTCGGTTGGAGTCATCTATTGGGGATTCTTCTGGGTCTTTGGTGGGAAGAGTCTAGGAAAAAGGCTGGCCCTTGGCTCAGAAATCGCGCCTGAGATCAGAAATGAGAATGCGACAGCGGACCATAGTCCAAGGATCAGGACTTAGTGCGCCAGGAATTGCTGGGCAAGCCACAGCTGTAACGTACGTTGCTGCGGACGCGGCACATTCAGAAATCGCATCCCGAAATTTCCACTTTTATCGTGCCAGACCACTTCCGCCTCGGCCTTCAGCTTGGATCGCGTTCCAGGAAGCTCGAAGTGGACTTGCATTACGATGTCGGCGTCGATGAAGTGTTCTGTGCGGACCTGCATGCCGCCCTGGCTTAGGTTGATCAGTTGAGCATCTTTCGCCTCTTGCCCCTTGGCCTTGAGCGAGACGGGAATTTCAAGGCCCGTGCGATGGTAGCGCAGTCGGCCATCAACGATCATGTTGCGAGCTGCGGACAGAGTGCGCACAGCCTGCTCGACCGAGATCGGCTTTTCAAAGGCGAATAGCGCCCCGGTTTGATCGAGATTGGTCAGGCAATGAGGCCCACCCATGATGACCAGCGGTACGGTATAGGGCTGGCGCTGTGGAGCCTGTAGCGCGTGCAGGATCCGGGAACTTCCGTTGAGGTCGCAGTCTACGATGAGGGCATCGATCTTACTGCGGGAAAGGCGCTCGATGGCTCGCTGGGGTTCGTTTTCAACTGTGACATCCATGTGAAGACCGCCAAGGATGCATTCCAGAACACTCACTTCCAGCCAGTCGCGCGAGACCACCATCGAGGAAAGTGTCATGCGGATCACTGTATCTGTGGGAGTAATCCCGCCGTAGATAACCAACGTAATGGTCGGCTTCAGGCTTCGGGCGCCGGGCTTCAGGCATCCGACCTCGGACCTTAGACCTCGGTCCTGCTTCAAAGGTTGAGGTCCAAGGGCTTGGCGGCTTGGCGCCGCGGCCCATGATCCGGAGAGTGTATCAATCCCGTAACTGCTCAATTCCGTGGAACTTTCAGTGCTTTGGGCCCGTACATTCCATTGGGAGCTACGTCAAAGACTATAGGTGTAAGGGCGGCCCAAAGAAGGTCCAACGATCGGTCCGAGGCGTCAAGTCGAAACATCTGGACTGGTCGTCGATGGTTCATTCGGATAGCCCCGGATCAGATTCAGGGTCGTTATGCCCGATTTCTGCATCAGAGTGGGAAAAGGGCCAGATTTTTATTCAGGCTGTAATACAGGACAGTTTTCCTCGTCTTATTAGTGGGTAGGCTTGCTCAGGCAATCTGGAGTGGTCTCGTTATGCGCACCGTAGCCGACATTTTCGGACAGATTCTTCGTAACTTGTGGGCCCACAAGCTGCGCTCCTTCCTGACGATGTTTGGCATCGCCTGGGGCGTCGGATCGCTGCTGCTGCTGGTGGGCGTGGGCGAGGGATTCCGCTCGGGCAACAAGCGCGAACTGGCGGAGTTCGGCAAAGACATCATGTTTCTCTTTCCCGGGCGCGCGCCGTCCGTAGCGGGGAACATGTCTTCCGCGAAGTCCTACCTGCTGACCTACCAGGATTACCTCGACATAAGGCAGGCCGGTCATGTGCGGAATGCGTGTCCCATCATTTCGCGCAACGATCTGCATGAAGTGAGCGAGTTTGCCAGCGGCAGCGGGGAAATCCTGGGCACCGAGCCCCATCTGAACGAGATCAGCTATCTGCCGATCAAAGATGGGCGTTGGCTGAACGAACTGGATGGAACACAGCGCCGGAATGTCATTGTTTTGGGCAACGAGCTGCTGAAGACGCTGTTTCCAGGCCGGCCAGCGATTGGCTCATTCATCCTTCTGAATGGAACGCGGTTTGAGGTAGTCGGCACCATGCCGCACCTGGGCCGGGGCGACAATATGTGGCTCAACATGCGCGGATATATCCCCTTCCAGGTGATGGCCGAGAATTTTCCACTGAAGGGCGAGAACCATCAGAGATCAATTTCGTTTATCGAGTATCAGCCGGAAGTGACCGCCGACCACGTTCTGGCGCGGAAAGAAGTCCACCAGATCGTTGGCCGGAATCACGAGTTTGATCCCAACGATGAAAATGCCTTCGACGAGTGGGATTCGATTCAGGAGTCGAAGATGGTTGGGACGATCTTCGACGTCATGAATATGTTTCTCGGCGCGGTGGGGATGGTGACGCTGGCGCTGGGCGCGATCGGCGTGATCAATATCATGCTGGTCGCCGTGACCGAGCGCACGAAAGAGATTGGGCTGCGCAAGGCTCTGGGTGCGACCAATCGAAGCATTCTCTTCCATTTCTTTTTAGAAGGATTGTTGCTGACGCTCGGCAGCGGACTCCTTGGGCTGGCATTTGCGGGCGGTCTGATGTCGCTGATGGGCGGAGTGCAGGGGCCGCAGGGATTCGATCCGCCGAA